>Ga0325414_1001246_pt1 | contig 24131 bp, 19 predicted proteins | sample PopdelMetagenome_8_FD_206183 | JGI IMG/M metagenome (GOLD analysis project Ga0325414, IMG submission 206183) | Populus deltoides microbial communities from Bellville, Georgia, United States - Leaf-PdKOR-R3 | ecosystem: Host-associated > Plants > Phyllosphere > Phylloplane/Leaf | place: USA... | reverse complement strand
ATTTTAAAAATATAGATTTAAATAATATATATTTGGTTAAAATTACTATAAAATAAATATTTACATGTAAAATAAATGACAAACAAGTATCTATAAATAAAAAATAAATTATTTTATAAAACCAAGATTTAAATATAATTATATTTAGGAACATTTTTTATTAACTAAACAAGTTTTTCTTTATAATTGGATAAAAAACGGAATGTGTCTATCACAACGGTAGATAGATATTTATTAATCGATCCCCGAAGAATCTTTCCTTGCCCATCCAGCCAAACTTCTTTTTTTAAAGTATTATATTAAACCCCTTTTAATGTGTTGACTTTTAGCTGATGCAGCAGAGTTGACTTTGCTAATTTGAAAAAAAAAATATTATAGCAAACCCCTTTTAACGTGTTGACTCTTAGCAGATGCAAAGCAGAGTTGACTTTTCTAATTTGGTCTCACCTAGAAAATTAACATGAATTTAATCAGATTCTGCAAATCTGTCTACAAAAAGGGTTCCATAGAATTGGAATGAGGAGAAGGAGAAGGGATAGGGGGAGAAGGAGAGGAGATGCACTTAATAAGGGTTAGAATATTATTAGTCTGCGGTCGTTTTGAATTGTGTTATTGTACAAAAACGCCCTTTGAATGTTTCCATTTTACGTTATTGCCACGTTGCAATGGATATGAGGTGGGGGTGGTGGTTGCAACTAATTATGTTTCGAGGTCAAATTAATGAACATCTAATATAAGTGCAAGTGGGCACCTAGTCTATATAAAATACATAAGCATTCAGGTATTTAAGAGAGGTTAATCGCTGCCCATTAACTCAGGAAAGGGAATATTGTAATTATTGCTTATTTAAATTTAACAGATTCATAGGCCATGACAGGGTACCGTTGCCATTGACAAGTCCATTGGCCAACATTTTTTCTTCTTCGTCTTGTTTGCTGATGCAAAACACAGGTCAACTGTTCTTATGATCTGTTGGTAAGTCTTTCTGGATCATGCGTCTTCTTTATTTAAGATTATATATACGAGTTTGATAAGTTTGTTGCATGAACAAATTAATTCTTCCATCTGTAATTCGTTTTGCTCACCTAGTTACTGTTCTTTCAATGAAAGTAATAGCAAGCTAGCATTGGTAGCAAGTGACAGTGATCAAATTTAGATAGTTCATATCAAATTAAGCTAGTATATATCCATCGTTAAGAGTTTGAGGAATTTTCTGATAAATATATGTTGTGTGGGTTCTTGTACTATTAGACTTCAATTTCTCTTAACGAATGTTCAGCTGTTGAAGTGGGTGCTCTTTGTATGTCTTTAGGAGAAAAAGAAGAGCAGTTATTGATTTCGATTCTTAGTGACTGAGGAAGACACGATCTTGTAACTGTCTGATATGGCATCTTCATCTGCTGTTGCTCATAAATGGAAGTATGATGTGTTCCTTAGTTTTAGAGGCCAGGATACGCGCAATAATTTTACGAGCCATCTCTATGATGCTTTGTGTCGTAAGAAAATCAAGACCTTCATTGATAATGGGCTTGAAAGAGGAGAAGAAATTACCCCTGCCCTTCTGAAAACGATTGAAGAATCAAGAATTTCTGTAGTAATTTTCTCCAAGAACTATGCATCTTCTCCGTGGTGTGTGGATGAACTGGTGAAAATACTTGAATGCAAAGAGACTTATGGGCAGATTGTTTTACCGGTCTTCTATCATGTGGACCCATCTGAAGTTGATGAACAGACTGGGAGTTTTGAAAATGCGTTTGCCGAACTTGAAAAAAATTTCAAGGGGAAGATGGACAAGTTGCCAAGGTGGAGGGCTAGCTTGACATATGCAGCCAGTATATCTGGATGGGATTCACAGGTTACTAGGTAACTATAGATTCTCATCTTCAACTTTTTTTTTTCTGAAATTGTAGCAATTAAAATTTCTTGTGCATATTATAGTTTTTTTTTTCTCCGGTAAATCATTTGTGCTTCTTAGTTCATAGTACTTGTTGCTTGAAAAGGCACAAGTCTGTTCTGTTTTTTTGTGGAAAACTAACTTCCATCAACAGCCAATGGACTTCCACCTTAATGGAAACCTCACCTTTGACAACATTTTCTTATAATAAAAAAAAATCACTCCCATACATTACTTACATTCACCTTAATGGAAACCTCACCTTTGACACAATTTGAGTTAAAGATGCTGTGTAAGATACATTACTTACATTCACCCATTTCATTTTTTGCAGTCCGGAGTCCAAACTAGTAAGAGAAGTTGTGCAAACTATCTGGAAAAGGTTAAATGATGCATCCCCAAGCAAATTAAGAGGTCTGGTTGGAGTAGATTCACGCATTGAGCAAATCAACAAATTACTATCTACTGTGCCATCTGATGTCCGCACAATAGGAATTTGGGGCATGGGTGGTATAGGCAAGACAACTATCGCTGGAGCTTTCTACGATAGCTTCTCAAGTCAATATGAAGGCCACCACTTTCTTCAGAACATAAGGCAGGAATCAGAGAAGGGTCGATTAAATGATCTACGAGATGAACTTCTTTCTAAACTACTGGAGGAACAAAATCTTCGCGTTGGCACACCACATATACCTACTTTCATCAGGGATAGACTCTGCCAAAAGAAAGTTCTCCTTGTTTTGGATGATGTGAATGATGTACGACAATTCCAGCATTTAATTGAAGAGCGTTCGTTTGGTGAAGGAAGCGTTGTTGTTATCACATCAAGAGACAAGCAAGTACTTAAGAATGTAGTTGATGAAATATACGAGGTTGAGGAATTAAATTCCCACGAAGCTCTTCAACTCTTTAGCTTGAATGCTTTTAAGGGAAACCAGCCCCCAAAAGCTTATATGGAGTTGTCAATCACGGCAATAAATTATGCCAAAGGGAACCCATTAGCTCTTCAAGTTTTGGGTTCCTTCTTATTTGGCAGAGAAAGATATTTCTGGGAATCTCAATTAAATGAGATTGAAAGCTTTCCTGAGCTGAATATTTATGACTTGCTGAGAATAGGCTTTGATGCACTACGTGATCATAACACGAAGAGTATATTTCTCGACATTGCATGTTTCTTTAGAGGGCATCGAGTTGATTTTGTAAAGCGAATACTAGATGGCTGCGGTTTCAAAACAGATATTGGATTTAGTGTTCTCATTGACAGGTGTCTCATTAAAATTTCAGATGACAAGATTGAAATGCATGATCTTTTGCAAGAAATGGCCCATGAAGTTGTTCGAAAAGAATCTCTTGACGAGCTAGGAAGACAGAGTAGATTGTGGAGTCCTAAAGATGTATATCAAGTGTTGACCAATAATCTGGTGAGATTCATATACACGAAAGTTTTCCTTTTCATATGCAATGCAATATGGTTGTACTAGTAAGTTTAAAATCTTACTTAAAACTTTGTTTCTCCTTCACTGGTTTTCAGGGAACTGGAAAAGTTGAAGGGATATTCTTGGATGTTACTAAAATAAGAGAAATTGAGTTGAGTTCTACAGCCTTGGAAAGGATGTATAAACTTAGACTGCTAAAAATTTATAATTCTGAAGCTGGAGTTAAATGCAGAGTGCACCTTCCTCGTGGCCTCGAGTATCTTTCTGAAGAGTTGAGGTATCTCCATTGGGATGGATACCCTTTGACATCTTTGCCTAGCAAGTTTTGTCCACAGAACCTTGTTGAACTTAGCCTGTCATCTAGCAAGGTTAAGCAACTGTGGAGAGGACAACAGGTATTCTAAAATAACTCTGTGCATGCATAGTTCTTTCTTTGAAATTTGGTGTGGTATGCACGTGTAATTTCTTTCTGTTGTTTCATTTTGCTTCAGAATCTCGTCAATTTAAAAGATGTCAACCTCAGCAATTGTGAGCACATAACTTCCCTGCCAGACCTTTCAACGGCCAGAAACCTTGAGAGATTGAATCTTCAATTCTGTACAAGTTTGGATAAGGTTCCTTCATCTATACAGCATCTTGACAAGCTTAATGATTTAGATTTGAGAGGCTGCAAAAGACTAATCAATCTTCCCAGTAGATTTAATTCAAGTTTTCTGGAGACTCTGAACCTTTCTGGTTGTTCAAATATCAAGAAGTGCCCAGAGACTGCAAGGAAACTGACATATTTAAATTTAAATGAGACTGCTGTTGAAGAGCTTCCCCAATCAATTGGGGAACAAAGTGGACTTGTTGCGTTGAATTTGAAAAACTGCAAACACCTGGTTAATCTTCCAGAAAACATATATTTGTTGAAATCTCTTCTAATTGCTGACTTCTCTGGCTGCTCATCTATCAGCAGGCTTCCTGATTTTTCGAGGAATATAAGATACTTGTACTTGAATGGAACTGCAATAGAAGAACTGCCATCTTCAATTGGTGGTCTAAGGGAACTCATTTATTTAGATCTAGTTGGCTGCAACTGGCTAAAGAATCTGCCGAGTGCGGTTTCTAAGTTGGGATGCCTTAAAAAACTTGATCTTTCCGGTTGCTCAAGTATCACGGAGTTTCCAAAGGTTTCTAATACTATAAAGGAGCTGTATTTAAATGGGACAGCAATACGAGAGATTCCCTCTTCAATAGAATGTTTGTTTGATCTTGCTGAATTGCACCTGCGAAACTGCAAACAATTTGAGATTCTTCCAAGCAGCATCTGCAAGTTGAGAAAACTGGAGAGGCTTAATCTCTCAGGTTGCCTCCAATTTAGGAATTTTCCAGAAGTTTTGGAGCCGATGGTATTTTTGAGATATCTCTATTTAGAACAGACACGCATAACAAAGTTGCCTTCACCGATTGGAAATCTGAAGGGACTTGCCTGCTTGGAAGTGGGAAACTGCAAATATCTAAATGACATCGAATGTTTTGTTGACTTGCAATTGCCCAAGAGATGCGTGGATTTAGATTGTTTGCGTAAGCTAAATCTAGATGGTTGCAGTCTATCGGAAGTGCCGGACAGTCTTGGTCGTTTATCGTCACTGGAAGTGTTAGATCTAAGTGGAAACGATTTTAAGACTATACCTATAAGCATCAATAAACTCTTGGAGTTACAATATCTAGGATTAAGGAATTGCAAGAGACTTGAATCATTACCGGAGCTTCCACCACAGCTATCAAAGTTGGATGCAGACAATTGCGAGAGTTTGAATTATCTAGAATCAAGCTCATCAACTGTAGTTGAGGGGAACATTTTTGAATTCATTTTCACTAATTGCATGAGGTTGCTTGAGACCAATCAAATCTTGGCGTACTCATTATTGAAATTTCAACTTTATACCAAAAGGTTATACCATCAGGTCTGTTTCTCAAACCTCTGATATACATCTTTTTTTCCTCTATTTGCCACCTTTCATTTTAAAACGATGCTATTTGAATTGTGTTAACAGCTGCCCGATGTTCCAGAAGGGGCATGTAGTTTCTGCCTTCCTGGAGTTGTGACTCCGAAGTGGTTTAGCCATCAAAGTTGGGGATCTACAGTAACATTCCAGCTATCTTCATATTGGGCTAATAGCAAGTTCTTGGGTTTCTCTCTTTGCGCTGTCATTGCATTTGATTCTTTCAACCATAGTTTGCAAGTTAAATGCACATATCACTTCCACAATGAGCATGGTGATAGTCATGATTTCTATTGCTATCTCCATGGTTGGTATGATGAGAAGCTCATTAGCTCAGATCACATATTTGTGGGATTTGATCCCTGTTTGGATGCCAAAAAAAAAGACATGTTTAATGAATATAATGAGGTGTCAGTTAAATTCCAACTGGAAGATATGAACGGCAATTTCTTACCATTAGATCTTTGTCAAGTACTCGAGTGTGGGGTCCGTCTACTGTATGAAGATGGGATACATCAGTTTGATTTGATCATGCCAGGCTTCTCTCGTTTTCATCCTCTGGATCGAGATGGATTGGAAGCAAGGTTCCAAGCCAAGAGAGCAAGGTCCCAAGGCATGAGACGGGATTATTCTGTCATGCATAGGACCTCTGAATTCTTGGCGTACCTTCAGGTCTGTTTCTCAAACCTCTGATATACTTTTTTCTTTCCTTCGTCTCATTTTTAAAAAGATGCTATTTTAATTGTGTTAACAGGAGCCCAATTTTTCAAAAAGGATACCTAGTTCTTGCCTCCCTGAAGATGTAACTCCGGAGTGGTTTAGCCATCAAAGCTGGGGATCTACAGTAACATGCCAGCTATCTTCACATTGGGCTAATAGAGAGTTTTTGGGTTTCTATCTTTGCGCTGTCATTGCATTTTATTCTTTCGACTTTGAGTTGCAAGTTAAATGCACATATCACTTCCGCAATGAACACGGTGACAGCCATGATCTCTATTGCTATCTCCATGATGAGTTTGAGGAGAGGCGCATCAACTCGGAAAACATAGTTATGAGATTTGATCCCTCTTTAGTTGCCAAAGAAAAAGATATGTTTAGTATATACAGTGAGGTCTCAGTTGAATTCCAACTAGAAGATATGTACGGTAATCTCTTACCATTAGATCTTTGTCAAGTAGTTGAGTGTGGGGTCCGTCTACTGCATGCGAATGATGGATTGGAAGCAATGCACCAAGCCAAGAGAGAAAGGTTCTATGACCTTGACATGAGATGGGAGGATTATTTTGGCGTTGTTATTCGCCGGAGAAAAAAGAGAAGGCATAATTAATATGACACTTGGGTTTCACGGTAGAAATAATTTAATAATTATTTTGACAAGGATATAGTGGTGCGAATTGCTGCCAAGTCCAAGAAAATTTTAATGTGACAATTAGGTTTTTCTTTTATTTATTTTTATCAGTGATGATGTTCATTTCATGTACCAATCTAAGATTAATATATTCTTTTTTATTTCTAAAATCTTTTATTCTTAAGTAATTTTGAAATTTTAATTTTTTAAAAACATATAATTAATTTTAAGTAAATATTTCTGATAAAATGCTTATCAGAAATAAATATTTTTTATTTAAACATATTAAAATTTCAAACAAACAATAAAGGTTGTGAAAGTAGTAAAATTTGTTTTTTAAAATACTTTTTGTTTATAAATGTATTGAAATAATTTAATTTTTTAAATAAATATTTCTAAGTTTAAACATATAAATATTTTAATATTTTAAGTAAATAGTCTAGGGTCTGTTTGTGAGTGTGGAAAAAATTGTTTTTTAAAATATTTTTTATTTAGGAATATATTGAAATAATATATATTTTTTAAAAAATTATTTTTGATATCATCATCTTAAAAAAATTGAAAAAAAAAATAATTTGAAAAAAATAAAAAAAATTAATTTTTTTCAATTTTTTAAAATACAAAACATTCTCTTAAAAAAAAAACGAAAAGATGAAGAGTTGGGGCAAGCCATCTAATTAGAAGCTTTTTTTAGCTCGTCTTTTAATGGTTACATCTCATTTTTTTATTCTCATCTTGACTACATTCACAATCACACATGTGAGTTTTTAATAGTTAAAAAAAAATATTCTTGGTTGCTTTTGAGATTTGAAAGAAACTTGGATATACGACAATTGATCATTATTTTAATTATTAATTATTATCTTAAGTTAATCTTTGATGCTTTAAATTAAAAAAAAATCAATTACTAATATAATTTTATAATTATATTATTAAATTTGGCTCTAACTATAATAAATTAAATAATTTGTTGAGATATTAATAGTGTGAAAGTTTTAGTTAAGAGAGAGACCAATGGCATTTGACATTTTTTTTCAGATTTTAAAAAATATTTTTGAGTACATATATATTTTAACAAATGATAATATTGTTTTTGAATAATCTGAAAATAATAAGATATATTAAAAAAATTAAATTTTATACAAATTATTTTTAAAAAAATTTAAAGATATGTCTCCTTCGCCAGTAAACTACTTGACCAATAGTTAGGAATTGTCTTCCCTTTTAGCCCCAACATAGCCGTTCCAAAAGTCTTCTTTGCGAAAAGTACGTGGCATTGACATTTGACTCCCCCAAGTCTTCTTTGCGTATCCATTTTCCATGGAAAAGATCATCTTGTGACGTTCTCGGTCTCTTGTTGGAAACAAGAATCAGTGTTGTTTTTCTTCTAGGTTTCTTGGCTGACTGAAACATCAAACAAGAAAGTTGCTGCCGGACCCCTCTTACTGTCTTTCCTGTATCCACTCTGTAAGTCCAAACTCTTTTCTTCTTTCCACTTTGTAGTATTCAAATTGATGTTACCGTTAGTTTTAAGGTTTGAGAATTGGGTCTGTTTTGTTTGTTTCTTTATTTCAATTATCAACTCTCTCTGGGTTTCTTGATTGAGATTGCATGTTTATTTGATAAATTAAGCGTGCTGTAAAGCTCCAAGTCTCACGGTTTGCCTTTGAGTTTAGCTGAATGAAAGATTTATTTGCTGAGATTTAAGTAAAAAGTTATTTTCTTATCAAATGATTGAGCGTAAGCCTACATTTGAGCATGGTTTCTAACTTTCTAGTCCATAAACAAGCTGCAAGTATTCCCATTTTGTCGGCATTTTGGCGTGGAAGGATCTAGTGATTTTTTTGTGAAGAAATTTTTGAATCCTTGATATTTGTAAGGTGGATTTCAGCGTTTAATGTTTAATGAGTTTAGTGATTTCTCCTTCTCTTAAAATTCTCGACTGTTGTGTAGTGTTATCGACTGTGATTTATATCCTTAATTTTTCTTTACTAGGTGAAAAAGAGAGTATCTATGAACTTCTAATCTCAAGTGATTTTCTGCACAAGCTAGTGAATGTCGGATATGGCATCCTCTTCTACAACTGCTCAACAATGGAAGTATGATGTATTCCTCAGTTTTAGAGGCAAGGATACTCGTGACAATTTTACCAGCCATCTCTATGATGCCTTATGTCGTAAACAAATCAAGACTTTCATAGATTGAACCTACACTGTTGAGAACAATCGAAGATTCAAGAATTTCAGTAGTGATATTCTAAAAAAACTATGCATCTTCTCCGTGATATGTGGATGAACTGGTGAAGATACTAGAATGCAAGAGAACATGCGGGCAGATTGTTTTACCAGTTTTTTTTTTATCATGTAGACCCATCTGATGTAGATGAACAGAGAGGGAGTTTTGGAAATGCATTTGCTAAACTTGAAAGAAATTATAAATGGAAGATGGACAAGGTTTCAAGCTGGAGAGCTGACTTGACAAATGCGGCCAATATTTCTGGATGGGATTCACAAGTCACTAGGTAACCTTTTCTCTCTATTCTATACCATTTGCAGGTTTCATTTGAATACGTGAATACAAGTATTATTTGTGCCATTTTTAGCATGCCCATGTTCTAATATAGTTAAAATTATGCATAATGTTAAAAGGCTGATTTCCAATGGGTATGGAACTAGCTAAGGGTTGGAAAATAAATAAGAACAACAAAGTTCCCTTACTTCGCACTTTTAGGAATTTTGAAAGAATGCAAGTATCTTTATTTTTAGCTGCCCTGGAAATGATGGGGTTACCGTTCCACATTAAATTCAAAACACTAATTAGACGAAGGGGCTAGATGTTTTTGGACACGGTAATAGAATCTGCCATTGTTCTTTACTAATAAAAGTTATTTTTAGCTTAGTACATTGTTTAGTTAGGTGAAGTAACTCGATCCTTTTTGAGGTAACACATCAATTATATCAGATATTACAAAATTAAGTATTTCTAGCATTATTCAGTATGCAAACCAAATTATACTTTGCATTATCTTCATTATTCTATTTACTTTTTTTTGGATAACTTTTGTTTTACTAACGCTTGTTCCTTGTATTTGGTAGGCCTGAGTCCAAACTTGTAAGTGAAATTGTGCAATTCATTTTGAAAAAATTGAATCACACATCATTAAGTGACTCTAAGGGCCTAGTTGGGATAGATTCACGCATTGAATGACTCAAAACACTTTTATGCATTAGATCATCTGAAGCTTGCATAATCAAAATATGGGGCATGGGTGGTATAGGTAAGACTGTCAAGATATCAAAGGCTCTGCTTCAGCCACCTGTCAAAGAGAATAGAGAATATAATGGTTAGCAAGTTTGTTAATATGGTTAGACGGTTAATGAATTCTGTTACTGTTGAATAGAGGCTCCGTTGATGACCTGAGAGAGAAGAAAATCGAACGCAAAGTTGGCCGAAAACCAGCCCTTTCTCTTCTTTCTCTCTCCACTATGGCCTTCAGCCACCACCACCATCATCACCTGTCTTCTCACCATCGTCCCCACCTTAAGTACCCACCAAACCATCTCATGTGGTGGCTGCACCACTTCTCTCTCTCCTCTGTAAAACTCTTCTTCTTTGCCACCGCGACCCCAGGAGCAGCAGCAACAACAGCAACAACAACCACCTTGCCCAGAAGCTTTTTCTCGTCCCAAAGGCAGCCAGGATTGTAGCTCTCTCCTCAGCCGCTTCAATAGTTCCAACCGTGAGCTACCCTTCTCCTTTGCAGGCCTCTACTTCTTTTTCTTCCAGTTGCAACCACAACCAGCCGCCGGCCTCACCACCTCCAGTCGCACCGTGCGCCATCAATCAAGCCGCCAGCTCCTTCAACGCCAGGTAAGCTTCCCTCCTCTCTTCTTCTTATTCCTCCCTTCTCTGCTATAGCTGCATGTGAACAGTGCAACGTGAATTAATTCACGTTGCACTATTGCGTGCAACTTAGTCACTGGGCTATGCCAGTGACTAAGTTGCTTTGGGCTGGACCTATCTTGGCCCAGCCCGCTGGGCCGGGTCCAGCCCATCCCTAAAATTAAAAGAAGAAGAATCTGGTGGGCCAAGTTTGGCCCAACCATTTTGGGCCGACATTGGCCCCTCCTTTTTTGGATTGAGTTCGGCCTAACTATCTGGGCCGGCCCAGTCCACGTATGTTGTAATATATTAATAATATATTATATATTGTTATTATATTTAAAAAAAAACAAAAAAAAACCAAAAAATTTTCAAGGGGCATTTTAAAATATTTGTGATTTTCTCAAATGTTTTTCTATCAATTTTGCTTAATATTGGGTTGTATACTTACATTGTAAGATACAAGTCCAGTATTAAAATACCTGATTTTTTCTGAAATATTTCAAAAAAATTCAAAACATTTTCGAAAAAAACAAAAAAATCTCGAAAAGCTTTTAAATCAATTTCCTTGTTCAAAAAAAAAAATTTGTTTTCATGCATATGGCCAAATCCTAAAAATTTTCCAAGCATATTTTCATTAAAAGATTACATCTTTCTCATGTTTTGAAAATAAAAAATGGATATCGTAATCAGTTTATGATTATCCATTAGGATTTGGCCAACATGTGAAAAATCTTTTCCCAATCCCCTTTTCTAGGATCTAGATGTAGACTTTAATATTTGTGGGGTGTAAAATTACAAGATAAAGTACACCCTCAAGTATTAAAGATATAAGATGTAAATAGATGCCATGCTAAAATTCAGACTTTAGAACGGTTAGGATTTAGCCCAATAAGGTAGAGACTCTCTCACGAAGAGAGATCTGCCTTGAGGCTTAGGAAAGACCACCGAATAGAAACTCGACTTAGAAAAAACAATCAAACAACAATGCAACTTACCTTAGGTAGGGTGCACTGGAGGTGATGCGTCTTCCCCTTGCACAACCAGTCCCTTACCCAGACTCTCGCAGACCATAGGTTCCTAGTGACTATAATACTAGGTGGCGACTCCTAAATATTAATTATAATTTTATGATTAAATCCAAAAAACTTTCCCAACACACAAAACCTCTCACAGGAGGCACGACAACGAGCCTCCGCTGTCGCTAGACAACGTCACCCCCGCGACAAAATTAAATAATTCATAAACACTGTAACCCCAACATCAATTAATAAAAATGAATTAGGCTAGTGATAATTTATATTTGATGATTTTCTATTTAGATTGGCCATGCTTAGCCACCATCATTTTGAGAATGATCCTCAACCATTTCTGCTACATCTCATAAATTCCTCACCAATTTCATTCCCTTCAAATAACATTATCCAAATTTAATTTTTTGTATGTTTTTCTTTTCCTAAAATGTAAATAAATAGTTTTTTCAATCTCTAAAACATTCCATATATATTAGATTAAAAACCTCTATAAGCTCATCACCCTTCACTTGTACAAATAGACACCACATCTCCCCAACTTCTCCTCACATCCATCCTTTCAAGTTCGAATCAACCAAAGGCAAATTAAAACATAAATTTCAAGCAAGATGACAAGCTTTAGGGATGCAAGCTTTGCATTTTTTTTGGTACTATTATATTGCTTTTAGCCTTTGTTACTTGTGAAGATGGGCTTCTTATGTCTGGATTCATTCAAATTATAAACACTTAATTTGTCCTAAATGGCTCTCCATTCCTTTTCAATGGGTTCAACTCCTATTGGATGATGAATGCTACAGCGTAGCCAAGTCAAAGGTACAAAGTATCTAATGTGTTTCATGCGGCTGCTGCTGTAGGTCTTACTGTCTATCAAACATGGGCATTTAGTGATGAAGGTTATCAAGCTCTGCAGATTTCTCTTAGGGTTTATAGTGAGCACTGAGCATGTATTTCAGGTATATGCTTGTATATTTCTGTCTCCAAGATTGTGTTTTAACTTGTTTCCCAACTAAGAAAAATCTAAGCAATGCTAAATACTGTTTGTAATTCTTAGGGACTTGATTTTTAGATTTTTTAGGCCAAAAAGTATATAATTCGCTTAATCTTGACATTAAGCAATAATTATCATGACTTTGAAAAGAGACCACAATACATGAATTGGGTTAGAGCCGTAAGAGTGCCAGTAAACAACAATGATGATTTTTATTTATACAAACACTGTTGTGAAGGGTTATTACAAGAACCATGTCAAGTTACATATTTTGAGCACCAAATCAAATACGACATATTTCCCTTCTGTAATGTTATGATTAGAGATGAATCAGGATATAGTGGTTGAGGTGTAGGTCGATAAATTGGTTGAGATGTGGGATCTATATGTGTCATTATCTGGGGAGCCATAGGTGGTGGCATTGATGGGGCCAAAGGTGATGGCATACCTTGGCCAATATTTGATGTCCCACCATGGTATCCAAGATTGTTCATAAGATATTCTTTCATGGAATCCATTTGCCGTTTCATTTCAAGAATAAAATCATCTTTTTTCTTTATCTCCTCTTCTTTATTCTTTATCTCCTTTTGCAATGCCCGATACGATGAACTAGGATATGATGACTCCACCGAGTAGAAATGTGATGAAGAGCTTGTACTAACTATAGATTTTGGCATACGAGGTGCACCATATACCCTACCCTTTGTAACTCTTCCTGAAGCCACATATCAAGTTGCTCCATCAAATGAAGGATGATTTTCCCGATTAGTTCCATACTTTGAAATCATCTCCATTTTATAATTTTTCTATAAATAAAATACATGCAATAATAAATTCATTGGAATGTTAAATAATACTTAAGTTATAGCAATAATCAAATAAAAATACATACAACCACTTTTTTAGACTTGTTGTTGATGAAGCTACTAGACTGCTTAGTACTTTGATGCAAAACTAAAAAGACATCATTCCATGGAGGTTCTTTTCCACCAGCTTCCTCTTGCTTTCAAGATTAATAAATATTATAAAAGATAAATATAAAAAATTTAATTCATTATCTTAAGCAAAAAAAAAAAAAATTCCTTACCATGTTAGCTCGATATGATGCAAATGGCATTCATCCAGAATGAGTGCTTATTTTGCCATCTGTTTTGGTTAATCAATTCCTCCTAGCAGATTCCGACCTCCTTTGAGATTCAGGGGTGGACCAAACATCTTTGATCATTTGATTCCAGTCATCATTGTTTATTCAAGCAGGACCTTTATCAAGGCAATCTATAATATTTGTAGTATTTCCATTTGACATGGCTTTCTTGCGAGCTCATGTCAATTGTTGATTCAAAGCAATCCTAGCCTTATCTTCCCAAATTTTACGAACAATTGACTTATCTTCCTCAGGAAAGGAATATTTTTTCTACCAAATAATATATATATATATATATATACACACACACACACATACACACCAAGTAAAAAGAGTGAACAAAATTTCAAAGTATGGAAATGATTAATCATATTGTGTTATCTTGTTTAGAATTTGCAAGATTATGTAATAACTAAAGAAATTAAATGATATTAAAGAGTAAATAAGAAATAAGAACAAATTAGAACACAAATGAGTCCCTACTACAATACATGTGTTGGAGATGAGAAGCATATTTATGGTTATTCGTAAATAAAAAAGGAGAGGACTATGACAACTCCTTAATCCATATCTTATTGATTCAGCAAACTACATAAAAAACTAAACACCCCACAGATAAAAAAAAAAAAGGAATATAAAGCAAGTGAATCTTGACAAGATTTTCAATTCCACATGCAGGTTCAAAAATCAATACCCCAACACACATCAATAAAGTAGTCTCAATGAAAGAACGAATATATTTCCATTTGAACCCAAACACAAACAAATTACAAGAATATTGTAAATAATCAAAGAAAAGAATATGGCAATTAGTGATGATTCTTACCTTAAACTCCTTAAAGAGCTCATCCCTGCATACTGAATCTACTTTTTTCCTAAGAATGCCATGCTCTCTTTAAATTAGACCTCAAAATATCTCCGATTGCACGTCCACATGATGCGTTATTGAACCTGAAAAAAAATATAATAACAAACTTTTATTAAACAAATAATTACATAATAATAAGTAATTTTTTTTCAAACCTAAAAATATAACCTTAATAAGTTAGTTTTTTAAAAGTTTCAACTTACTCTGTTGTTCCATACAAACAAAGCTCTTTTTTTCTTGTCATTGGATCTATTTGTGTGTCAAAACCCTTCCTTTTAACACTTCGATCATAATTGTATGGAGAACAGGTTGAACCGTGGTTTGGTGGAACGTCATGTTGATCCTCATCATATACACCTCTCTCATTACTACCAGCTCTCTCATCACATACACCTCTATCATTATTACCATCTCGCTCATCTTCATCTCTAATATTCGCATCATCATCAGTATCACCATCATCACCCTCAACTCTCTCATAACTCCTATATGCATTATGTCCTCCATAAATAAGTTGGTTATCTCGAGAGAAACCTCCTTGAGTTTGAAGCAAATCTTGGAAGCGAAAGCCCTCACAAAGTTAATATGCATCAACCCTCCCATAATCATGTTGAGGAGGATGTGTACTCCCCAAAGTAGGTATATAATACTCCTTCAAGTTCTGATACACAGGTTGTTGAAACGTGGCTTCTTTGTTATTACGCCTTGATAGAGTTTGAAATGATTTGGATGAAGTGGACCTGTCACTCCTTGAAGTGGACCTGTACTCCTAGAATCTAATATGGATCCTCATCGAGGCATGCTAAAAACTAGAAAAAATATATGCATTACTATCAATAATTATTGAGTTGAGAAAATATAAAACCAACCAAACTGCACAATTATATCAAGAAAGGAATGCAAAATTGTTTCCTTTGTTCTTCATACAGGTCATATATATCATTAAAGAAGCAGGCATGGATAGAAGCTAAGCATAAAAATAAAAACATCATGAATTAATTAGTGGTGACTAATTAATTAATCACCTCAAATTTATGTGCAAATGTATACTTGTCAGGCAGCAACAGAGCACCTCAATAATCATGGAATTAAATGGTAGTGATCAAAGCATGATGAGATTTGAGCTGGCAATGATGTCCTTAACACGTGATTCCATTACCTTTATTTCACTAGTCAACGTATTAGATATTTGGATTGGCTGATGGCCATAGCTTTAGACTTAAGCAAATCACCATATTGGTCATTGCCAGTGCTTAATGCCTAACCAATTATTATTAGATCTAAGCATTATCCCTTTTAATTTTTAAGTATGATGCTGGAAAGGTGAATGAGCAAATCAAATAGTCTCATCATTACAGACTCCTTACTAATTTTTATAAGATTCACAAATATAAGGAGAGACCACCTAGAACTGGAATTAAAAGAGTCTGCATGTAACTAAGTCTTTGAACAATCCTAGCAACACGGAGTTTCCTAGTATAGAGAAATCTGCATGTAAATCAGTAACACAGCAATTCCCACCTAGCTAAAGGTTATTGATAAGGTAAATGCAATATATGTTATTGAATGTTTAGAATTGCATTTTGCTTTGTTAGAATCTAATTCAGAGGCCGGCGTGAAAATTTTCACGGTGTTGCACTTTGTATCCATTTTGTCCAAGACTTTTCGGGTAGAATCTCTGGAATAGCACTGTTGAATGAGTTTGAAATGGAACTCGTTTTTCATGTAATGAGATAGGGTTTTTTTATTGCAAGTTTTATTTTATTTCTTTCCTCAACATCGTCTCTTTTTTCTTTTCTTTTTTCGTCTCTTCGGAGACATCTGATAAAGTTAGAAATAAATTTATAATATAAAGCATATAGCTGAAAGATGTAAATAAAAATAAAAAAAATAAAGCATTGAGCCTACGCAAATTCAATTAATTGAAAAAATATAATTGATAATTGTTGCATGCTAAAGTTTTGAGGAGAAAATTATATTATGAACATTAATCCATGTATTCTCAATTTTGACTTTTACCTCCTTGTATTTTAATAATATACATGAATACAGTAAATGCAATATATGTTATTGAATGTTTAGAATAATTTTAAACTTATCTTTGGTGCAAGCAGCGTAAAGCACTGAAAAATCTTAGAGCAAGACCATCAACTATAAAACTCAAAATGAACTACCTGTTTGTCTATCTACACCGGCAATAGGAGGATTATATTAGGGAAGCAGGAACAAGCCTGTAAGCAGGAACAAATATTCTTACTTCTTTGTTTATGTACTGCCTGTAAGCTTGTAAGCAGGAACTACCAGTTTATTAGAAATGGTTTCGAAGTTCAATCAAAATGATATATGTAATCTGAATCATAATACAAACTTGAATAAAATAGCAAATAAATAACATTGAAAGCCTAAACTTGTCAAGTAATATGAGGAAATAATATGAAATCATTCATACATATAATAAAGATAATTCATTACATATACTACAAAATATAATTAACTCGCTACTCGTTATTATCATCACTCCTAACCATGTCATCATCATCACACAAAACCATGTCGTCGTCACCACCACCACCACCACCACCACCATCATCTTCTTCTTCTTCTTCTTCCGCAACCCTTTCATCTTCTTTTCACCAATTTACGTCAAGCTGAAGCAATTCATGTTGACTGATTTCTTCATAATAAGATGATTCAACAAGTATAGTTGGATCATCAAGTGTTTGAGTAGGAAGGACACGATATGATTGAGAAATCTCATCCGATTGATCAACGTCAAATGTTCTCACATTGTTTTCATCTTCAATAAATTCACCCATGTCAATATTATAACGACTTCTAGCAGTTGTTTTATAACCGTCCACCATTCAGAGGATTTATTATCAAGTGGATATGTATAGTAGACTTGTTGACATTGTTGTGCTAACACAAAATCTTCATTTCCATGTAGTCGAGATGTATACTTGATTTCAACCAAACTATTCAAACGATGCACTCTAATCTCTCGTTTTGTATCATACCAATTATATTTAAACAAAAATAACTTGCACTTGCTCCCCAAATATTTTAGCCGAACAACTTCTTTAAGCATTTCATAATAATCACGTTCATTATCATCATAACAACTTCCTTTCACACAAACTCCACTATTCGTTGTCTTTTTAAAACGACCATAACTCTGAGTATGAAATTTAAAACCATTCACATAATACCCATTATAACATTTCACTGAAGTTGAAGGGCCCATAGCAAGTCCAAAGAGTTGATTTTCAATTCTATTAGATTGGTATTCCACCTAGCATAATAGTTAACTTCATAAGAAATATTGTTTTAAAACAGATTAATAATTTTTTTAAAGTAACTAATTGACATAAATATAAATTAATTTTATGAAAATACTTACATTATTTTTTAACCAAGATGGAAAGATCTCTTCGCATAATTTTTCAATTTCAACATCACTCGCATGTGGTTGTTGTGACTTTAACTCTTGACGACATTGCCTAAAATTTTAAAATGTTAAAGTTAATTATAAATTATCATAAATTAAGTACAAAATAATATTTCATACTTACTCTAAATAAGGCTTCAATTCTTGACAATTGAATATCACATAGTTATGAAATTAAGTGTACCATTAATTTGCTTTTATTTAGATTTGTTGCAATGATATCAATGCTTGTCTATGGTTCATCTAATTTAATCTTTACCATGGCAAAGCAAATTGACAGTTAAAGTTTCCTTGTGTGCCTAGTTACTCCCATTCACTTCTGCTTTATAATATTCTTACACTGGCTTGTATTTTTTAAGAGTGTGTTTTGCATTTTTTTGCTTTTATTGTAGATCTTTTGTAAGTTGAGAGTTGTTTATACTACTTTTATTTTCCATGGTTTTGAAATGTTTAATTTTCTGAACTCAACATTTTGGTCTTTCTACCCTATGAGGCTTTCAATAATTATTTTAAACCATCATTTGAGCTATAACATTGGTTCTACAAGTTTGAATCTATCTGGATTTTTTAATATTTGAGCATGTAGTTTAACTTGAAACTCTCTTCATCCTATCTTCTTTTTGGCTAAAGCATGGACCTACTATGATGATTATGACATTGCTGGCTCAGCTGTTGTTACTCAACTTTTCCTTCATGTTATGATATTCAATCTCATGATAGTCATTTAAATTTGTTCCTGTCTTTTGATATTCAAATCTCCCTAACAAAGTTAATTATCTTTGCAAGATCAATATGTTTGGTCAATAATAACTCTGTCTAGAGCAACATGTTAATTGTTTCACCATTCATGCTATTCTTATTGAAGTCTTGGTTGGTATTTGCCAGGCCAAGTGTAAAGGATCAATTTAATTAAAGAGATGGATGGTCAAATAATTATGGTTTTGATAACATTGAAAATGTACCACACAACTCAAATGAGAACAAGAAATCCACAATTTATAATGCCTAGGTAATAGAATTAAAATCCTAAAACATAAAAGAAAAATAACATAAAATAGATTTGCACCAACTACAGTTCATAAACCCTTATTTTATCGACTGAATAGCCTAAAACCATTAATCAAAGTAGCAATCAAAAAAAATTTGTTACCTGTGTTCTTGAGTTCTGGGCGAGCAAGATGAGATCTACACGGCAGAAGAACACCTAAGATTGTGAAAGTTAGGTAAAAACTTTTAAGTGTAAGTTTAATTGCAACAAATAAACAAATAACTCCTAAAATTAATTACCCAAATTATTGAAGAACAGAATGCAAAACCCAACCCATATACAAAGAGTGGGGGTAAATCAGGATGTTTGATGGTGATAATGATGGGTATAGTAGGATGTTGCCATGGGTTTGTGTTTTTGATGGTTTATGAAGAAAGATTGAATCTATTAGGGATGTTGGAGACGAATGAGAAGAAGATGAAGAGAAATGTTAGGGATAAAAGAAGATCAGATCGATGAAGAGAGAGTGCTAAGTTAATTGTTTTTCTACTGTTATGGATGTTATTATCAAGGGACGAAGGGGATGAAGAGATTCACTGCAAGTTAATTAGCATTTTCTAGGTTTTTTGTTTATTTGCTTTGTTTGCGTTTCTGAAGGGGAGAGAGTGTAAGTTTAGGATTGCTAATTAACGGTTGAGATTGTAAAAGTAAAATACATCATCAACGGTCTGTGTAATTTTAGCTTTATATTAAAATTTAAATATTTATTTTTTCAATCAGCAACGGATAGTCCGTTACAGATTTTATGTTGTCTTTAGCAACGGATTTTCCGTTGCTAAAGCCTGTTGCTAATATTAAAAAAAATAATAAATATGCAATTCGTTGCAAATCCGTTGCTGAATTTAACAACGGAATTATCCGTTGCTAAAATCAGATGCTAATAGTCTCCTTTTTTAGTAGTGCATCATGGCAGCTAGGTTGACTACTCTGGAAAGACCGTAAATGTAAGAAACAACAACCATGAATAAGTGATTATTTTTGCTGGTAGCTATCAGGTTAATTATAACATCATCTATTAATTAATGATTGTCTTTAAATCTGACATGGATGGGTTCAAGAGCTGGCACCCAATGTTAAATCTATTGACACTGAGCATTTGTTGTCACTAGGTATGGAAGGCTTCTATGGGGACTCAAATCCTAACAGGAAACGATACAATCCTGGTTACCAAATCGGCACAGATTTTATTAGCAATCATCTTGTTAGGGAGATTGATTTTGCTACAATACATGCATACCTTGACATATGGTAAGCACAAAAGGAAATAATAATCAATCAATCATGATGTTTTATTCACCAAGCTTAAAAAGACATGTTGCAAAGATAATTGACATGGTACTGTTCTGTCAAATTTACAGGGCATCTGGACAGAATGATAATGCACAAATGGAATTCATGCAAAGGTGGATATCTGGTCATTGGACAGACTAAAAAATCAAATTGAAGAAGCCATTGGTTTTTGCTGAATTTGGGAAATCAAACAAAGATCCAGGATACAGTACATGTGTGAGGGATTCTTTCTTGAATACAGTCTATACAAGCATCTACAACTTTGCAAGACCTGGAGGGACAATTGGTGGTGGCTTGGTTTGGCAAATCTTGGCTGAAGGCATGAACTTATATTATGATGGATATGAGATTATTTCATCTCAAAACCCGTCAACAAGCAGTGTCATTGCTCAACAATCTCATAAGATGACGACTCTTGAACATATTGAAAAGGCTGAAATAGATGGAGTGTGTGATGAGTTGTTTGCTGAAGGCTGATGTGCAGTGGAAAATACTTTCGAGACAGGTCCCCAATCCTCATCCCATGAAGCACTGCTCTTTGCTGCATGTGAAACAGTACAACTTGTTTTGCTGAAGGCTCCTGGCTTAACCCCATTGGGAAAAGATAACGACTTTACCTCTGGAATTCCAGAATCAGTTACTGTAACTCATCTTTTCTCTCCTAGCAGTCTATGATAAAATCCCAAAGTCTCAAAAATTTAAAAAAAAAAAGAGAGGATAATTTCACTAATACGTGCATGCAAAAAAAAACATATGATAGATATCTCTCACACATTGGTCTTTGTGCCACACACGACAATCTATTTATCCTACCTGTTTGCCGAGTTCTTATATTTATTTTATTTTTAATTTTAATTTCTAAACACTTAATAGTACTATATTAGCTGAATTTTGTTTTCTTCATCAAAACTAATTAATTTCTAAACACTTAATAGTAATATATTAGCTGAATTTTGTTTTCTTCATCAAAACTAAGTATCAACTAAGCCCCATAAATTTTTCTTAATATTGTAGGATCCCTATGTCAAAGCATCCAAAACATACTACCAAGTCAATTTCAAATAAAATCAATATAAAGAGATCAAATTAAAAAAAAAAAAAAGTTAAGAGATCAAATTAAAAAACAGGACATAAACTTCCCCCTAACCATACAAATCAATCCCTAGTTTTAACAAAAAAAACTAAATATTTCTTTAATCTTTAAATTTGGTTATTGAAGTTATAATTATTTGAAATCAATAAAATTGAATTTTGCTTTTCCAAACAAAGCATTAACCAAGAGATTAAACATTTTCGCGACACATTCAGAATCTATGCCCCTAACCATATAAATCAATCCCTAGTTTTGACAAAAAAAAACTAAATATTTCTTTACTTTTCAAATTTGGTTATTGAAGTTATAATTATTTAAAATCAATAAAATTAAATTTTGCTTTTCCAAACAAAGTATTAACCAAGAAATTAAACATTTTCGCGAAACATTCAGAATCTCATTCATATGCATGAAAAACAAATAACCAAGACCAATCATAAAGCAAAGACAATATTAAAGGACCAATTACTTTTTTTCTTTAGGAAAATAAGAATTAAATTAAATTATAAAACTAGATGATACAAGTTATTTGGTGGAATTACTAGCTAAAATGAACATTATTTTATCATTAATTATAAAATATATATTTTTGTAAAGTTGGTATATATTTTAAATAGTCTTTTACATTAGTACTTCATTAATCTAAATATGAAAATATTAAATTAAATTACATGATAATAAAAGATAAAAAACTTGTTTTTGCAAAGAAGAAAAAAATATTTTTTAGTTCAAGAATAATATTTTTTTTTTTAATGAATGCAAGCTAAAAGAAAATGACTGCACAATACATATTTCCAACATAATGCTTATTTTATATATCTCCTATAAATCTTATAAGAATTAGTTATGATATGTATATTTTTGTCCCTATTTAAATGAAAGACATCTTCAAAATTATGTTAAATTCTAATCCAATAAATTGCTTTAAGAAAATAAAGTGTCAATAATACCATGGAAAACATAGGTAAATTGAGAATTTCTTATGAATAATAATAATAATAATAATAATAATAAAATGAAATTTTGTTTGCAAAACCCAAAACAAAGGTTGAAATGGGTTAAGATTTTGAAGGGCTTTTTGGTTTGGAAGACCCAAACAAATAACTGTAGGAAGCCCATCCATTGGGCACTAAAAAAAAAAAGAAAAAAAATCATAGGCCATGACAGGGTACCGTTGCCATTGACAAGTCCATTGGCCAAGGTATGTGGTATTGACCCAAAGTCTTCTCACATTCTCCTGTTTCTTGATCAATAATTGGTATTGACCCCAACGTCTTCTCACATTCTCCTGTTTCTTGATCAAACCATCTCTCATTTAGATAACGATGAGATCAGATTGTCTGTAAGAATTTACTTGAAGGAGTAGGAGAAGGCAATAGACAAGAAAAATCGTCTATTATCATTAACAATATTCAGCTTCTTCTACGTCTTGTTTGCTGATGCAATGCAGAAGCCAACTGTTCTTATGATCTGTTGGTGAGTCTTTCTGGTTCAGGCGTCTTCTATATTTAATATTATATATACGAGTTTGATAAGTTTGTTTCATGAACATATTAATTCGTTTTGCTCAGCTAGTGACTGTTCTTGCAATGAAAGTAATAGCAAGCTTGCATTGGTAGCAAGTGACGACTGATCAAATCAAGATAGATCATATCAAATTAAGCTAGTATATATCCATCGTTAAGAGTTTAAGGAATTTTCTGATAAATATATGTTGTGTGGGTTCTTGTACTCTTAGACTTCAATTTCTCTTAATGAATGTTCAGCTGTTGAAGTGGGTGCTCTTTGTATGTCTTTAGGAGAAAAGGAGAGCATTTATTGATTCCGATTCTTAGTGATTGAGGAAGACACGATCTTGTAACTGTCTGATATGGTATCTTCATCTGCTGTTGCTCAAAAATGGAAGTATGACGTGTTTCTTAGTTTCAGAGGTAAGGATACGCGAGATAATTTTGTCAGCCATCTCTATGATGCTCTGTGTCGTAAACAAATCAAGACCTTCATAGACGACGAACTTGAAAGGGGAGAAGAAATTACGGGTGCACTTTTGAGAACAATTGAAGAATCGAGAATTTCAGTGATAATATTCTCAAGAAACTATGCATCTTCTCCATGGTGTGTGGATGAACTAGTGAAGATACTTGAATGCAAAAAGGCATACGGGCAGATTGTTTTACCAGTTTTCTATCATGTGGACCCGTCCGATGTTGATGAACAGACAGGGAGTTTTGGGAATGCGTTTGCTGAGCTTGAAAGAAAATTTAAGCAGAAGATGGACAAGGTTCCAAGGTGGAGAGCTGACTTAACAAGTGCTGCCAATATATCCGGATGGGATTCACAGGTTACTAGGTAACTATAGATTCTCATCTGCAACCTTTTTTTTCTGGAATTATAGCAATTAAAATTTATTTATAGCAATTAAAATTTCTTGAAGTTGATAATCATATTTTTGGATTCAGAAGCATATGTTTTGAGCTTTATAATATGTTATGTGACTTCTAAATGTTACCAAATGAGCAGTTTAAAGTATGTGGTGTTATAATGTATGGCAATTGGAATCCGTCACACAAGTTCCAACCTCAAGAAAAGATTGTGTTTCTTTGGGGTACTATTTGACATATCTGTTCGCCTCCATGTTGGCAGGCCTGAGTCGAGACTCGTGGAACAAAT
>Ga0325414_1001244_pt1 | contig 24161 bp, 13 predicted proteins | sample PopdelMetagenome_8_FD_206183 | JGI IMG/M metagenome (GOLD analysis project Ga0325414, IMG submission 206183) | Populus deltoides microbial communities from Bellville, Georgia, United States - Leaf-PdKOR-R3 | ecosystem: Host-associated > Plants > Phyllosphere > Phylloplane/Leaf | place: USA... | reverse complement strand
CTAGCAGAGCTTTGCTTCTCTTACACACAAGGACCCATGTATAAATATTGAAATTATTATGAACAGAAGCTACTTTGCTTCCTTTTCATGTTAACAGCGTGTTTTTTTTAAGTTTCTTTTTTAATATCGGATTTTTCTTTCCTGATTTTGTAATTTAAATTACGAGTTTTTGTAAATTAACTTGATTTGTATTTTTATTGAGCTCTCTTTAAACTTTATCTTTTAATATTTAGTTAATTTAAAATCAGGCTTCATAGTTTTTTTGATTTACTTTTTATGAGATTATCGTAATTTTATTACTCAAATCACGAGGTTGGTAAATTAACCTAAGTTGACTATAGTTGTTTTTTATTGATTTTTTTTATTTTATCATTTAACAATAAGTTGGTTGAGAATTGCACTTCATAATTTATTTTGATTTTTTTCTTTGAGGTTATTCCGGTCATATGACTCTGGTTGTGAGTTTGACAGATTAATCCATATTGACTAAAGTAGTTTTTTTTTCTAAGTTTTTTTAATTGAATTTTATAATTTGTTTTGATTCGTTTTTTATGGAATTATTCTAATCTTATGACTCGGGTCATGGATTTAGCAACAAATTCGAGTTAACCTGGATTGATCTAATATATTTTCGTCTCAATATTTTTTAAAAAATTATATATTAAAATTTATTTTAGTCAAGTTATATTTAGTTAATTTTATCTTTGAACTTTGATTCGTTTAATTTAACCATATTATTATTTTCAATTAACATATAAACTGATTAAATAGTGCAAATTAGGGGGAAAAACAATACATTTTTTTTTCATAGCATCCTCCAAAAAAACACAAATTAGTTGAACATCTTCTACTCTTTATATATATAACTTGTTTTTATTTTCTTTTTCATCCACAAGATAAAAAAAAAAAAAACATAACTTTCCCTTATCTTTACGAACCAAACAAAAGAAATTTCATTCCACCAATTTCTCTTTCATGATCTCCATATAAATGGTAAAGGAATGGGACTGCAAGAAAGTCCACTAACAAAGTGTACCTAAACAGGCTAGAAAACAAAACAACGGGCTTAAATTAAACCTGGTTCACCCACGTGCTCTCAACCTTCCCCAACTAAAAAATCAAACGCCATGAAATTACGAATAAAGTTTGCCTTTGAAAATTAGAAGACCGAACTCCGAAGAGTTCTTGTATATTTTCCCCTTGTCAATCATTTTATTTTTAATTTTTTCCCAAAATATCTCAGCTTATTCTGGGCTTCCCATAATATCCCTTAATGTATGAAAATATTACCTTTACCCTCATGAACGTTAAATTATTGTTCTTTTTTTCCCCCCTGCCACTCCAGAATTCTCACCTCGACATGGAAATAGAGAGTGAATACTCCATGCACATCTCAGGTGATAATGCGTCGCACATTCATCTTACACAGAAAAAACAGCGCCAGATTTTAAGCAAAACAAAATAGAGGAATTGAAAACATTAAAATGTAGAGTTGTAGACTCTTAGTTGGATTTCAGAAATAAATAAATAAATAAAAATAAAGGAGAGCAAGAAGACAAATCACTAGGAGCCTCCATCAGCTTTCAGGCACTTTCAGGTGTTTTTATTTTTGTGGTTGAGATTAAAATCGGTGTATAAAGTTCATCAAAAAAGCTATAAAAAATAAATAAATAAATAAAAACAAAATCTAGATTTTTATGGTTGAGTTTAATATATAATTGAGTTATACATAACCTCAACCTCAACCATAAAACAAATATAGGGAAGCATTTAAAACCTTTTACTTCCCAATAATTTTTTCTGTTTTATCCATTCATAAAAAAAAACCTATTTAGTTAATGAAATAATTTCTACTTTTAGTAATGAACCCCAAATATAATATTATAATACTTTTATAAAAGTTCAAAAATTGAAGAACTTATTATAAGAAAATAGTTGATCGATCGTGGTTACAATATTAATTTAGTTGTCTTTTAATATTTACAAAAACATTATATGCTTTTAATTATAAGTTACAAAGCAGTATAATATATGCTTTTATTTGCGAGTTATAAAGCATTGCATGCATAAGAATAATTTTCTTTTATAAATATATATATGGTCATTAAATCTACAAGAGTTTAGAATTTAGATACTTGTACTCTACCACGCACCTATATATAAATGCACGACGTCTTAGATATCTGTCATTTTACTAGCTACAAATCTTTTCTCCAAATAAACAAAAAGTGTCATATCAAGCAATTTTAGTGGTCCTATATATCCTTTCTAGAGTGTCAAGCCTTGCAAGTAGTGCAAACTTGTGAGACTATGCAAGATGGCTGAGCTTGTTGTATCTTCTAGACAACATGCTACACTTTCTTTACCTGTTGCATCGAATTAAATTAATGCGGACAACACTTATCATCTCAGGAAATCAATCTGTGGCACTTGAGGTTGTGGTCAAATGGTAGATGGGACTTGTTTTCTTTCTCTGCATTTGGATTCGAGTTTTACAGTGCACACATATTATCCTCGCGGTGTTTTACATGTTTATTGGACTTGCAGAATGTTCAGTGGGTTCCGAAGATTAGTTGTGGTGCGCGTAAGCTGGCCCGAACATCCCAGGTTATTAAAAAAAAAATCAATTTGTCTTTTGCTTTATATTTTTAATTGATAATTTCAAAATGAAAGAAAGTATCAAGAAACAGAAGAAAAAAAAAGAAGAAGACAAGATTCTAATCAAGGAAGAAGAAGATAAGAAAGGATTGGGGAAGAAGAAGATGCATGCAGACAAACTCAATAGTCTTCTACTAACCTTACATGATGTATCTTGTGTGATGTGTGTTTCTCGTTGTGCATTCATAGTATTTGATAAAATATCTAAGAGAAAAGTTGTAAATATTTCACCTGTAATGATACTTTAAACATTAAATCAACTATAATGGTCTATTTTTTATAATATTTTCGTTGTTGATTGAGTTTCTTGTGCGCTTGACACAACATGTAAAGTATTATAAAATATATAAATAGTAAGATGTAATGCATTATTTTTTAAAAAATAATGGTAAAGTGTTAAGGCACTCAAATATCAAGGACACTAAGATAATTTTCTTTTGGTATTTAAATAGTTTGGTGATATAAATAGCATAATTACTAAGTAATAATGTTATTAAATAAGGTTTAGCCTAACAAATCAACTTGGTAACCTATTAATTCAAGACTTAGTTTGAATTAGATTTTATATTGAACTATACAAGAGTTGACATATTTAAACTCAGTTACTTGTATCAGAATTTAGATAAGATCCAATTTGATTTTTGTTTTAATTATTTTTTAAAATATTAAAATAATTTTATTTTAAATTTATCAGATAAATCCATTCAATTCATGAATCGAATCTTATCCCATAAAGGTTTTGTAAATATGTCAAGTGGCATAAGATGGCACAGTACTGCTTTTGCAGCTATACAGTTGATAGCTGTTGCGGAATGAGCAACCGTTGTCCTAGCCCGCCTCCTAGTGGGGTTAATGCAGCTACTGTGTATAGCTCCTTCCAAAATTTGGAGTTAGCTTTTATAGCCTCGTCGTAGCATTTGTTGCAGAATAGTTTCTGCCAGCATTTTCTATTAAAATGAAGCGTGTAACACAACACTTCTGGGAAGCCATTGATGAGAGCATAGCTAAAACCACCCTCCAGCCATAAATTTATTAAACGTTCAACGGAACCACATTTACTGCCGGTAATCAACATGGTTCTGACAATGGAACCGCATCAGGAAAGATAAATAATTCATCGGAAAGGACACCACAATTCCATGCTAGTCAAGCGTGAGATCTCAGTCTCTGGCACCACATTTACTTTTGGAAGAAAGAAACAAACATAGGCACTGAGTTTTCACATGAGGCTGTCTGGTTAAAGGGATAAGAAAGGCCAAAAGGCTCCAAAAAGTATGCTTTATCAAGACCCATTTGATCTTTATCGACGACAGTCTTCACCAAAAACACACACTTTCCATTACTCCAAACACCAATATATTCTTGCACGTTCTAGCTGAACTACCTGTCTTGTTGGAAAAGAGAGGACAGCCACCGGCCCGTTATATAAATCTGGCTTTTGAAAAGTTTATATTGCCTTTGTAGACTCTCTGGAGATGCACCAAGAACATTGATTCGAAGATAAAATGCAACATTCAGTTGGCATTTTCTTTTATTCAGTGCTTTACATCTCATTGCCTTTGTATTCAACTCATTCTGTTAGTTGATGTCCTTGTCTTCGAGAGCCTTTCACCAAACTTTGTACAGACCAGATGGTGCAATTCTCTACATCTTATTCCTCAACAGAAGTGTTCAATATTGACCAGATAATTAAAAGGAACTTCGATATGCGTAATGCATGAGGTACCGGAAGTAAACTCAGGTCAAGGAAGAGGGAGGAAAGCTATTTGATTAACATGTTTATCAGTCGAAATTAGTAAAACAAAAGTTGAAGTTGCCGAAGACAATCACAAGAATTTGGCTTTCTGGACACACTGATTCACGTTAACTTTAACATAATATTATGCAGCCTGATTTAAACGGGTGTTGTACAATGTTGTTAAAATCACAAGTAAACTCATATAATTTTATAGTTATGGTGCAAAATCATTTAAAAACTCGAAAACTAATTATAAAATCATACATAAAACCAGTAAAAATCAAGTGAAATTCATGTTTTTACTTCCGGTTTTACGTTTTCAAGAGAAACACATGCTGCAAAACAAAACGTTGCCAGTTGCCATCCATACTTAGAACCCTATCTCTTCAAAGCAGCCGCCCCTCATCTATCTCTTCCCCACCATACATGCTCATTTACCCACCAGGCTGAACCGGTGGCCCCTTCAACCCTCCTCCCCTATGTTTTTTTCAGCCTCTACAGATCGCTTTCTACTTCTCTTTGGACTCTTCCTCCTCCCCCACCTCTTCAAGTCCCAAGCTGTAAGAACTCCCTCCAATTAAAATCTCCAATTATATCTTATAATCTTCTTTTCTTGTGTGCCTTAGTTACTCGATCCTCTCTTTGTTTTCCTTGATAAGTTGGAATAGCAGGTACAAGGTGTCGGGGATCTATTGGCACTATTGTTGGGCTACAAAATTAATTATTATATTTTCGGAGTTGCTGATATATACCACTACTGAATGATAGCTTTCCATTACTTCTGCTACTGCTGCAAATGCTGTTGCTTGAGTTGTTTATGTTTCTTTTGAAATGCTTGGTACCTAATGTAGCTTTTTTGTTGGCTTTACGATTATATTATTTTTGGACCAACTCTTTCTCAAAGAGGTGTCCTTCTACTTTTTTTTTTATAGCCTGTTTTGATATTAAGATTAAAATAATGCAATCCCACCTGAACTAGTTAGATCCAAGGATTAGTTTCTGTTCATTTTATCATAGTTAAATTAATTGGATCAAAACCTAAATTCAACCATATAAAAAAAACTCTGAAAATAAGTATAACTAGTAGATTAATCTTTTTTTTTTTTTGGATTCGAGGAAACCTCACCCCCTGGAAAGCGCACTTTGTGGGCCTAGGTGAGGGAGTAAAACCCCGGCTGTCCCAGACTCTTATAAGAGGTGCACGTCCTGATTCGAACTCGAGACCTGCTGTGCAAATCTCAAACCCTTTATCATCATGCTACGCCCTTTGGGGACAGATTAATCTGTTTATCCGGGTTTTTGACTAAATTAAATTCCAGATAATCTGGATACGTCCGGTGATTAGAGTAAATATTATTTTATTTTATCGAAGCTTTCAGATTTTAAAAAAACAACTATAGAAAGAAGTTATATATGTGAAAAACGTTGTGCAACCAACATGTTCTATCAATAATAGGAGAAAAGCATCCTATGCCCATCAAGATTTCGATCCACAAATTCTATATAAAATGGAATGGTATCGGGAAATAAATCTCCAGGTGCAATCATAGCGACTTGTAAGCAACAATTCGACGTCATTCAATCCTATTCTCCTACCAAAATTTTCATTCCAAATCCAGGACAAGACACCCAAAATTGGTTTAAAAAAATTTGGTATTCTTATTAGTTTAAAAAAAAACAGTGGTTTTGGATTTTTTTCATGAAAATAAATTTTTTTATTAACATATTTATTTTAACCAGCACAATATTTTTAATTCAAGTTATTCTTTCAGTTAAAATAACATTTTACAATTGTTAAAGTAAATTGATAAAAAAATATCAAAATAATATATCTATATTTTATATGATTAAAAGTCAAAAAAAATTATAAATATAATAAAATAATATTAAAACAGGTTGTTTGTCACCATTAAGAAATTAGATGCACCTATGGCTCAAATTCAAAAGTTATGTTATAGTTTTTCAATACTCATCTGATCATCCTAGAGCTTGCCTCATTCCACTATTTTTTTTTATAGTCATTTTTTAAAAAATAATTATTTTTAAAAAATTTTTGTGTATATATATATATATATATATATATATATTAACTAAAAGTATGAATTTTTTTTATTAATTTTAAATTTTTCCCGTCTACATTCATTCAGGATGTGACCTGTACCACTACAACATGCGTCTCTATCAATGAGCCATGACACAAGATTATTATAAAACAACTAAAAAAATATATCAAGATGCTTTATTATTAATATAAATAATAAAACACCATTAAAAACCCCGTTTTATTCATCTGAACAGACCATGAAATTTTGGTTTAAAATCAGTGTATTTACCGAACCGCACATTCACTGCAGTTCCTCCCACCATTGGAAAAGACGACGTGGAAGGAGAGTACATGTTAGCCATCATTGAGGCAAAAAAGATCTTCCAAGAGCCAAAAAAAAAAAATACTCGAATTCTATAATTTGTTTTAGATGAATCACACAGAACCCACTTTGCAATGATAATTACTTGAAACACACATGAAAGAAAGGTTAAAAGGGCTCTCAAGCAAACCATAAAACTCTGGAACTAACAGCCAAACCACAACGCTCTAATCTTAAATGAACCGAACAAAACCCACTTTTAAAGGGAGGTTCTAATCTTAACCACAAGGCTGAGATGAAATGGGTGCCAGCCAATTTGTGATTCCCTTCACTCCATTTTACAGAGGCAGTTCGTCTTGCAGGAGTAGCAGGGATCAGGATCCACCTCAAGAAATTTCTTGCCAGTTACACAAGCCCACCCACAACATCTAAGCAACTTGAGGTTCCAATTTTTCACATCAAACAAGCAACAGAAACAACAGGATAAATGGCTATTTATAATACTCATATGATTTGTGGATTCTAAGGAACCATTGACAATGGGATCTGCCTTCTCTATGGTCTAAAATGTCATGCACCACATTTACTGTGGAAGTTAAATTTATGGAAGCTGCCACATCGCAAAAGGTGTGATGAGGTTGCCAAAGATGTGATGAGGGTGGAGGGCTGATTCCTACTTCCTAATAATACATCATAACACCTACTACACGACAAGAAAGAAGAGGCTGTCAAAGAATAGCAGCGTAATTACATATCAAGGTGGTGACAATCAGTGATGCTCTTGTACTGTAACACTCTCACCAAGGTCGTCCCTTCCCTCCAAGCCGACGGGCCAACTCAAAATCCTTTTTCACTGAGGGAAGAAAACAAATAAAACGAGTTTCTTTACTGAATAGCAAGTATTAAAATTCTGAAGCAAGATTGAATGGATCTGAACTGGACAAATCTTGACTGACTTCCTCAAACTCACAAATCAGCATACATGGATAATTTCAAGCATGTAAATAAAATTTGGTCTCTGAAATATCAATGATCTGCAAAACATGCTAGCAGTTATACAAACAGAGAAACAGCATAAGATTTGGTGTGCATCTACACTGAAGATCATTGAACAGCATTTAGTGATATCTAAAGACCACTGAAGTAAACCTGATCAAAATTCTATCTAAATAAAAGTGCAAAGTTTTCCCATAGAATTTGAAGAAAAGACAAATGCTCATGATCATAATAGATGTAGTGAAATCTAACTCGATGTGGCAGAGATTACTGAACTAGAGTTGATCAAAATTCTACTATAATGAACAATTAACTCATGAAATTAGAGGAGAAAAGATAAAAGGAAAAAGGATGCAGTTATAATAGTTGTGTCAAATCTCACTCACTTAATGTAACCCGTTTTGCATGAATTGCACAGAGCATTCCATCTTCAAACAAATGAACCAAAAAATCCTCTGCTGCCTACACAAGTAACAAAACAATAACTGGCATGCATCAAGATCTATTAGCACAACTACATGAAAAGTAGAACCAGAGCAGAGTAATTACTACCTAGAAGTTCCATTTTCTAATAAACTATCAGTGGTTGTAACAACTACATGACTGAACTATTGGAAGGTGCTCTGCTGTCAAAGCTGGTTTGGGGGCTCTGGTCCGTAATAGCAAAGGCATCTAGAGAAGTGGCTTTGCAGGGTCTGGTTGGGGTTTGGGACATTTTCTTTTCAATGACATGATGGGGATGGTTGTTCCTTGTGATTGTTCTCTTAGTTTGAGTGTGTAGGGCCTTTGGTCCCATTTCTTACCAAAAACCACATGGCAGTACAGAACAATACTACAGGTGATGACAACACTGAGAGGAGATAGCATACTCTTAAACTGAAAATGCATGTACAGTGAAACTTCTGAAGACAGGTATAGGTTTTTGCTGAAGCATGAAAGTAATGAAGCATAGTACTGGCATACATGTCAGAGAAATGTCACCAAATACCTCCTGAATTGCAACTAAAGCTTCAGCAGTCCAACGGTTCACTTCTCGGGAAAACTCCTGAGTAATCATTCTTACCTGCAAAATGATAACGACCACTATCACATCCAATTAAATTTCAATGAGAAAATCATATGCACAAAAGGTGAAAGCATAATGTACCAATGGGCATTGTTAACAATTGTGGAATCTCGATGTCATGAATAAATAAGCAACGGGTGACTTCAACAAATACATACAGAAAGAGAGAAACAACAGCAAAGTTACGAGACCATGAAAGTGGAACAAGTAACAGGTGAATTTAACAAATACATTGCAAGGTTACAAAACCACAAGAGAGTGGGGTGGTTTTAAAGGTTCCAAATATTGATGTTCTTTACCAAAAAGATGATCTTGTTTTTTCTAGAGTAACCATCTAATTTTGTTTGTACGAGCATTCAGAGAGATCCAACTTCTTTTCTGACTGGAAAAAAAAAATCTAAAAATTCCTTATAAATAAAGCATCCAATTGTGCCAATGAGCTGGTAGCTTAATTACTCTTGCATTTAATTGTACAGAAAGTTTTCAATCAGGAACAATAATCTTGGAAAACATGAAGAAATTTGGGGACACAGCACAAGGAGGAGAAAAACCAATGGGTTGTGGGATGGTCACAAATAGAAACAATAATATGATGAATAAGATGAATCAAATTCCAGAAAATATTCTGTAACAGCAAGAAACATTAATGTGCACTGCAAACATACAGAAACTTCATCAGAGCAATGCAAACGAAGAGAGTAAAAAATTGTGAGATTTGTAATATTAAATCACATAATTCCAGTGCATGCTATTCACCTACGTAATTCAATCCTAACTGGAATATCACAAATAATTGTGACCTATATAGCTCTGAGAACCAGCATCATATCTAGCCATTGATCATATAAACATATGCATGTTTTAAAATATGCATGTACACAAACATTTTACAAGCACATATATATGCAAAGAAACTCACTTGCATGAAATGTTGGATTGTTTAACACATTTTTAGACAATCTGATTTTTACCAAGCCAGGCTTTGGATTTAATACTCTTCATGGAGATCATGCACATAAAACTAGCAAATCAATCAAATATTTAAAAACATTCCATTTATTCTAGGATTACCAAATTAAGAGCTGGCTCCAAAGAGTTATCAAGATGACAAACACAAAGATAACCAATTAAGTTGAATTTGACAAGCAGGTAATGGAACAACTAAACCTGACATCCAATGGTTGGTTTAACAAAATAAACTATAAAAAAGTTACTACAGAGAGTGCTCACACATCGAATAAAGCTAGCAGCTGGTATGAGTGGCCTCCAAGTTTTCTGATATTGCCGAATTTCACGAAGAGCTACCGTTCCTCGACGGAAGCGATGCCTTTTCCTCTGCCTTTGTGTGGATGAACCTTTTACAAGTATTAACAAATAAAGAGAAAGCATCCCAGAAAAAACCACATGCCAATACAATCAAGTTGAACGCCTCAACCTAAAATAAGAAACAAATTTCACCCCCCACCCAAAAAAGAGAAGGAAGAAACTCACCTTGTTGGCCATTTGCTTGCGATCTTGTTCTCTGCAACCAAAAAAATAGAATACGAGACTATTAAACAACAAAGTAAAAACAGTAACATTTGAGATTTAAGGCAAGAGATAAACAAGATATCTATACTATTCTCGGTTTTCTCATTCCTTTCTCAACAAAACTTATAGTTAAAAAAAAAGTAATTTCGAAGTTATAGATTTTTTTCTTCATTTCTTACCCATTTTTTCCTTTACCAAGGAAATTAAAATAGTAGCAGAAAATAACAAGTGTAAATATTAAAAAACAATATATGTATATATAATCACAATCTTTTTTTAATCTAAAAGTTCTCCTTCCTTGGGGTTTCCACAGCTAATTACCTCCAGCTTATGCAAACTTATTTTTCTATTTTTTCTTTCAAATTCATACAAAATGTATAAAAAAGCTCAAAAACAAAACAAAACAATTGGCAGTCACTTTCGTTTCCCGCATTTTCTCAGCAACCAAACAGGCAACAAAAAATAAAAAAAAAATAAAAACAACAAAACCTGGAGAGAAAGAGAGAGGGAGGTACCGACGATGTTGGCGTTCTAGGTGTAGATGGTGAGGCATCTGTAATTTCACAAAGGAAAGCATAAATAAGTTAGGGTTCATGAAAGAAAAAGGGGGAAATCGAATGCATATAAATATAACAACAACAACAACAAATGCATGTTTTATACATTAAAACCACATAAACTTCTGCATTTCTTCATTTTTGAATTATATACAGAGAGAGATCTAACCGTATCTCTTCGGGCTTCTGGCTCGTTTTCGAGCAACTGGATGTTTCGTTCTGGCCATCGATGGAGCGTGTCTGTATTTAAAAATAATATAAAAAAAAATAGCCAAAAAGTAAGGATTGTTATTCTTTCTAGTTTTTTGCCGCTCTCTTGGAATTTTTGAAACGCAGCCGGTCTCCTGTGTGGCTGTGTGTCTGTCTGGCTGGCCAGGGAAGGGAGTGTGTGTAAGGGGTGTGTTCGGTTTGGGTTGAATGGGTTTATGGTCTGAAACGACTTCGTTTCTTTGAACATACCCTTGTTATTTTTTTATAAAAAAAAAAAAAATCGCTGCGTAACAGTCACTGAAAATGTACCGTCACAGCCCAAGCACAAAAGCCAAAACAAAAGCAAGCTGCTAACAATCAGTAGAAAAGTAATTGATTAATACTAATCTTACATCAAGTGACGCTAGTGAATCCCATAAATGTAATAATGATTGTATTTATTCAAAAGCAGAAACAAATTTCGATAAGATTAATATTAATTCCCCAATAAAAGAACCTAAGATTACATCGAGTAATTTCACTAGTTCAGTAATCGTCATCCCCACCACACTTCATTTATTTTTTCTTTTTCTTTTTTAATTGTGACTTCTGATTTCTTCTTTTAGATTCCAAAAAGTGCTGGTACAAAGTTTTCTAATTTGAAATTGGTTGAGCTGAAGTTACTGTTCGCAGGGCCCAAGCATGGCATACATAAGAATTTGGCGGGTGTTAACGGACAGCAAAAACGTAAAATTCAGTAATTATTTTGGCTAACTTCGAAGTATGAGTTTGTACATACCTAAAGTTCTTCCAGTGACCCCAGAAACTAAAAAAAAAAAAATGGCATTACCGCATCAAGATAGTGTTAGCTCATAAGCTACATCTACAAAAGACCCACAAGCTACAAGTAATATAAGAGAGACACGATCAGGTTCGCTGTTGCATATTACGTAGCATCCATCGATTTCATGACTCTTTAACTTCCTTTCCTTTCCCCTTTTTTTGTTCTGCAATCCAAACCATCAAGTTGACTCGAACATTTTACAACGAGGAACATAGATTGCACAGCTCGCAAAGTAATTCAAGATTTTCCAGGTAAAACAGCTTCCCGTTGCAGAACGAGACATAAAGACTTCAATTTAAGGTTGAGATGGGGTGGGCGACGTTGGGGGCTTGAGATCCGGATACTGCAATACAAGAATGGTAGTCGTGTGTCCGACACTGAGACTAGTAGGAAACTTTATAGCATGTGTAACCAACTAGTGTGCTATGAACTTGAAGGAAAATAACCACTATGGAAATAAAAAAGAGCAACGAGAGTGGGAATTACAGTTGGATATGGAGAAAGTGGCCTTGAAAATCCAGAAATTGGTTCAGCTTTAGCTTCTGTTTTGGGTGCTGAATTTATTTCGGGAGCAGCTTCTGCGTTCTGTACACTACTATCAGCAGCAGCAGGTTCTGGACTCGCTTCTGCAGGTGAAGGAAGAGCCTTGCTCGTCACTGCTACTGGTAGAAGAGCCTTCCCTATGTCCTGAATTGACCAGGTAATCCAGAAAAAGAGATTGACGTCATCGCTAAACAACACATATTTTTTTGGAAAACAAGTTACTGATTTGGCTTCACTGCACTAGAATACAAGCATCTACATGGTTTGAAATATTACCTTCAATTCATCCACTAACTCTTTAGGTGCAATCTTGGTGGTCAAGAATTCATCAACTTGTTCCAGAGTTTGCTTACGGTCCTGCCATGGGAAGCAAAGAATAAAATGTTAAAGTGAATATAAATGCTTGCAATTTAAGGTCCCGAGATTTATGGCCCAAAGTTATGGAACTTTCCTGTCTAGATGCTGAGTCACTCACACAAGGGCATCATCACGATCCCATCACACACATACAAGGGCGGGCCCTGGCTGAGTGGTTCATCAGAATCATAATATATTTTCAAATTTCTAGGAGAATATATTATAACTATGTGGCAGTATATCTTTAATTCTTTAAGGCACAGAACTGCTTCTGCACATATGTTGTGTTTTAAACTTTGAAGAAAAGTGTTTTTCCCCCTTTTCTCCTCTTTATTAGTGGCAGAAAGGCCCATTGGAACTTATGTACCCTAGAGCACATGCAATAAAATGAAATCATATCATCTCAGTCATGAAATTCAAGAAAAAATAATTTAATCTCAGCAAAGACATACCTTAGCGAACAGGAGTTTCTTACTCACTAACTGAATTAGTGCAGCTGAGCCTAATACTTGGAGTATTGCTTCAATCTGGAAAATACAAACAGTCAATTTTGCACATCTCCCTTTTAGTGAAAATAAAAAGAAAGCCATTATTATTAAAAAAAAACATAAAGAAAAATAATACGAAAAAAGCTTCATGACCCAACCTCTGAGAATGCCAATACACCTAAGCCAGTAGCTGCTGCAATTGCAAAGGTGACAGGCAAGGCATCGGAGCCCTCCTGCAAAATTATCATTGTGATTACTGTGCTGGAGTGTTTATTTATAAAATCATAAAAGAAAGGCCATAACCAGTTTATATATAAGAACTTATGAATATTGACCATTGAGTACCAATATTCTAAGATTCAAACCAAGAATAGGAAAGAAAGCTATGAGTGGGCCAGGGGTGCCCTGCCCCTACTCTTACACCAATGAGAGAGATGAAAAAACTACCAGGGGAAAAAACAGTTAGTGGTTGGGTTTTATTAAGGATGTTGATGGACATGCTTGACAACTGACAAAATACAAAGTTTCTTGCACTCTGAGTTGCAGGAAGCTAAATTAAGCATGATGATTTATCAATGGCTCTCTTATTCCATTCTAATGGTTAGGCTGAAGTAGAAGGTTAGGAACCTGTCAAGGACACGATGCATGTAGTCTTCTGTGGATGTAGTGCCAGATCAAGATAATCCAGATGTTAACAACAAGGTGTGTTGATAACGGCCATACTTATTACCACGTTCTGATATGTGCTTGTGTTATTTCTGGTGACAATGATCGCATCCTGCAGGGCTGCCCTTCCTTATCTTTGTCATTCCTCAAGCCTCAAGTGTGTTACAACTTTTTAGTTCAGTCATTAATCTTCAAAACATGTCTGGCAACTTCTTGTTTCTTGCGCCGAGCTGAATTTGCTTCTTATTTAGTTCCTCTCACTTACAGCTCATTTATATTAACACTCATTTCAGCAGAATAGACACAATGTAAGATCTTAACCAAGCAGATAAAATGTTCCCTTGCTTTTTTGACCAACTCACATCCCATTTTGTTCATCACAAATACTATGACAGATATCATTTGTTTAAAGTTATATGAGACCATACAAAGGATCAGCATTCCACTCATAAAGGTCCTTAGACTGTGTATTGAAGTGAAGTTTTTTAGTAGAAGATTAAACCACAAGAGAAAAAAGGCAGCAGAAGAGGAAGGGCACATACTCCTAGTGCACCGCCGATAGCGTCTGATAAATCACCAAGGTCAAGACTAAAAGCTTTCTTTGGTGGTATCCACGGAAGCCCACTATTCTGCAAAATACAATTCTCAAAGCTTGTATTTACGTTCCATAAGATAAGAAAAGGACTTGGATGCTAAATAGTTCGAACACGAATTAAAAGTGGTAAAAAAAACAGAAAATACCATCCATCCCCGGGGTCCTTCTGCACCATCTTTGATTGCATAAGCTGCTTTAAATCCATTTACAGTGACCAACTCTGCAACCAATTCGGAGTTGCCATCGAATCTGGCTTTCGTCATGAATTTAGCAGCATTAGCTTCAAACAATAGCTTTGGATAGCAAAGAACGAATTAGAACTCTAATTATTACCTCTTCAGCAATGGAATAGCAAAGAAGAAAGGGGAATTGGGGGGTTAAGAATTTGTAAAAGCTGGTTCCTTCTACTGGTATGGTATTCCTTATTTTTCTTACATTGATTTTGTTATTGTGTAGATTGGTTAAACAGCACGACTATGTGATTTAATGAGCTCTGAGTCCTTGATAAGGGATGTGATATATAATATTTTTACATTATGAATGATTTCTACATTTGAGTAGTCAAGGTTGGGCAGTTCAGTTTGCAGTATTATGCAGGCAGCACCATTTGCTAGCTATTCTGACCCTTTTGGGGGTTCTTCCAGCACCAAATAGCACAGACACAACTCCATACGAGATTTTTGAGCATTTTTGCCGATCATAATCAATGATGCTATACCTGTTATTATAGCATATTGCTCGCCTGTGAAATTGCGAGTGGAACTTTACAGATGCCAGCTAGCCAATTTTAAGTTTTCAAACTCAATCAGTTCTTTGATTTCAACGAAGAAGGAAAAGAACTTACGAGATCTAGTTAATGTGCTATGAAGTATATATTCTAAAATCACTCCATGCACAAATTTCATGACCACTATGATTACCCCATCTGGATTTTCTCTGTCAAAGATTTTCCACTTAACTTATAACCTAGATATTGGTGAGGATAAGAGATGAAATCTTCATGCAAAATATAGTAATTGGATTCGCTATCTTACTTGTCTAGAATGAACAACGTGGTATTCTCTGGTTCCTTAAACTTCAAAGACAGCTTCTTCAAGAAACCTGGCTTGTCTTCACCCTCATAAACAATTGGCACTGGTTTCTTACTCAAACCCCTGATATCAGGACTGCCCACTTGTCTAAACTCCACTGGTGCTCTTATATCAAGCAACTGAGCATTTGCGTCAACACCCAACGCTGCATACGCCTTTTTTGCAGACTCTACACCCCAGGACTTTGACTTGTTTAGCACCAGAGACAGAACTAGTGGAACTGCCAAAACTGTAACACTGCCTGCTACGATTGTTGGGTTTTCCGTTCCAAATTTGATGACACTATCTAGGACCCCGTTTGCATCAGATGAGAAGGAGCGCGCAGACTGTTCCAGTGCTTCTTGATATGTTAAAGCTCTAGCTAGCCCATTACCAAGAACTGAAGATAGTAGCACTATACCACCATGTAAAGTCCTTGATAGACACTCTTGGGTAGTTGATCGGCTCGTGCTTGTAGAGAAAGAATGAGAGATTTTGAGTGGTGAAGCTATAGGGAGTGATAAAGATTTTCTGGATTCTGATCTTCTCTCACAGAGAACTGATAATGGTGTCGAGCTTGCTGCATTGAAGGCCTCCATTGCATAATTCTTCGTCGCAGACAAACTATGGTCTCTTACAGAAATGATGCAGAAGCTTGAATCACCATGGGAATAGAGCTTTATGCAGATATTGTTTCTTTTAGGATGATTGAATGAAAGGTAAGCAGAGGATGAAAAGCTTTGTCTTCATTCAATGCAAGTTGCTGGTGTACTTTGGCACTCATTGCATGACACGTAGAAGAGAATTGGTGATCACATGGCTTGATGACTTTCTTTACATGAGATCGGTATTTCGACATGTTTATTTGCTAGAAAATTATTTTTTGAAAGTTAATTTTTAAAAAATAAATTATTTTTTAATATTTAATAATGTGATGAAAAATAAGTTGAAATATATTTGCTAGTGTTTGGTTATGTCATGAAAAATGAGCTAGAAAATAACTTATTAATGTTTTATTTTTTTAATGTTTATTAAAATAATGAGGAACAAATCTTACAAATTAAAAAGTTGAATGAGAATGAAATTTAAAAAATATGTATAATTTTACAAATTATCTCAAATAAAATAAATAATAATCAAAATAATAAAGATTAAATCTAAAAAAATTAAAAGATGAAGAAATTAAAATAATAATAATTAACATTTCATAAATTATTTCAAATAAAATAAATAACAATCAAAAGAATGAGGATCAAATTTGATAGATAAAAAATTTTAATTAAAAAATGATAAGGGAAAAAAAAATAAAAATTATAAAAATAAGGATCAAAATTAATATAAAAATTAAATTCTAAAAGATAGAATTGAAAAACAAATGATCAAAACAAAATATATATATATATATATAGCAATCAAAAGTTTGATGACCAAGTTTGATATAATTAGCAAATAATATGACATTTCTAAATTTTTCACAACTTTCAGAAAGTTTTTTCCGCCCAAAATAAAAGAAAACACTTTCCTGAAAACTAAGCTAAATTTTTCTTTGACCGAAAAGTGTTTTCTGTTAACCAACTTTTCTAATGACAAACAAACACAGAAAAGTTTGAAAAGTGGTTTTCCGAAAATCAGTTTCCGAGAAACAAACATAGCCTTCGTTGTGTATCCTTTTCTTATTTACCACGATATAGATAACGATGAATTAGAGCAGTTTAATAATATAATTGTTCATTTCAAATAAATTTATTAAGCATAGAGTTAGAGGTGAGGTTGTTTTTTGTATGAAATATATCTGACATTAAAAAAATAATTAGAGATAAAATAGTTTGTTTGGGTTTTTTAGAATGCCGTATAAATACTGATTTGTTTTTTAAGGTATAAAATTTTAATCTTTGAGTTTGAGACTTCTTGTGTTTTCAAGAAAAATAAATATGGTTATCAAACTTAATGCATTAAAGAATGACATGGTTATCAAACACTTGATACTGGAGTCAAATATGTCTGCCAGATCTTAGACGTTCAGGTCTGGCAAAGCAACCACACCTTATACACTTAAGTCAGGCATGGTTGTCAAATTTCAGCGTCGTAGGTCTAGAATGTCATGGATCTGACAAAAACAGCACAATATGTTAATTGGGTTAGACAGGGAATGTCATACAAAAAAAAAATTGGGTTTGACTCCAACAAACTCAAGTAACTTGGGTTTGGTAGAGAAAGCCAAAGTCGAGGAGTGCATTAAAATACACAAGAAATGACGCTACTTTTGTGCGTTGTCACGTAAATTTTTTGATAGTGTCATTAAACTCGACTTGGTGGGTCAATTTTGGAATATCATGACTCGAGTCCTTGCCTCACATGGGTTTCAAATTGTGTTAAGGTTAATCTCATATGACTATGTCAACTTGACAGGTCAAAAGACAACTTGAACACCCGATCAAAAATGTGCTTTGACTTTAAAAAATCAAGACAACACTGTTTTTTAAAAATAACAAGACAATAATATATTAGATAGAAAAAAATTAACCTATCAAGCTCGTAGTTCAGATTATAGCACTGATTAAGTTTAATAGTTTTGTTTTTCTAAAACTATTGTTATTTAAAAATACAATAACAAAAATAAATACTTGCAACAAAGTAGCCGATTGAAATTAAAAATAAATAAAGTAAGATAAATTATATTAAAAAATGCTTGCTAATATTAAATAAAGATTCTTATAATCTTATTTAAAAACAAAGAAAAATTAAATAGTGGGCAATAAAATAATATTTTAATAAATTATTAATTAATTTTATATTTTAATAAAATAACATACGTAATATATTTATAATTAATTATTTTTTAATACAATCACATCTAAATTGTTGTGAAAATATTAAAAACAGGTCAAACACGCCAGCCTGCGTGGGCCATTATACCAAACACATTAAAAACAAGTCTCATTGTTTTTTCGAGAAGATTTACAATAAAACCACAACTTTTAGATTTCTTTTAATTTAATTTAATCTTATCCACCTATAGCACAACATTATAGTCTACAGACATGAAATGGATTTAAAAAAAAAAAGAATTAAATATGTTTTCAAAGCTACATAAAAACAAGTACCAGAAGAATAAATTGGTGAAAAAATCAAACAACATGTAAAAAAACAATTTTTCGAAGCTTCAACAATGTTTTTAAATGATAAACTAGTAAATGAGTCACTCTGTTGTGGTTCCCCTTTTAAAATATATTTTTATTAATTTTTACATGAACTAGCTGCCCGCATACTGTTGCAGGGTCTTTTTTAATTTTTTTTATTAAATTATGTGATAATTAAAATAAACATTTGAATTTTTTTTAAGATTTAAATTCTAGAAAAAACATATTCTTCAATAAAAATTTCTCTTATTTATTAAGGCATTTCTTTTTTGTTTTGAAAAATAAATTATTAGCTACATGGTTTTTTTTAATAGAAATTTAAGATAATTAAAGTAAATATTTGTAAAAAATCAAATGATTTAAATTAAGGAGTTTTCTTTAATCAAAATCTCATTGCTATTCATATCTCTTTTTTGTTTTGATGAAAACTTGTCTTTTTATTAGAAGCATATTTTTAAATAAGAAATTAACATAATTTGAAAAGCAATTTTCGATGGAAAAATAAAAAAAAAATTCTCTTTATGTTTTGCATGGTTTTATGAAAAAATAAAATACTATTTAATTTGAGAAAACAATATAAAATAATAAAATATTTTCATTGAACATTTATAAAATATTTCTCTATAAAATCTTGCATATTAATTTCATGTATAAATTATTAATATTACCATAAAAGCACAACTTAATAATTTTTTGAGACCATCTGTTTAAATAGAATTTCATTATAAAATATAAAATAAATAAAATAATAAAGGCCAAAAGATTTAACCCTAGGCATGCTCGGAAATAATTATGTTTGGGCTAAGGGTGCCTGGGCTACATAAGCCTTGCCCATGTGCTTGAAAAATATTTTAAAAAAAAACTCGACCATTGCATTATTTGCTGTAATTATTTCCGCGACATCACGATCATTGAAAAATCATGGTTGCTGGATTTGCCCCCAAAACCTAATTTTGGAAGTAAGCTGAACGCTAAAAATAAAATGTTATGTTACACTGTATTGGAAGTCGACTCTTACAAAAGATTAAAAAAGTAATCCAAACCTTGCCCAATTTCCCAGATTGAGATACCAACTCCCTGCAGCCGAGCTTCTTCTAGCCGAATAGAAATTGACATCAATGACGGGTAGAACACTGCATGATTGATATGCTCATCGTCAACGTAGAGAAAAAAATGTTCCCCGCTGTTCTTTTCCCATTGCAATTTAGGCTTGTGCTTCTCCAGTAAAGAGAGGTATTCCCTTCCTGTGATTGCTCCACCACCCTCAGAACCTGCAGTTTTATGACTAATTTAACAATCTCCAACACAAAGCATTTAGAAAGAGAAGGGTGTAGCCACAAAAACACACTTTTATTATACTTGAATGCAATACATGGACCTCATGCAACCAAGAAACATGTAAAATTTCCTAGCAAAATGCTGCCCACGGATTGCAGAAAAGCACCCACAAGCTCACTTAATTTTCTCTCAACTCACTACCTGTAACATAGAGCACTCACATCGTGAACCCTACACGGTTTGGAAACATGCATACATGGAGCCAACGTTTCCTGTTTACACTAGTTTAAGGATGGTTATTGGTTTGCATGCCAAGCTGTTAAGAGGAGGCTGTATAAATTTTGTTCAAAGAAGATTCTTCCTATTGGCAAGTTTGTCTTCATGGTTGGCTTCAAAAAATACCATGGATGGCTCCATATAATACTTGGTTAGCTTGAGAAAGCAAATTTAAATTCACTTCTTCAAGTGTTGAGTCAGTTGTTCCCTTCAACAACAACTCTGTTATTGTCATTCCAAGTCGTGGTTAGAACTCAATAAACTTGCTACCATTGAGTTCCTTGATGAACAGATTGGCCACTATGCCCTCCATACCAATTCGTTGCTGAAGTAACGGTCCTTGTAAAACCTTCTCTCTCACAACTGATAAAGCACTTCACCAGGCTTCTTTCTTGCATGAAATGCATAATTTCTGTACAAAGAATATCTTATGGACTTTCCCAGTATCACTTTATGAGAAAAAAAGTGTTGCAGGGAGGAACAGCAACAAATTGGTATGAAGGACCAAATTTTGATATTCTTTATCAAGCCAACTGTGTATTGCACAAGGACAGCTATTGTGTTATCAAGCCAACTGTGTATTGCACAAGGACAGCTATTGTGTTATCAAACCCAGTTAAGTTTCAATTTTCCTCACTTAGCATAAGAGTTTTTTTGACCATGAGATGTGCACATCTTCATACACAACAGTTGCCACAGATATAGGAAAATCAGTTTCTCGTTTAATGCACTGACTAGAAAATTTAAGAAAATCAGCAGATCCTCTAATCTATTGTTAGTTTGTCCAGATCCATTCCTTCAAGAGTTGTTTTAAAAGATGTTTATGAATCCTTCACTCTCCCAGGAGTTGGAATCTCCAACAGTCTTGGAGAAAATTGATTGGCCTTACTACAGTCCAAAGCCACACACTGAAATGGGAAGACAAAAGGGGAAGAAACCCAAGGCTGCTAGCCAAATGCTTATATGCTTATTGCCATCTTGTCCAAAGTTATTGAAGTCAAACTAGAATATATCCACAATGAATCACAAAAAATTAGAGAAAAAAAACGTGAAGGAGATAAATGAAAGAAAAATAAAGAGAAGTACCTTCAGAAATCACGAAATCATTTCCATAAAAATTGATGCCCAGAAATATCTTCTTGGCCAGGGCCCGAGCACCACTGTTGCCAAGGAGAATCTGCAGAGTGAAACGGATCCACTTCAAAGGTGCATTTGGACCTGGGTTATGAGGACTTGAGAAGTCATATGTCATGAACGAGAAACCATCTACATCATCACTTAAGCTCTGAAGATCCTCTGGACCAAAGTCATGAGGTTGAAGCTTCTCTGCATATGGTGGACCGATAACATAGACCAATTGTAAATATTGCTTGCCATTCCTTGATGAGCTTACTGAATGCATTGCATGCCCAAGTTGTTTTATAAACTGCAGTGCCTAGGATTGCAAACCAGGAAACGTTCCTCAGAATCTCACAAGTTTGAAACACCACGGTATAAATCAGAAAAAATTATCTACTGGCAAATGGATTGGGAAGACTTGGATTACAGATTATAAAATCAAGAAAAAATAATATATTTTAGGAGTTACAATGGTTACACGAACCTATTGATCACATATCAAAGTGAGAAAAGTTACAGTGCAATATTTTATACACTAACAGTTTTCTACTCATCACTTTGTTTTATTTATAAGACACTAAGAAAAATAAAACGATATATAGCCACACAATATTTCAGTAGGTTTTAATAAAAATCAGATCCTCAAAAAAAATGAGCTCTAAAAGTAGCCTCATATAAGTCAATAGTTACCTTATTCCTCATTTCAGGATCATGCAAAATACCATAAGCTGCCCACCTTGACCAGGATTCAAGCACAATGCCGTCATATTCCATTTCCCTACAAATAAAGGAGAATCAACAGGCAACTTGAACTAAAGCAAAGCCAAATGGATGCTTTTTTTTTACCTAAGCATGGTCAGAGACTGTAAAAATTTTGAACACCTGAGGATCCATATACAGACATGACAATAATGTCCACAATTTATTGAAACATTTGGTATTCACAATTATAAGAAACCAGATCTTAAGAGCTTTTCACGAGTATGAAAGAACTATCTTCATGGCCATTCTGGAGATGGCTGAAGGAATCTTAACTCATTTCATTTACATAAGCAATTCTCCAAAATATAGATTCAAGTGATCAGTGTTTAGACAGATTCAAAATATATTTTAGATTTAAACAACATGTAGCATTGGTTGGTTTAAAATATTCATCCACATTTTTTAATTTTCTTTGATAGAGAGAGCTAAGCATGACCTTGGATGCATCTGATAAGGCTTTCAGAAAAAAATCCCCAGGTCATATATCTAAGTTGTTGACAACATTTTTTAGTGTGCTTAATAATAGGCTACATTGACTTGAGTAGTTTCAAATTGAAAATCATAAACCGTGAACAAAATCAAATGCAATTGCCGCTGGTTATAAAGCATTCCATGAGACAAAGAAGTAGAGTAGACTCTAGTTTTCTTCCCACAATACTAAGTAATCCTAGGAACGTATCTGAATAAGAACAAAAAAGATGGTAAAACAAGGATCAGTTCTTTACTGTTAATATGGCCTTATTTTAAACATGGCATCATGAAAATACATGGAGGCTTACTTGCACTCTGATATTATCAGGTCAATAGCTTTATCTCTAAGTTTCTTCTTCTTAAGCAGCTCCATTGGAAATGCTTCCAGAACAACTCTAGGTAATACCTACAATCAAAATACTAGTTCACCTTACCAAAATATCAAAGGATCCATGCAGGTTGACACAAGATTAACATTAAATTTAACCATAAAATACAAGTGAGGAAAAATTTACAATGACTGATAACAAATTGCTTTAACTTTGGAAGTAATACTATCTAGAATAGGAAAGCACGGGGTTTGGCCATAGAATTATAAGTGGAAGTCCCCTAAAACTAGTGACTGCTCTGTCGAAATTGTTCATGTCCAATTCCACACGATTAGGGATGATGTTACTTGGATCAATTATCAGACAGCAATCTGATTACATTTCATTTACAACTTCAAATAGCAAATCCACACGTCTCAATTACAAAATCAGTGAGAGGAAAATGAAAAATAAACACTTTGTATTTACCAGAGCATTTCCATTCCTTCTGAGCTCTGAAATCCATCCCATATCAGCATTATGTCTCCCCTCCAGAACTAGTCCAGTACCTTGACTGGTAACAACAACAAAAAAAGAGTCAGTTCTCCCTCCATCTCTTTCTTCCTTTTTTGTTTGATCTAAATACCAAAATCGAAAAATACACACCTCTTCAGATCATACCAAACAGGAGATAATATCGTAAACTTATTAGTAAACCGCTTCGCCATTTCATATCCCTTCGAATTCCTATTAAAGCAATCAGAACACCGTAGTAGTAACTAATTCATAAAAAAAAAAACCAAAACACAAACATATACCATGGAGTAATGTAGGCCAACACAGGATATGTGTAATGCCGGTGAGATTCATTCTTCAAAACCTTCGAATTCTCCTACACCATTTCACCACGATTTCGAATTTGAAACTTTTTTTTACTATTTCTGCTATCAAGTCAATGCAGTGATTAAGAGCGAGCAAGTGAAAGTACTTACGTCGAGTATTTCTTGGTAATCCACGTCGGTTTTAACGAGTCCGTCTTCCTGAAACTGTGGATATGACGAGTCCTTATTTGGAGCGTATTTGATACGGTACACGAGTACAGATACTGCAGGAATTACGACGAAGAAGACGATAAATATGGTTA
>Ga0325414_1001243_pt1 | contig 24173 bp, 19 predicted proteins | sample PopdelMetagenome_8_FD_206183 | JGI IMG/M metagenome (GOLD analysis project Ga0325414, IMG submission 206183) | Populus deltoides microbial communities from Bellville, Georgia, United States - Leaf-PdKOR-R3 | ecosystem: Host-associated > Plants > Phyllosphere > Phylloplane/Leaf | place: USA... | reverse complement strand
GATAGCAAGAGCATGATCTTGATCTACCAACCAACATGCCTAAATACATGGTAAATGCCTCCTTTTATAGGCCAAAATTCGGAACTATTGATTTGTTGACTAATTATTGAGTGGGTGGCCACATCTTGACTTGGTGACAATCCTCATCTTCTTGTCTGTCAAAAGCATCATTGATAACGTCATAATTTGAATAGACTTAAATCATGAAAGTTCTAGGAAATTATTTCAGTTTTCCATAGAAAAAAAGTTGAGATCATTTGGACTTCTAGAACTCGAGATATGGGCTGAACACTAAACAGTATTTGGGCTGTAGGATAGATTCAGACTTCTCCGTTGTTGCTACAATTTGGACTTGAAAACAACCTTTTTAAATCTTGGACTCCTCATGAAAGTTTTAGGCCTATATCTTAGCTTTCCATCCATATAAAGCAGACCTAAATCCAAGATCTATAGCTCCAGATATGACCCGATGACCAAACAGTGTTCCAGTTTGGACTGAACCAACATCTCTTTTCTAAGTTTGTCCCTCTTTTTATCCTTTCAATTTCCATACTTAAACTCATCAACCAATCCTTTCATCTATGTGATAGGCTTGCATTTAAGATGAACATTTACCATAAGTTAAAGGTATCTTATGGTATCAGACTTGTTATTATAAAACATGCTTTAGTTAAGGAGTTATTGATACTTTAAGTGCAAAATGATGGTATAAAACCTTGATAAAAATATACTTTTAAGTACTAATCAATGAGATGTCTGATTAATTATAGGAATTAAATCATATTTTATATTTTGTAACCTGATTAGTGCCTATTCAGATCAAATCTTGTATAGGCAGTAGTTATGTGAATCTGACCAATTATAGAAGTCAGATCAAATCTTGTACAATATTATTACAATTCCTTATAATAGGATTGTTGCCTATTCAGAGCTCTACCTATATGTTTCCTCCTATAAGAAGAAGAAGAAGAGATATGAAAAATTTAACTTATAGGCACCATTGTTTTCTACATGGTATTAGAGTCAGAATTATAGAACTGATCAAACACGAATCTCATATGTTTTTTTTCTAAAAGTCATATATAATAATTATATGATGAATCTCAACTTGATTGTTCCCGTTCAAAAAAATAGCCAAGTATTACCCATTATTATTCACCAAGACAGTTCTGCATTCCCTACCAACATCATATTAGATGAAAGTAATTATCCACTATGGTCTCAACTAATGGAGATGCACATGGCTACTCGTAACAAAACCAGATACCTCATTGACGAAGCGAACAAAACCAAACCCGAAGATCCCATGTTTACAACATGGATCACCGAAATTCAAAAGGTGAAAAGTTGGCTTATTGATTCAATGAGTCTGTTACTGATGCAGCGATTTATTCACTTGTCTACAGCCAAGGAAATACGGGAAGCTGTGTCGGAGACCTTCTATGATGGCTCAGATGAAACTCATCTGTTTGAATTAAATCAGAAGTCTTTCTCTATCAAACAAGAGGGTAGATCTGTGTCAACCTATTACAATGAACTGATTGCTCTATTCTAAGAAATCGATCACAGAACTGCTTCCCAAAGAGAGACAGTTGAAAGCGTGGTCTAGTTGCATTCAACAATACATCGACTTCGGGTTCATATATTTCTGTGTGGACTTGATTCTGAGTTTGATCAAGTCCATGAAGAAATATTACTTAAAGATCCAAAACTAGATTTGGAGAGTATATATGCCTATGTAAGGAGGGAGTTTCAGCAAATACAAATAATGGGGAGCTATCAATCAATTACTGAACACTCTGCACACTTTGCCATAATCACAAACCAATCCCGTTAAGGACCAGCGTCTAATGAAGAACAAAGAAGAATCGTAATCATTCATCTGCTGGAAAATATATAATTCTTGTATATGGGCATTGTGGTGAATCGGGTCACTTAAAGCAAAGGTGTTATTAGATCATTGGTTATCCTGAGTGGTGGGATTTCTCAAAGAAACCAATGAAGAAATTCACAGGAAAAGCCATTATGACCACGGTTGAAACTCAGCCTACTGTTGATATTGCTCACTCAAGTAGTGTTTAAGGTAAATGCATTCTCTGCAATTTCTAAGAATAATAATTGGATTATTGATACAAGTGTATCAAATCACATGGTTAAAGACACTGGTCAGTTACAATCCCTTCACTCTTCTACACATTCTTTTATTTCCACAGCTAACGGCAGTACCTCTTCTACGTTGGTGAAAGCACTGTCATCTTGACTCAAATTCTCACTTTAAACTCAGTCCTAGTTGTCCCATCTCTTGAACATAATCTATTGTCAATTGGTCAAATTACTTCTGCTCTTAATTGTACTGTAACCTTCTGGCCTTTATTTTGTGTTTTTCAGGACATTTTGACTTGAAAGATTCTTGGTTATGATGTTAAACGAGGCAAACTCTATTATTTAGAACTTACAAAAAATAGAGGACAAAAATTCAGCCAAGCGTATCAAACTAGAAGTTCAGATACAGATCAAGCAATAATATGGTTATGGCACCAATAATTGGGACATCTTTCTTTTGGGTATCCTAGAAAATTACAACCGCATCTTTTTAACGTAGTCCATGATTCAGAGTTTCATTGCAATGCTTGTGAGTTGGCTAAAAGCCATCGTATTATACATTCTGATGTATGAGGTCCTGCAAAAATTTCTACCATATCGAAAGCTCGTTATTTTGTCACATTTATCGATGAATGTACTAGAATGACTTGGATGTCTTCGCTACACAAAAAAAGTGATGTTTTTACAGCATTTCAGGAATTTCATAGTATGATGGGTACTCAGTATCAGAAATAGATTCGTAGTTGGCAAACTAATAATGCTATGGAATTCCTTAACACTTGTGTTCAAAAGTATCTACATCACTATGGAATTTGGCATCAAACTTCATGTACTTATATTCCACAACAGAATCGATTGGCCGAATGAAAAAATTAACAAATATTAGAGGTGGTCCGTGCTTCCCTCTTTGGCATGCACATGCCTTGGTACTACTGGGGAGAAGTGACACGATCAAAAGATTGATGTCTTATCTCAAGTGCAGGAGTGTCGAAGTAATAAATAACCCGGCAAGACCGGGGTTGAACCATAGAGAGGTCAACTATATAAAATTACAAATAATAAATGGAAAGGAGTTGAAGAGAACTTTTGAGATGAGATATTGATGTAAGGATTAAACAAGAATAAAACACATATCAAGGTTAGAGGATCCACTAATGGTATTTCAAATAAATATAATATAAACTCCTTTTATTACTTAACTGGAAACCACATACAAAGGAGGTTCCAATCAGATTATAAATTATTAACATGATTATATTAATTATCTTATTTTAGTAACACCATACTTTTAAATATTGTCAGGAATTCATGATGTTAACTTATGTTAACAACAAATCAAGTTCTTTTCATAGCAAAGGTGTCGGTTATACCATATAGTAGGCTATGAAAGTGCCAAGTATTTGTTGTATCAAGGGTTGTACAACACAAATCTAGACTAATCATTTAACAAGTAAGGTATTAAGAATTAGTAAGATTTAAAGATAAGACATGTTAATAACAAACTTTCTTGGATATAAACATTGAAGTCCATGTTGAGTTTATATTATACCTATTATAACACCATTAGTGAAATCTTTTCACCTTGACATAATAAACTTAGCTAAACATTGTGAAGAAGAGAAACATAAATAAACTAGATAAGAACATAGTTATGATGAAAAGCATAAACAAGAGATTAATGAAAGCAAAACTTAAACATTACAAAAATATAAAGAAAGAAAGCAAGAATATGATCTTGATCTGAAAATCAAGATGTCTAAATGTATGGAAAATGCCTCCTTTTATAGACTAAAATTCAAAACTATTGATTTGATGACTAATTATTGAGTGGGTGGCCACCTCTTGACTTGGTGAGAACCATTATCTTCTTGTCTAAACAAAACATCATTGCTAACATCATAATTTGAACAGATAGTCTTCATGAAAGTTCTAGGAATTTGTCTCAGCTTTCCAACAAAACAAGAATGCTCTCATTTGGATTTCTAGAACTCGAGATATGGGCTGAATACTAAACAGTGTCTGGGCTACAGGACAAATTCTGACTTTTCTTTTGTTGTTACAATTTGAACTTGAAAACGACCGTTTTAAATCTTAGACTCTTCATGAAAGTTTTAGGCCTATGTCTTAGCTTTCCATCCATATAAACGAAATATAAATCCAAGTTCTATAGCTCCAGTTATGATCCAATAACCAAATGGTGTTCCAGTTTGAATTGAACCAACATCTCTTCTTTAAGCTTATCCCTCTCTTTGTCTTCTCAATTTCAATAGTTAAACAAATCAATCAATCATTTGAATTGTGAAACATGCCTGCATTTGAAATGAGCATTTACCATAAATTAAAGATATCTTATATTATCGTACTTGCTATTATAAAACATGCTTAAGTTAGGGAAATTAATGATACTTTAAGTGCAATATGATAATATAAAACCTTGATAAAAATGCACTTTTAAATACTAATTAAGAAGCTGCAAAGTTTGTTGTTTATCTGATCAATCGGACATCCTCTCAAGTGATAGATTTTCAGACACTGCAACAGTGTATGCAATCCTTATTGTCCATCCCACACCTTTCAAATCTTGAGCCTAGAGTGTTTGGGTGTACTGCTTATGTCCACATTCCAAAGGTTTTATGAACTAAACTTGATCCATGTGCCACCCGATGTGTTTTCGTTTGATATTCAAACTTGCATAAAGGGTACAGATACTATGATCCTCACATTAAAAAATTACATGTCACCTTGGATGTCTCCTTCCATGAGACCGAACCATTTTATTTAGAAGGATGTTCCACTGCTTCTTCTCAAAGGGAGCAGCCTAGCAACGAACATTTGCTACAAGAGAGCGGTAGTAATGAATTTTTGAGCTCGAAGAAATGACTGAAAAGCTTGGGGGTAGAAGCACTGATGAGAAATGACCAATAAATATGGAATTGCCTTTGTTAACACCATTAACCAACGAATCCCCTCAATGTTGAATCCCAGGTACTCCTACAACCCATATCAAATGAGTCCAATGGATTGACTGATATTTCTCGTGTCAATCCGGATAATACAGCCCCAATATGTTCACAAAGATTCAATAAGGGTGTCCCCAAGAAAAGTATAAACCCAATCGTAGAGTCAATGTTTAATATCCAATCAACAATTATGTCTCTAACCATAGGCTGTCTGAATCATATGCACTCATTGTTAATCAATTATCCAATGTATCCATTCCTAGTAATGTGCAGGAAGCTTTGACAGATCCAGCTTAGGCCAAAGCCATAAATGAAGAAATGCAAGCTTTGCAAAAAAACTCTACTTGGGAATTTGTCTCCCTACCCGAAGAAAAGAAGACAATCGGGTGTCGATGGGTGTTCACTGTGAAACTTAGAACAGATGGCAGCATTGACAGATATAAAGCCTGGTTGGTCACAAAGGGATATACACAAAAATATGAAGTGGATTATCAAGAGACATTTGCACCGGTTGCCAAGCTTGACATAATCCGCATCCTTTTTTTTTTTTTTATCAAAATGTAAGTGTATAAAAAGATCAAAAAATATACATTGCTAGAGAACCAGCAAGTTCAGAAACAAAGATAAACAAAAGGGAACAAACTCCCTTATAGATCTATTCAGCAAATTACTAATAAAACAATAGCTAAAAATAAGATAATGGTTATGAGAGGAACCAAATATGACAAGGTTTCCAAACTAACACAAAGCAAAAGACAAGACAAAGGGATATCCTGAGAAACAATATAATAGTAAAAAATGACCAGATGGCTCAGACTGAATAGAAAAGCATACCACGAGAGCAAGTAGCAAGCTGACGAGGAACTGAATCAGCTACAGTTGCAGGACAAAAGGATAGATAGGACACAAATCAGGAGTGACCGGTGCCCAGAACTCGCAAGCTGAATTGAAGAACAAACAAGCCGTTGAGCACAAAAAGACGCCATGCAAGCCATGCAGAAAAGCCACACAACAAAGGAATTGGGCGCCTAGCAATTGCAGCAATAAATAAATAGCAAAAGCCACCACAAGAATTCCTCCACGTGGATAGGGATCACAAGCAGCAACAATTAAAGAAGAAAGAAACCAGCCAATCAGAAGAACACACAGCAGCGATTGACGAAAAGCACATGCAAATCTATGCAAAACCATGGAGAAACAGGGAAGACCAACAGTTCCAGCAGGAGAAATAAAACAACTGGCTGCCGGACCTCACCATTGGAGACATGGAAACCACAAAACCATCTCCGAAGGGACACGATCGAGGGGGACAACATGACAGCAAAACATCCACCACTACCAACTGCTCAACAAAAGAAAAAACCACCAACCATGGCAGCAACACTGGACAACAACACATCAAGAAGGGGGGTGGGAGGCAACCCCTCGCCCTTGCCAGATATACCACCAGTGCGCTGCTGGGCCCTTCTTCTTGGGGGCATACTAGTTCAACAAGATGTGAAATGATCTAGAGCAACTGAAACAACCACAGATTTGCCTTTGTTAGTCCTAAAGCCAGCTAGATCATTCGAAGCTGGTGCTGATATGGTAGGAGAAACAGAAATTGGAGGTGAAGGCTGACGATCCCTATGACCCATATGAGAAAGCCCTTGGGCTGGGCAAGGTTCAACATGAGGGGACCAAGTAGGATGTCTTAGGGGTGAAGGCTTGCGCCTTACTCTTTTGCTCTGAAAAATTTCCCAATCGCCGGAGTTAGGAGCAACAGCTCCACTCTCAGATACAAGCTCAGCCTCAACCTGCATTGGAGTAGGAAGACAATTGGCAGGCATATTTGCCTCTGAGCATTTAACAACAGGAGTGCCTTCTTGAGGTCCTAAACGATTGAAAACAGAGTCCCTGCCTCTGGTGCCTTTGGGAACAGGGGTAGAGTAATGAGCTGGCTGTTTGCTTGGAACATTAGAAGGCGGGGATTTGGTGCAAGTTGAAGTAAGTTGGCCAAGGGTTATGCAGTGCTTGCAAAAACGTGGTAGAGTTTCATAAACAACTTGCTGATGGAGTAAGCTGCCATTTGGCAAAGTAACTTCAATGGAGTAAGGCAAATCAAATAACAAGTTGACTTCCACCAATACCCTGGCATATGAGAGTCTTGATATAGTAGAGGTAAGCATGTCACTTTGAACAGGTTTACCAAGGACGTTGGCGATCTTAGACAAACATTTAAGAGACTAGCATTTGAGTGGGAGGTTGGGAAATTTAACCCATGCTAGAACAGTGTGCATATTAGAGGAAGAGAAATCAAAGTATTCTGGCATTGCCCTGAGAATGAGAGGCCTGCCATAGAGTAGATAAGGACCCCAGATAAGACATTCAATTTGTCAACAACATGAGCAAATTTAAAAATCAACCAACCAGATTCATGAATAGTCAATGATACCTCACAGTGCCATGAGTTAATAATAAGGTTCTGCAAGGCTTTGCTAGGAGAACGACCAGCAATATATCCAACAAGACACATCTTCCAATAGTAACATTTAGTGTCTAAATCATCATCAACCAAATTACAGCCTCTAGTTTCAGTAAAAGCAGAGTAATGGATGAGCTTAGGGCAACTAGTAGTATTGCGATTAGACGCAAAAAGATTACGCAAAGTACTAGAAGAAGGCTCAGAAGGATCCTTATATCTATAACAACTAGTTGGGAGTGACCTTTGAAACAGTTTGATGTTAAAAATACATTTCTCAATGGGAACTAGAAGAAGAAGTATATATGGACTTGCCAACGGCTGTGCATATATGGGCAAAGTATGTCGGTTGAAGAAATCTTTATATGGGCTGAAACAATCTTTTAGAGCTTGGTTTGGGTCGTTCTCCTCTACAATGAAGACATTCAATTATAAACAGAGTAGTTCAGATCATACTTTGTTTATAAAGCACAAAAATGGAAAGGTAACAGCTCTCATTGTTTATGTGGATGACATGGTGTTGACAGGCGATGATCTAGAGGAGATGACATTGTTACAAGAACATTTAGCTGTTGAATTCGAAATGAAGAGCCTTGGACAACTTAGATACTTTTTAGGAATTGAAGTCGCCGGATCAGCTCACGGGATTTCTATATCACAACAAAATATGTGCTTGATTTGTTGACAGAAACTGACATGCTTGCTTGCAAACCAACATCAACCCCCATGGACATCAATCACAAGCTTAGTATCTTTCTCAATCAGGTTCCAACGGACATGGGCCGCTATCAACGGTTAGTTGTTAAAGTGATTTATTTATTACATACGAGACCGGACATAGCCTATGCTGTCAGCGTTGTAAGTCAATGCATGCATGCACCTAGCGAAGAACATTTGAATGCAGTGAACATAATTTTAAGATACTTGAAGGGTACTCCAGGAAAAGGTTTGTTATTCTCAAAACATGGTGTTTCTAGCATTGTATGATATACAGATGCTAATTAGGCAAGGGATCAAATTACCAGAAAATCTACATCCGGATACTTCACTTTTGTCAACAAGAACCTTGTTGCATGGCGCAGTAAGAAGTAGAAAGTTGTGGCCCGATCGAGTGCAGAGGCAGAATTTCAAGGCATGACTCGTGGCGTATGCAAATTATTATGGATTTAGCGGGTCTTGATAGATTTAAGGATTCACCATATGAATCCTATGACTCTACATTGTGATAATAAGGCTGTCATTTCCATTGCGCATAATCCTGTCCAACATGATCGCACGAAGCATGTTGAAATTAATCGTCACTTCATTAAAGAAAAATCAGATCAGAAACTTATACAATTTCCATTTGTCCAGTCAGAACATCAGTTAGTTGATATTCTTACCAAGGCAGTTTCAGGGAAGGCATTTTATGGAATAATTAACAAGTTTGGCATGACCGATATTTATGCTCCAACTTGAGGGGGAGTGTTGACATGATGAGTTGTCTAATTAATTATAGGAACTAGATCACATCTTGTATTTTGTAATCTGATTACTACCTATTCAGATCAAATCTTGTAGAAGCAGTAATTATGTGAATCTAACCAATTATAAGAGTCAGATCAAATCTTGTATAATATTATTACAATTCCTTAGAATAGGATTGTTACCTATTTTGAGCTCTGTTTATTCAAAGCACTGTCTATTCAGAGGTCTGCCTATATATTTCCTCCTACAAGGAGAAGAAGAGATATGAAAAATTTAGCTTGTAGACACCATTGTTTTCTACCTTTACCTGAAAAATGTACTCTCATACTATATGTCATTCATATTTTAGCTTCTAAACCTGTAAAATATCTTGTTCAAGATAGGCTAGAAAAATATAAAGGGTGAGCTATGGTTTTTTATATAGTTCATGATACCCTTTCCCAAACTATAGGTCTTTGCAACAAATGATAAGCTTGGGTTAGTTGACTTGACAACCTCTTTCAGTAAGAGACTGAGTGTGAGCAATGCACCCTGACCAAAATATATGAAGATATGTCGTTTCAATGATTTTACCAGCAGTTCTATTAGTAGATGTATCGTTAGACAAAATCTGAACAACATTATATGCACCTATTGTCTTCTCTGAAACAATCAATATTGGTGATAAGTATTGCCTCACCTTCTGAAATAGCCATTACTTTATTATGTAACCCCTTCTTATTGTCTTCCCAATCATGCAAAACAATAAAACTCCATATGTTGGCTATTTTTGTTTTCTCCTTGGTAACTCATAACCTTTTGGTGCTTCCTTAAATGCTCTCACCATATCAACCCATAATGGAAACTTCACGGCATTAGAAGGAATCTCATTTCCATAAAAAACTCTTATAGTGGCTTCATCTACTTCATCTTTAGAAAATATTTTATGCACACTAGAAATCTCTATCCATTGATCTGGAGAGATATCTGAAGTTGGTCTCTTCACCTGTGAAGTTAGAGTGGTGCTCGGAAGAAGTATTTTTCTGATGTAACCATTAAAAACTTTACTGGCTTGATCTTCTTCCCTTCTCATTTTTTTTCTCTTTCCTCCTTCGTAACTTTGAACAAACAACCACTCCTTATGGCTTCTGCCCTGGTGACAACCCAATTAAGTGAGTCCTAATTCGACCATATGTCCCTGTATAAGGTTGATCAGGCAAACTCACAACCCAGATCATGTTATAAATCCACTTGTTGGCGTTTTGTTTCCGAACATGTAGCATATTTTTTTTGTAGGGCAATCAACTCTTTAGCTGCACCCACTATCATTACCTTCATTCTTATCCACCTCTGGCGATGACTCTTCTTGATTTTGTTCTTCCATCTTTTATCCTGAGAATAATGCAAGTTGGCACAATCAATCAAAAAGTCTGACATTGTAAAGGTTAATTTTGAAAAAATGAATTTTTAATTAAAATATATCAAAACAATATTTTTATTTTTTTTTATTTTAACATTATCACATTAAATTATGGAAAAATATAATTAAAAAAATATTAATTTAATACTAAAAAAATAGTTTAGAAAATACTTTTAAAAAAGGTTGAACATATTACCAAACAAAAATGACATACAATAAAAAATAATAATAAAATATCCACTTCACTAGCTGTAAACGAAGTGCAAATTAAAAACATATTCGTAAAGGGATTGTTTTCTTCATGGAGGAATTATATAAAAAGTGTAAACATGATAAGAATGAAAAGCTATGCAACATGAGATTGATTTGAAGCTGGTGAGTCCAAGGAAGAATAACTGTTTGCTGAGAATTAAATATATTTTAGCCTAATTTACATGTGAAGGCAAAATATAAATAAACAAGGAAGCAACTGGTAAATGTGATTTGCAGTAGAAACCAACTATATCCTCAAATTAATGATCTTATTAGACCTTGCTCACTTTGTATTATCAAAATTCATTTTTTTTATTAGCTATTAATTAGTAGTAAAGTATAAAATTGATTTTTTTTTCTTTTGGGAATGATAAAATTAGGACTTTATAAAAAGTTTAAAAGTAATATTAGAAAATTATAAACTATAGAGATGAAATATTGGCGAACTAATCATCTACTTTTATTTTTGAAATAAATAGAAAAAATGATGTTAAGAGGGGGAAATTGAAATAAATAGAGTAAATTTGCTCTTAAAAGTTATTTTTGGCACTCTTATATGGTATGTGATATGGTTAGGAGTTGAGATAAAAGAAGAAAATTTGACTTTCAGAGAGAATTCAAGTAAAAGAATGAGGGAACTAAAATTGGGTTCCTCATAAGGATTGTAGTTTTGTATGTTGACTAACTAAGAAAATTGGTCTTACTCAATTTGGAGCTATAGAATTCCAATTATGAGTCACCAATCGAGACTGAGTCATGACAGACCCTATAGGGCAATAAGTCTGATTTATTGACGAGTAATTTTGAGTGTCTTGGGGGTAGAACTCGGTTCTCCTCCCTTCAAAAAAACTTGTAGCCTTGTGTCTTAGCTTTCCAACGAGACCAACCTTGCTTAAAACAGAGTTCTAGAATTTTGGATATAGTTAAAAACCTCGGGGTCTACAATTGCTACAAAGATAGAGTTTTAGGTCAATCAAACTAAAAGTTTTGAGAAGACTAGTTTGGAAGAACATTTCATTTGTTTTTCCAAACTTACTACGTAAAGCACTTGACAAGTCTTTGCTTCGTAAGTATTGTAAAGAAGAAGTATTTGTTGTTACCCATTTTTAGGCCCCCACATAAACAAAAAAAAAAATACAAAAGAGAAAATAAAAAAAATTGAAACAAATGTTGGAAGAAAATAAAAAAATATATCGGTAAGAAGAATATACTAGAACGCCCAGTAAATTGCCAAAGATCGGTTGAGGAAGATTAAAATATACAAGATTGACAAATTTGACAGTGTATTTTTTACTAATAAAGACTCTATTGGTAAAGGAAAATCCACTTTTGAGGAAGAAAATTCAAAATTAGATATTCAAGGACTCTATTGAAATTTCTTAATGTCTAATTGAATTTATTGAGGGCTTAATCGCAAGAAAGATTGATTTTTGAAGTCAATGTATATTGGAAGAAATTAATGTTTGGGGGTCGAATTGTAATTTTAAGAGTTAATTTGGTCAAATCATGGACTTAATTGCATCAATATTGAAGTTTGATGAGCAATTAGGGACTTGATTGAAGAAATCCAAGGCCAAAGACCAAACTAAAAAAGACTCGTAAATGTAGGGTCCAAAATTGACCAAATCAGGAGCCAAATTAAAGAAAATAGAAGTTTGTTGGTCAATTGAGGGTTGAAACGCACAAATTCAGAACTTCACTTGTTTCCTTGTTAATTTCTTTGTCAATGAGTGTTTTCTCTACTTAGTAGTTTAAAGTTTGTACAGCCCTAAAATTTTTGGTGTTTTCCCCTCAATTTTGGTGGAGAAAAATCTAAAATCTCCCCCCTCCTCTTTCTTACCTTGTGCAGCTAACCACATGGAGAGAATGGGGTATTTATCGTCTCATTCTCTTTTAATTATACTTTGGCCCATTCTTTCTCTCTTTTACAATTTGGTGATAACTCTTTTCTTTTTTTTTTATTTAAAAAAACCCCTTAGCAATTTAATTATTTGAATTTGTACATTAATTATCTAATTTTCCCTTTTTCCATTTATATTATTTTCAATTTATGTAAAAGTTTATTCTCGGGGATTACATCCTCCTCTTTTAATAGAAATTTCATCCTTAAAATTTAAATCGCATACCTATTTTGGAGAATAGATGCGGATATTTCTCCTTAATCTCATATTCCCTCTCCCATATCTCTTCTTTTATCTGAGAGTTTCTCCATAATGCTCTCACTAGTGGAACTCTTTTATTCCTTAACACATTTTCACCCCAATCCAATATTTTAATTGGTTTTGCCTCCAACGCCAAATACCATTTTATTTCTATAGGAACCTCTTGTAACATTTGTGAGGGATTTATCTTTGCTTTCCACAACAAGGACACATGAAACATATTGTGAATCTTATCCAGATATAAGGGCAATTCCAACTGATAAGCAAATGGCCCGATTCTTTCTATAATTTCAAAAGGGCCAATGTATCTTTGGGCAAGTTTTCTTTCATTTTAAATCCAATGATGGCTCTTCCAAGGTGCCACTTTTAAAAATACTTAATCTCCTACTTGGAACTCTAAAGGCCTTCTCCAATTGTCCGCGTAACTTTTTTGCCTATCCTAAGGTTCCTTTATTCTTTTCCTGATTACCCTCACCTCATCAGTTGTCATTTGCACTTTCTCGGGTCCTGGGAGTTTCCTTTCCCCACTTCATCCTAATAGATCGAGGTACGACATTTCCTCTCATACAGTGCTTCGTACAGAGCCATACCTTTAGTATTTTGGTAACTATTATTATAGGTAAACTCCACTAATGGCAAGAAATCTTCTCAATTTTCTCCAAATTCTAACACACATGACCTCAGAAGATCTTTGAGAGTCTGGATAGTTCTTTCAAACTGACCATCCATTTGAGGGTTGAACGTTGTACTTAGGTTCACTTTAGTTCCCAATGCTCGTTGTAGACCTGGCCATAACCTCGATGTGAGCCTTAGATCTTGATTTGACATAATAGATACTAGCACCCCATAAAATCTGATCTTGTATAACCTAGCTAACTTATCTACTGAATCTGTTATTTTCATGGGTAAAAATAAAGCAGACTTCGTTAGCCGATCCACAATCACCTATATAGCATCATTACCCTTCTTACCCCTTGGAAATACAGGTACAAAATTCATGGTAATGTCCTATCACTTCCATTATGGGATTGATATTGGCTGCAATTTCCTATAGTTTGACACAAATTCTGTTATTTCTCTTTTCATGTTAGGCTACCAGTAATATCCCTTCAAGTCTCTATACATCTTAGTACTTTTAGGATGCGTTGCAAATCAAGATTCATGGGCTTCTCTCATCCACACTTCATCTTTCAGTGTTTATCTTCCGACAAATAAATTCACCTTCCCATTATCACTAACCCCTCTAGTGAGATTTGAAAAGGTGTTTCCATGCCCTTATTCACCTTTTTCTTGATCTTTCTTAGCTTACTAATAGGAAAAGCATGAAAACTTGATAATAGGAAACTTTGTGAGTCAAATGCGTGTGTTACATGAGGTGGAAATAAAATTATTAACCATAAATATAGCTTATGGTTCGGCTTAGAAGGAGTCATGAAATGTAGGAAAAACATAAAAATGGGTGTCTTGAGAGAAAAGGGGGAAAGCGAATAATGGAAAGTTCATCTAAAAACCGTCGATAAAAAGTGGACAGATTCATCACCTTGATTCTAGAGAGGATTCATGCCTAAAAATGATAAACTTAGATTAAAGGGATCGTCATATAAGTTATAGCTTTGGGTGTTAGCTTTCTAATAAATCTAACCTCGTTTAATTTGGAGCTCTAGAACTCTAGATATAGGTAAAATAAAAATAGCAGTCAACTTTAGGGCTGAGAATTGAGCTTGGCAAATGTGAAATTGCATGAAATTAAAAGTCTTGAGGTAATTACAAGTACAATTAAAAATAATTGGAAGAACATGGACTAAATTGAATTTTTTCAAATCCAAAATTAAGAACCTTGAATGATGTGTCATCCAGACTTAATGAAGAGAAGGTGAATGACATATCGTTCGTCAGCTTGCACCTCTATTTTGACGGTGTTGGCTAATCGAGTTGACAATTTCAAACGTATAAATATGAAGTTACAGACCTTCAAACTGAGTATGGTTTGATCCAAATAAAAGGTGTGCACTCCCTCTACCAACTTCAGGTGGTCTCAGACAATGATAATGTCAAAATTGCTACCACGAGGCCTCGAAAGTGGGCAACTCGGTCAGCTTTGACAGTGCAACCATTATGCAAAAAATGATTTGGTTTTCATATGTTCACACACAAAGGCTCCTCAATAGGTTCTTATCAAGGATTTACAACACTCCTCTTAAGATCAAGAGGTCAGAAATTGATTCAAAATCTCCCAAAATCCTAGTAAAACCCTATAAATACCCCCTCAAGATCAAGATAAGAGGCTAAAAAAAAAGGGAAAGAAAAAAGAAAAAAGATAAGAAAAAAAAGAGAAATATCAATAAGAAATATAAAGATAGAGGTTCAAAAGCCTAAATAAAATTTTTCTTCAATTTTGTAAGTTTGTGAGAGGCAAAAATTCCTAAAAGGAAACCAAGAGAGAGTAGTTGTTCTAGGTATACATTATAGACCCAAAAACAAGTCCTTTATGGCCTGCTTTTCTTTTTGTTTTTTTATTATTTTTTTTGGTTTAGATTTATAGTTATAAGCATAAAAAAAGGTTTGTAATGTTTAAACAATGATGTTGCATCCACCTCTATGTTACCATGTTGTTTTATTTAATGATGTTCTTTCGAAGCAAGCCTTATTCTCCCATATTCCTTTAGTTTACCCCCTTGTAATAAACATGTAGAACGTGAATGAATAATTCATGTTTTTCCAACTTGGTCATGATCTGGGCTAGTGACCAAGTTGTATGGACTTGATGAAGCCCAACCCACTTATAAATAAAGAGAAAAGCATGTTAGGTTGTTTTCCAGTCCAACATAGGTGAATTGGGTTAGGGTTGGTCCTAACCAGGTAGTTTGGGTTTGAGTCGAGACCCAATAAACCCCATTCCAAGGTGTTGGGCTAAGGCTAACCCAGATTTAAGGGTGTGTTTGACACATTCTTTTTGTGAAGAACTTAATGCCTTGTTTTGGATCCTTAGGGTGTGTTTGACAAATACATCCCAAAAGCTTTCCTTTTTATTTCAGGATGCCCTTATTTTTATGTCTAACGAAACAAACACTAAAAAGCTTCAAAAAATTCTAAAAAATTCAGGGATCATTTTGAAATTATATGTGATTCTCTTGCTTGTTTTTCAATTTTTTTGCTTAATTTTGAGTTGTATACTTAAACTGTAAAATACAAACCAGGTATTAAAAATACTTGATTTTTCTATTAAATTTAAACAAAAAAATACAAAATGGATATCATAATTATTTTATGATTATCTGTTAGGGTTTGGCCAAAATGTTAAGAATCTCATAACAATTAATTGTTTAATTAGTATTCGAAGTGTTAGGATTTAGCTATAGAGTTTAATATTTGGGGGATATAAAATTACACTTTAAAGTATACCCTTAAGTATTAAAGATACAAAATAAAAAAATAAATTTGATGTTAAAATTAGGGCCTTGGAACAGTTAGGATTTAACCTGATAAGGTAGAGACTTCTTCACAAAGGAAGATCTACCTTAAACCTTAGATAAGACCAATAAACAAAAACATGACTTAGATTAACAATCAATCAACAATGCAATTTGCCTATCTCTAATCATAACTAATCCCCCTACCCAAACTCTCGCAGATCATAGGTTTCTTAATAATAAAAAATTTGATCAAATGTAATAAATTTTATAGATCAAAAGTGAAACAAAGCTGGAAACCAGCAAGTCAGAATATACAAACATGTACATATAAGTCAGAATATACAAGCATGTACATATAAGCGAGCAAAGGGAACAGGCTCCCTTGAACAAGCAAATACAACCAAAGAGGGAAAAAGCTCCCTAAACGAACTGACAAAATCAGCAACCAATAAATCTGCAAGCAGACTAGCCCCAAGGGGCCCTCCAATCATCACATTAGAAGAAGACCTGCAGAAAGCAAAAATCTTCAACAAAACAGACGATGCATTAAGCAGCAAACAAACATAACAAACTACCAGGAACAGTGCCCTAACAAAAAGTAGGCACTAGCAATACCAGCACCCAGACAAGCAGCAAGCCATCCTCAGCTCCAACAGCCAGAAAAGCACCTACAAAGAACAAGGCTCCAAAGGCATAACTACTAAATACTACCATAACATGGAAGCAACTGATAGAGCAGACATATATTGCATCAGCACCATCAACACTGCTACAAGAAAATAGAACTAGGCACAGCAAGGCCATAAGCAGAGGCTACTCGCCAATAAAATGCAGGCATTGCAACACTGCAGTAAGGGAAAACACCCAAACAATCAGCAAAGCCACACAAAACCAAATTGCCCAACCAGCTAACAAACCAGTTAAACTGCACCAGAAATCAACAACAGTAACCCTAACAGCAAAGCTGTAGGCATCCCAACCAACAACCAGCCAGCCAAACCCATCAACTAGACCAAGCTAGAACCATCCAGCAAAGCTGCAGGAAAATAGGTTTCTTAATAATTATTATACTAGGCAGTGACTCACTCTAATAATAACTTTATGATTAAATTCAAAAACTCCTTTTATTCAAGGAGGCAGTTACGCCTTTCGAAGTCGTGCATGTCACAACAACTCGAATAAATAAATAACCTTAAAGTTTGAAAAAATTACATGTATATTAAGCTAATTATGTATTAAATAGTTGTAAATTATAGCATTTGAGTTTAGGTTATAAATACCGATAGGTACTCAAAATATGATTAGGTCGGGTTCGGATATAAAATATTTATACCCGTTCAAATTCAGGTATATATAATACAAAACCCAACCCGTGATTATCCATTGTCATCCCTAATTTTTCCCCACATACCACTCTTAAAGGTTGACAACTAAAGCCCCTCAAAATTCAAGTAATGACCAATTTATTCCCTTGATATTTGTATCAGCCATACATTTTCTTGTCCTATTAGCACTTACTCCTCGGAAGGAAATTTTTTATGATGTAGCAGGAATAACTAGTGGCGTCTAGTTACTCCATGAAGCACATTTTTAAGAAAGAAACATATACAAGTAGAAGAGAGCCAAAAGTAATAAGAATATATTCATTTAGGTTGAGATGGTTCTTTGACATGATGTCAGAACCTTATTGATCAAGTAGTCACGAGTTCGAATCTCACCATCCTTATTCTATTTGATAAAAATAAGCACAAGGTAATATGGGCCCGTATAAGTTTCAATCTCAAAGGGCTTTACTTGAGAGATGTATTAGCGAATTATATAAATCATATTTTAGAACTTCACCTAATAGCTTAAGCTTTTAGTTTGAGTTGGTTCTTTGACAAAATCCTATCCGCAATGTAACACGAGTCCACTTTCTAATGACCTCTAGAAAAACAAAAATTCACCTTTTCATAGTATACAATATACTTAGTTGTGTCTGGTAATAGATTTAAAATATATTTGAAAATATTTCTTAAAATGTGTTTGAATTGAAAAATATTAACTTTATTAAAATTAAAATTAAAATCATAAACAATATTAATCTAAACATATCTTTATCTAACAATTAATAAAAATAATATAATTTGACAAAAAAATATATTGTATGAAGTCTTTTTTGTTTTGATAATCAATAATATCGATTAGTATTTTAATTCATTTGGGCTATGTTAAGGAAAATAGGCAATTGATATTGAATATAGTTGTGGTCGTTTCCTCAGCAAAATGTTTCTCTTTGTTTTGATTGGCAGAGCTCCAAATTATAAAGATGATGATGTCAATTTATAAGAATTACGCAATATAAAATTGTCAAGAAAAACATTTCTCATGTTTGTAAATGATATTTTTGTTAATGTTAATAGACTATATGTGTGATGATATCAAATGTAACTAAGCCGATGGAAGATGAGTTCTTCCCAAAGGTTAGACCTAAGAGAGGATGGTCATTCATTTGGGCGTGTTTAAGAGAGAGGATGGTCGTTATCTTGGATTTGGTTGATTGTCAAATCCAAGTACCATAGACTTGGCAGACTGCCAAGTTTATGTGCCTTGAGTCTGGCATATTTGTTAGATCCACGTTACCTTGGACTTGGTTAACTGTCAAGTCCAAATGTCTTGGGCCTGACATGTTTGCCAAACCAACGTTACCTTAGATTTGGCGGATTGTCAAGTCCAAATGCCTTGGACTTGGCTGACTGCCAGACCCATGGCACTTGGGTCTGGTGGACTGTTAGACCCATATTACCTTAGACTTGGCTGACTGCCAAGTCCAAGTGCCTTGAGCCTGGCATATTTGTCAGACCCACGTTACTTTGGACTTGGTTGATTACTAAATTCAAATATCAGGTTTGGCACACTACCAAGCCCCCTCATTTGGGGCATGCTTATTCCATTGGGTATGCTTAAAAGAGAAAGGTCACAAGGGTTTTTTAGGCCCGGTAAAAATAGTTTTATTAGTAGCCCCCCAAGTCTTTGTGATATTGATACATAAAGACTTGTAAAAATACTCGGTTGTTATAACGAGTTTGTTGAATATTTCTAAATGGTCGGAGGGACCCATCGAAGGAAATCAACTCACTTTGGAGGAATTCCTACCTCAAAACAAATCGAGTGTCGATCCCATATGTAGAGAATTTCTAAGTGGGTAGTGGGAACCCAAAAAAGGTGAACCTATGCTTAGAAATTTCTAAGTGATTATATGTTCTTTGGAGAGTAGGAGCTAGTAGCTTTTCCATCATTGTCATGGGGCTTAAGAGGCCTCCGCTAAGAGTGGTGCACATAGCATTGGAGAGACTACATCCATCCTTTAGAAATTGGTACATATAGCATTAAGGAGACTACATCCATCCATTAGAGATTGATACATATAGCACTAAGGAGATCACATATATCCCTTAAAGATTGGTACATATAACACTGGGAAGATCACATCTATCCCTTGAAGAGTGGTGCATATAGCACTGGGGAGATCACATTCATCCCTTAAAAAGTGATGCATATAGCACTAAGTAGAGCACACTCATCCTTTGAAGATTAGTGCATATAGCACTGGGAAGATCACATTCATCCCTTGGAGTCACATATATCTTTTGGAAATTAGTGCATATAGCATTAGGGAGATCACATACATCCCTTGGAGATTGGTGCATGTAGCACTGAGGAGATCACATTTATCCCTTAGAGAGTGGTAGGGCTACTGTCTTAAGTGACTACCTAGAGAAAATAAAAAGTCATTTTGAATAAGCATTCATATTTAAAAAAACATTTTTATCAAGGATTATACATCCTAAGGTGATCTAAGTGATAGGTATGAGAGAGGCTCTTAGAAGGAAACATATTATGGAGGTGGCACTAAAATGTTAGCTTCGGGTACCCTAATTACTTCACTTGGAAAATCATTGATGTTGGTTGTCCTTGTAAAAATAAGAAGGTCTATGTCGAAGTAAACTGGCCTCTTCAACCATATATGATTTTTCATAAATTGATTTACTTTGGACAAGCTTTTATCTAGTAAAACATAAAGTTTTCTCCAGATGGCATGTTCCCTTACTCCTCTTATTAAGGCTTCCAAGATTACTAGCTCAATCAATTCTTTCACTTTGAGCATCTCCACATTGAATCTTCTTAAATATACACGTATAGACTTGCCATCTTGTTAGGCAACACTGAAAAGCTCTATGGAGGTTTTCTTGGTGGTTATGTTAGTGCTAAAGCGTGCCACTAACTTTACACATAGGTCATTTAAACCTTCAATAGAGTTTGGTTCCAAGTTGTTATACCAAGCATGCATAGATCCTCTGAAGGTTGAAGGGAATATCTTGCACATTGAGTCATAGTCTTGGATGATCAACTCCAAGCTAATACGTATATTTTGCACATACTCTTTTTGGTTAGTTAAGCCATCATAGTTGCCTAAACTCATATTCCTGGAAAAGCAGTCCTTGAGGAGTTTGAGTGTTCAATATGCATTTGGACAAGGAAGAAACCCTCTATTGATGGGGACTATAAACATTCCCCTAGGTATGCTTATTTCCTTGGGCATGCTCATGCACGAACTATCTCCTAGCTTTATGTCTGTTGGGCTCCTGGGAGCTTGAAGGGCTTGACATAGAATGGCGATTACGGTGACCGATGTTTATCCCATAGTAAATAAGAGAAGTGCATTTGGAGTGTTTGTTCTGTGCATGGGTGTATATCGTGAGTGATCCCTTGAGGAACTTTCATGAATGTCATGTTGTCTAGTTTCCTCTATGTAGTGTGATCGTCTATGGGCTCTTTGCATAGCTGGTGGCCTTAACGTTAAGGCATGATATGCTATTAAGGTGTTAAAACTTATTGGGGTGGCAGGGTTTGATTTTGCCATTGGGTTGTCAACACGACCTGGGTGAGGAGTTGCATGTGACTAGTGAGTTGTTGAAGCTTTTGCTAGGTAGAAGTGTCCATGACAACAAGTTGATTTGTCCCACTTCCTAGCCCTAGGGGGCATTGGTTATGTGCCATGAAATGCCCTGAAAATGCTAAAAACAAGTTTTATGAAGAAACCTATGGCTTTTTATCAATTTCCCACAAATGACGCCACTAATGATGTCAAATGTAGCTAAGCCTATGGAATCTGAGTTTTTCCCTATGGTTAGACCTCAGAGAGGATGGTCATTGTCTTGGACTTGGCTAACTTCTAAGTCCAAGTGTCTTGGGTCTGGTATGTTTGCTAAACCCACGTCACCTTGGACTTGGTTAACTATCAAGTCTAGGTGCCATGGACTTGGCTAACTGCTAAGTTCACATGCCTTGGGTTTGACATGTTTGTCAAACCCACGTTACCTTAAACTTGGTTGACTGCCAAGTCCAAGTGCCTTGGGTATGACATGTTTGTCAGACTCACATTACCTTGAATTTAACGAATTGCCAAGTCCAAGTGTCTTGGGATTGACATATTTTCCAGACCTACAGTACTTTAAATTTAGCGGATTGTCAAGTCCAAGTGCCTTGGACTTGGCTGATTTGACAAATCTAAATGCTTTGGACTTGGTTGACTGTCAAGTCCAAGTGTTTTGGGTCTGACATGTTTGTCAGACACACGTTACCTTGGACTTGGTGGATTGCCGAGTCCAAGTGCCTTGGGTCTGGTAAACTACCAGACCCACGTTAGCTTGCATTTGGCTGACTGTTAGATCCAAGTGTCTTATGTCTGATATGTTTACCAAATCTACATTTCCTTAGAGTTAGTTGATTGTCAAGTCTAAGTATTGGGTTGGCACATTGTCATGCCCCCCATTTGGGGCATACTCATTCCCTTGGGTATATCCAAATGAGGAGGGTCATAAGGGTTTCTTAGGCCCATCAGAAATAGTTTTATCAATGTGACTTGATGATCACCAGTAAGGGAGGAAAACAATTTGGTTTCTAATTCTATAAACTCAAAATCATATTTTCATCATGCTCAAAAGGATGAAAATGTTAAAATGAGGGATTAAATTGATAGGTGAAAATTTGGTTTCCAACACCATATTTGTTTATCATTCATACTTGGTAAAAGAGAGGAGAAAAAATGTTAACATGCAAGGAAATCCTTAGGAAAAATCATATTAATGTCTTGGGAATGTCTAGTATAAGTGTGCAACATTATAAACTGAGTTTTTTTTTTTATCGTTCAACATTTTATTAAATGAGGATTAAGTTTTATGATTTGTTTTGCTTTGGTTTATTTTCTATAAGGCTATTTTAGTCTCATAATCTGAGTAACGAGTTTAGCGAGTTAACCTGAATTTTCTTTGGGTTATGTTTTAGTCCTTTTTAAATTGATTTTTTTTCAATTTCATTTTTTAATATTAAGTGGACTGGAAATTGTGCATTATAATTTGTTTCGATTTGCTTTCTATAGAATTATCCTAGCCTTATGACCCGGGTCACGGGTTTGTTAGTTAACTCGGGTGGACTCAAATCATTTTTGAATTCGCTTTCTATGAGGATATCCTAAGTCATGGGTTTAGCCCGTCAACCCAAGTTGACTTTGATCGTTCTTTCATGAGTTTTTTTTATTTTTTCCTTTAATATTAAGTTGATTCATAATTTAATTTTATAATTTCTTTTTATTTTCTTTCTATAGGGTTATTCTGGTCTCATAACTTGGTTTGTATATTTGGTAAGTTAATCCGGGTTGACCCGAATTATTTTTTACGGGTCCTTTTTTAATTAATTTTTTTCTAATTTTATCCTTCAACATTAGGTTGATTGAGAATTAGATTTCATAATTTGTTTTGATTTATTTATTATGGAGTTATCATTGTTTCATGATCATGGTTGTGGATTTAACAAGTTAACCCAGATCGATACAATATGTTATCATCTCACTATTTTTAAGAAATATGTTGTCTTGAATTTTTCTTAGTCAAACTATATTTTTACTGATATTTTGAGTTCTTTTGAACCTATTAAGCTGACTCAATCATATCAGATCAACTTCCACATAGTTTAAATTATTTTTCTACTAAAAAATAATCTTAGCAACATTTGAATATTTTTTTAACATTTAAAAAAATTTGATTGAACTCATAGCATAGCGTGAGCCAATAATCTAGTAATAAACACCGCATGTAAATAAATCTCATATGTATATATTATACATAAACAATTGAAATTTTTCTCACTTGACAATAAAAAAGTATATTTAAACTTGTATGTTAATTAAAATTAAATCTTATTTGCAAAATACAAAAGATATGATATATTATCTAGTAATACATTAAGAAGAATTTAATAAAATTTGTTTGAATATTAAACTATAATATAAGAAATCAAAGTATAAAACATATTTTTTAACATTGAAGTTCCTTTTTTTTAATTATTTGGTAAAAAATAAGATTGCAGGAGTGTTTGTGAGTGCATTTGAAACGGTTTTTGGGTGCTTTTCAAAAGTATATTTGGCATGAAAAAACATCAAATTAATATTTTTTTAGTGTTTTTCAATGATTTTGATATATAATGTTAAATATATATATATATATATATATATATATATATATATATATATATATATAAACTATTTTAATGTATTTCAAGTAAATAGCTATTTTGAAAAGCACTCTGCACCACAATCTCAAACATAAGTGTTGGCGTTTTATAATAGAATAGTGTTCGAGATTATAGTAGTGGTTGTTTTTAAAGTGTTTTTTTGCTTAAAAATAAATTAAAATAATATTTTTTTATTTTAAAAAATTTATTTTTGATATCAGCATATTAAAATAATTTAAAAATATAAAAAATTAATTTAAAAAAATTAAAAAAATATATTTTTTTTGACATAAAACAAACACTCTCGGAGAACATCGTTTTCAATGCTTTTAATTTAGAAACCGAGGTTACAAAAAGAACATTGAGCACTAAAATACAAGAAAGAACAGCATGCTTGGGTTACAA
>Ga0325414_1001242_pt1 | contig 24175 bp, 5 predicted proteins | sample PopdelMetagenome_8_FD_206183 | JGI IMG/M metagenome (GOLD analysis project Ga0325414, IMG submission 206183) | Populus deltoides microbial communities from Bellville, Georgia, United States - Leaf-PdKOR-R3 | ecosystem: Host-associated > Plants > Phyllosphere > Phylloplane/Leaf | place: USA... | reverse complement strand
ACGCATCAAACACGGACAAGAAGTAGTAACAAGCAAGAGATACCTGAATTCTAAGAGATACACCCTGAAGCTGGGACTTGAGCTTATAGAATTTCTCTATTTGATGCCTAGTCCTAATAAGGTCCTTGGCCATTACTTTCACCGCTCCCTGCAAGCAGTGTCAAAAAATTAAAATTAACCACATGAATTTAAAAAAAAAAAAAAACCCTGCTTTAAATTCTTAAAAAAACAAATAAATTAAAAAGCAGCTGACCCACCATCTGCCCTTGCTTAGCACTTTTCTTGATCTCAGCGATTAGTTTCTTTTCTTGCGTCTGTAGACCTTGTCTCTCCCTCTCTATCTCTCTAATAGATTTGTCCAACATTCTCTTATTTTCCCGCAGAAGTTCTGAATTTCACAGGAATTAATAACCAAATTAGCATCCAATAAAATTTCAAATTCATCCTTAATCAACATGAAAAACAAATAAATACCTGCGGGAGTTTTTTTCTTGCCGAAGAGGAAACTCATGTCGATGAATGAATTGGGATCGGAGAAGAGGAGTCCGCCCGGAGCTTAAACTGATAGATCGGATCCGGCGGAGTCTTTGTCTGAAGGGAGATTGATAGATTGCTTTGAAGAGGTTTTCGTCGTCCAAAATTCTTCCCTCCACCCTACTTTTCTTTTACGCGGTTAGAGGAGTTGTTAATAATCAGAGAATCATCGGATTTTACACGTGTCTCCTTGTCATGGTAGGCCCCATTCATGCTTTTAGACTTTTGTAATCTACCGGTTTATCTCATCTCATGCACTCGTGCTCTTTTGTAAACTGCTATTGTTTGTTTATTTTTATATTCCTATATTAATGTATTAGAATTAGTAAAAAGATTAAAAAAAAACTTTTTTAAACTTAATACCAAGTAATTGATGGATGTATTGAAATAGAGCGGAAAAATAAAATTCTCTCTTTTATATATTTATTTTGAAAATAAAAAAATCCAATTTAAAATTACAATAAAGAATTTTGTATCTTTATCATTGTCTTTTTGTACATGTTTTTTTTTTTCGAAAGAGAAATTAAATACTACCATAAATGCTTCTAAATATTTTTAGAAATGAAGATAAAAAATCCTTGATTAAGTTTGATGTATTCAATTTTTTAAAATAAATATATTAAAACCATAAAAAAATAAAAATATTAATTTAATATTTTTAAAATAAAAAATATTTTGAAAATTCTTCGACGATTGAAGTCTATTACCAAGCAAAAGCTTAAAAAAGTGTTTGTTTACGCGGTAACTTTAGCTTTTAAAGTCAACCGCGTAAACATTATGCTTAATAACAAAGAAAAGCACTTGACTGTGTTGTGTGGGATCCATGTATTTTGGGTTGAAATCACCGGTTCCACACAGTAGTTCAGAGTTGCTTTTCTCGCGACTGCCAGGTGAATAATTCACCGGGGCACCTTTCACTTTAAGAAGTGAACAGTGCCCATGTGAATTAAATTCATATGGGCACTGTTAACGTGAACAATGCCATGATTCTAACTACATGGCACTATTCACGTGAATAATGTCTCCATGTCTGACCTTGTAAAAAAAATTATTTTTTTAAAATTATACTTTACTCGAAAAAATAGTGTTTAATATTATTTAATAACACTACATAAATTAGAAGAACATCACATGATGACATAACATTTGTGGAATTTGATCGCAATTTCAATTTTGTTTCTGATGGTATTTTACCTGATTTTGTTGCACGCTCAAAAAACCATGAAAACTATAGTCATTATCAGATGAATTTCATACGTGATGAAATTGTAGAGAAGTTAATGGAATAATAAAAAATATTTGATATAAAATATTATTTATTTAATGATGTAATAATGATAGTTAAATCTACAATATTTAAATAAAAAACCATCAATATTAATATATATCTTTTTAAATTATTTTATAACCTCAATTTGAAAAGCATGTTTAACCAAATACATTAAACTATTTTTTATTTAACCTCAATTTTAACCACAGTTTTAATCAAACATATATCAATACCAAACCAATATCAACTAAAAGTACTTTTTATAAAATAACTTTTTCAAACCACTATCATAAAAGCTACTTTTTATAAGTCTACCTATCTTGTTTGTGCTCACTTTCTTCTCTATCATCTCTCTTTCTTTTGGGTCCATAGGATTTTTTCTTTCATAAAAATTTTGGGTCTTTTCGAGATGCGATAATTTCAACTATATTTGACAAACTCTTGTCTAGAATATAGAGTTTAAAATTCTTTTGATTTCATTTTTTAGCTATTTAATTATAAATTGAGAAAAGAATCAATATATTATTTTATAGATTCATTATATGAATTAGATTGAGGCTTAATCAATTAGATAATAATAATAATAAAAGCTTTGCCTGGTCTAATAGAATTTTGATGGAGGCCTTGCAAAGATGAAGGTGGAGGTCAACCAATATTCTCTCACCGATATAAGTCAAACAACAACAACAACAATAATTTTTTAAAAATTTTTCTTCATTAAAGGTAACTTGGGGGATTAATATTCTTCTTCTTCTTCTTCTTCTTTTTAATCCAAATGAGTATTGTGATACAGGTTGGTCTATAGAATCATCATTCCTATAAAGCTATCATTTGTTTTATGAATGTCAATAGATTGGTGGACTTCATTAATTACAACTTTAATTTAATACAATGATTGTGTCCTCACACACTTTAATTTGTATGTTACCTATATAAACTTGTTTCTTTTAAGCAGGTGAAAAAAAAATATGCATGAAAAAGGGTGTAGATTTTATGATAGCCAAAACCAATAAATTCATGTCAAACAATCAGAGAGAAACTTAAATTGAATGCGAAGTTCAACAATAAACTAATTTGAAAGGAACAACTTGCAATAATAATAAAAAAGCAACAATTAAAGCTATAAATAAAGCAATTAATAAAACTTACTTTAATTCTCCTAAAATGGCATCGTCACCAACCTCTAGAAAAGTCATCCCAAAGAATTCCTTGAAGTGATTCTAAAACTCATAAATGGAATAGTCTTAGGTCCAAACTAGAAGGTTTCCCTTGACTCAAGTAAAAGCTTAGTTTTGTATGTTAAAGAGATCGATCACCTATTAAGTTTTTAAAAAAACTTAGATGTAAAAAAAGAGAATAATTCAGTCAACTTATATTCAACAATACCTTTTATGTACTAGATGGAAAAAGTTCAAGTTTAGTGCAAATCCAAATGGGTTGATTGTGGAATTAATATATGATATAATACAAATAATAAAGATGATGGTTTGTCCAAATCATTAATTGATAGAAACATATTTGATGTTTTAAACAAAATCTAGAAATACTTTTTTAAAATGATTTGCAACCTTATTATTATTTCGATGATAATCTAAAGCTAGGACCACTATTGTATGGAGGTAAAAGATATTTAAAATGTTGAACTGAGTAGTTATTCCTCAATGAAAGAAACTTATTGTAAAAGAAAATCAAGGTTTTTTTATAATGATATCCATAAACAATATATGAATTTGTTATAATCTAATTTTGACCCACTTATTTTAATTTAATTTTAAGGAGGGTAAATCTCAAAATTTAAAAGATCAGGGGTTTAAATGCAAAAGTTCAAAACTTTAGGGGCTAAATTGAGAAACGGGCCACCCACAGATCCGACGTCATTTTGGTCACTCCTATTCTTCATCTTCTTACTCTGGAAACAGAGGAGACTACTGGTGAGGAAAATGCAGAGCACCACCAGACACACTGTGATGCACACGACTTCCACCACCAGCTTCTCAGTTCGTTTTCGTGTCCCTCGCCGTCATAACAAGCCATTGGCGCGTGAAGGAAACCACCACAAATAGTCCAACATTGGCAGGACTGTTGGTGTCCCAATCCAACCAAAACACGGAGTCTCAAACCCTATCCTCATGAAGATCACTACCCCAGGAAGATAATGATCAAGCTCAGGTATCCAAGTCCCAGTAAAACACCAACACGTCACTTCCAACCATGCTTATCCAGAGACTAGCCGTGAGCGGAGAGAAGACCAGGCACGTCCCCTATAAATACAAAGCTTTGGGAAAAAAGAAAGAAAGAAAAACAAAAAACAGAGAGACGACAGAATAGAAAACAGAGGAGATAATCCATAACAAAAAAAAAACACAAAAGCAGAGGGAGGAGAGACTGAAAGGAGAAGGAGGAAGAGAACATTCACCGGCCGGTGCTAGGACCATTACCTTCGTCTTCGTCTTCGTCAGGTAAAGCTTCCTTCTCACACTATTTTGAGCTTTTCAAAATAGTGCGAAGGTAATTAATTACCTTCGCACTGTGCAGTGCCCGCGTGAGTTGATTCACCCGTGCCTGCTGCCCAGCAGGGTCACTGGCTTGGGCCACTGATCAAGCTGGGCCGCTTGGGTCTAGCCCAGCCCAGCCCAACCCATATCGGTTGGGTTGGACCTAGCCCAAAAAAAAAGAAAAAAATGAATCCGGCCTGGGTTTTAAGCCCAGCCGGCCCAACTTGTGTTATAAAGGGTATGTTTGGCAAAAACACACCCTTATACCTTGGCCATAATTTTTATGCCCATTCTAGTTGATATTTGGCCAAACAAGCCCTCTTTTGATATCAGAAAATTCTAAAAATATTTGGAGATCTTCGTTGTTTTATTCGTGATCCCCTCACACTTTGTTTTATTTTTTTCTGTGTTTTGTATTTTTTTAGTCATATGCTCAATTTATGGACCAACACTGTTAAACACAAAATTTGTTGTGCAGTGTCTCTATTATTTCCATCTAATAAGGGCAAATGATAATAAATGTTAAACAAGAAAAAATGGCATAGGAAATTTCTTCCAATTCATTTTTTACGAAATTATTCACTGACGCCAGAGTCAGGAATATCATATTTTTTTGGATTTTGTGTGATATTTACCAACGTCAGAGTTGGAAAATATTTGTAGGAATTGTTCACTGACGTTAGAGTCATGAACATGAAAAGAAGAAAAAAGAGAACAAATTATTAGCAATTTTAGACAAAACCAGCAATGCAGCCTGCCTTAGGTACAACGCTTAAGGGGTGATAGCATCTTCCCTTTTGCGTAACCAGTCATGTACCATAAAATCTCTGTTGACCAGTTAGGGTTCATAGTAACCGTAATACTAGATAGCGACTCCTTGAACAAGACCTTTTTCTCTCCAAAAAACAGATGCTAGATATCTGTTTTTTTTCCAGTCGAGATCTTAATTTTTAATCAAGTCGCCGCGATGTCCGGGTGTGACAAAATTCATGAAAGCATATATCATTCCTCAAGAAGAGGAAGAAGAAGAAGAGGAAGAAGAAGAAAAATAAGAATAAGAAGAAGAAGAAGAAAATGATTGGGGAACAAATTATAGTCATGAATACATGAAAATATATATAATAAGTGTTAATATATATATAAGGATCGAAGTCAATAATATAACAAAGATGAAAAAAACCTAAGACTATCGAAAATGACATCATGAGTTAAAATGATAAAGTCAAGTGGAACACTATGAGCTACTAATAGTAGTTAAAATGATCCTTAATCTTTCATATCTTCACATAATTTTTTTTAACTTTTATATTATTTTCTTTGAAACCTTCAAACTATCTTATGTCATGTGACTTTAAAATTCTTTTTTGATAAAAATAAATTGTTTAAGCTGACAAGATTTAGCTTTAAAGAGAATGGCAAAATGCTTTTGAAAGAAAAACTTCATTTATTTGTATATGGCATATTGTTATTTATGCTGCTAAATCATAAATATTTTCATAGAAAAATAGCATATGTAATGCTATCTTTATGAGTTAGAAACAAAATCTCAAGTTTGATTCACTCTAACCCAAATCATAAGGATGCCCACTAGAGTAAAGGTCACTATATTGTAGTAAGCCAGACCATAAGAGTCTTTGTTTGTAAAAGTGCCTCAAATGGAAATAGATAAAGGGCACTGAAAGAATAGGTGGTCATGATTCTCAACATGTAACCCACAAAGTATTGAATGAAAGAAGGTGATAATTTGATAGGAATGGAGTCTGTCCATGGTATGAAGACAAAACAGACTAGCAAGCTATAGAATGTAAGAGTGTCTTGGGATGTGACCTGGAAACCAGAGAGATGATACATAGAGTCTATTGCTCTCGAGTCTCAAAGAACCTCCCAAGCTAAGTCAACAATAAACTTCACTAATGAGTGCCGATGATGTTTCTTTTTGTAATCACTAGAGCATTACTTCTAACTATCAAATTGAAAATTTGATTTTTTACAAGCATTGTCATTCTTCTGTCAATTAAGTTGTTATAGAGAGTTCATTTGATTGAATAGTTGTTTAAGATGTTTGAGTGTCATTTGAAACATTGCCCATGAGTCACTGAGACTAGTTGGACATTGAAAGTAGAAATGTATCTTTATATTTTTTTGGCAAGGGGTTTTGAAAAGAGTTCAGAAAGGCTTACTTGAGATTCATGAGGTTTGAAAGAATAACATTTCATTTTGGAGATACTCTTGATGTGCCCGAGATTGATAAGTCTACCCAATCACCAAGGAATTCTCAATGAATACCATTAATGATTTAATAGGCATGTTTTTCATCATTTGTTAGCGATAAGCACCACAACCTAGCCAATATTGACAAAGCCTACCTTGAGACATGGTGGTGAATTGAATATAGTTGTTTGCCAATATGTCTCCTAATTGATTCGATGTAGCCGTTAACTAGACATGGAACTAATGGAATCAATCATGCCATTTTTGGATTGGAATGTCATCTAAAGTAAAACCTTTGCCAAGATCCAATGATTTTGCTAGTTCACGAAGGCATTTCCAAGCTATTGAAGGCTTATATTCATGGCAATTTTGTACATGGCAATAGTTGTTAACATTATATGCTTAAAAATGGTGGAAAAGCTAAAAGATGGTCTTTTCAAACATACACTACTGGAACAAAAAAAAAAAAATGATGGTTAACATTTTAGAGAATCTAAATAACAAAACTATTTATATATAAAAAAACTCTTTATATACATTCTATTCTTTATATACATTCTCTAGTTCTTGTTCTCATCTCCTCATTTTTCTTTATTATTCTTTATAAATTTTATTTAATACGCAATTTATTTAAATTTGTTTTGTTTGATTACTCATATTTACTCATTTTTAATTATAAGTAGTTTTGCTAATTATATTTTGGTTTGTTAAATTAATTATATGCATATGTGTTTTTTGTATAATTAATCATTCTCATAGATAATATGATATGTTGCATCGAATCTTTTATTTTTCTATGAATGTATAATTTTAAAGACCCTAAAGTACTTAACTCTTAGACTCAACTATGTGTTTTTATAGTTCATAATAATTAAAACTTTTTCATTATAATGTTTTAGTTCATATTTAGTATAAAATAATTTTATATTCTAATTCTAATTAATAATTAAATAATATCATTTTCTAATAATAAAACCATGCAATGCATGGGTAATCAACTAGTTGAATGAATAAATCAAATTTCTACTTTAAGTTTAAGGAAATATATTTTACTAATGTTTTTATTATTTTTATAAAATATTATTATTTTTTTCCACATGTATTGTTCTAATATTTCACTTTTTGGAAGCCATTCTCATTATTTGGTCTTTATTTTGGAAAAAAGTAAAAATATTTTTTATTCATAAGCTATCATTTATTTTTATTTTTTTGTCTTAAATTTAATAACTTCAGATGAAAAATTTATGTAGAAAAAATTTATATGTTCTTATATAATTTATAAAAAAAATAAATAAAACATGTTATTTTTTAGTTACAACACAATTCTTTTTTTTTGTTTGACAATTTTGATTTAAGGCATATGATTGTTTATATTTCTCATATTAATAACATTAATAATTCTAACAATGATTTTTACAAAACACATCAATTTTTTTTTTCATATAGCTACAAATATAACTATAACTATAGCAAAAAAAACACAACCAAAGCAAGCTACAATACTAAACTAATCGTTAAATGTTTAGTTTGATGTATTGGGTTGGATTCAAGTTGATATTTGATTGGTCTAGTCTAATTTCTTAGATGCCCAATCAACTGAAAAGCATTGAAAAGTAAGTGAAGATAACCATGTCTAATTTATCCAATAAAGTTTTTTGAATTAAATCTACTTTAGAAAAGTTAAGTCTGAAAAACACTTAACTTGCTTAATAATAAATAAAGATGACAAAAGGTTCTTATTATTTGAGTATCTATTTGAAAGTCTCTTTTCCTGTTTATCACTTATTAACAGATGATCTGATAACACTTTGCAAACATTAATTAGTAACCAAATAAATAAAGAATGCAGAAAACTTAAATGCATAAGGCATTTGGTTACGAAGGAAAAACCTTTTGAAGAATTCTTCAAAAGATAAAAAAAACCCTCCGGGGCAGCTAAACTTAGGATAGATAATTTTTTTCACTAGTTTGAATGATTACGAGAGAAGTATCTCTAAACAAAATCCTTTGTGTCTATACTACCTTACTTGATGAGATAATGAACCATATTATGTCTCTTACCATAGTAGCTTGCCAATACATCTGATGATCCTCACACTATTGTCATCGTAACTAGAACCTCCAATTGCTAACAATTCACATAGAAACTTCCCTTAGGAGTATATTGGCTCTCCAACTTTTAAGGGATCAATTCTCCTCAAGAATTTCCTACACACTCCTCATGTGTCAAGAGTATGTGTTGCGAAACTCTGTGTAAACTCTTTAGCTGGTTGACATATTTGTTTCAATGCAATTAATGCTTTTACGTTCAAAAACTTTCCTCTGAAGCACACGACACACACCTTTTTCCAAACTTAACCTTTCTTATATACATATCTTATGTGATAATGATAAGAATAATCTTCAAGTTTCCTAGTCTATCATGTTGGTAACAAACTGCTAACATGTTTTACAAAAGTATTGATAAAGTTATCTTTAAATAACTTTTTCTACTATGTCTGAACTTATTTCTTAAATAATCTAAACAAATAAGATAATTATAGAGAATATAATGCTAACTAATCTTAATAAACTTCTATCCTAGTCATATTATCGTTTTACCAACCGTAAAAAGATCTTCACTAATTTAAGCCAACAAAATGACATTTACAATTTCCTCTATTAACCTGATTTGTGACAAAACATAAAAAAATAGATTAGTAAGCATTAAGTTCAGATCAAACAGAAATTCCTACAAACACAATCAGTTAGCATGCAAAAAATTATTGGTGTTCTTAATAGTTCATAACATGCTCAAAAAGTTCTTTCATGTGAAAATTTCAAACAATTATTCAAATAATAGTGCATATGCATGAAGTTCAAATTAAAAGTATGGCATGCCGCCACATCATAAAAGTACTTATGCTTATCCCAAATATTACAAACCATTAAAACCAATTTAAAATCAAATTAGGATTTAAAAACAGTAGGAATAAAATAATTAAAGGCGCAATAATAGCACTATAATCCATGCATCTCCCTTTGATTTGGCACTAATCAAGGTTTTTATCATCATCATCTCCCACAATCATATGATGAATTTGCTCAATATGCAACCCCAATTGAACAAGCCTGTCATTAACCTATACCACATCCCGTTGGATATTAGAGAGCAATTTGTCAACTTCTCAAGTTTTTTGATCCCATCTTCTTGTAAAACTATCAAACTTGTTGGTTAACAACTATTATTGATCCATGATAAGTGGAAGTAATGGGTTGGTTGAGGATGACTTTGGTTAAGATGAGGTGGAATCATCAGTAAAAAGTTTTGAAGTCCACTTGACTTTAAAGATTCTTCGGTGTTTTCTTGCTAACTATAACTTCAGATTTCACAACAGTTATAACTGAAATTTTGCCAAAATTTTTCACTATGGTTCAACATCTGTTAAGAGAACCTTAGCCAGAACAACTACTCTAGTGATCAGACCCCCAAAGGGGAAACTTGATTCCTTGTCAGAGACAGCTTTTTGAATCACATATATAAAATATGTAGCAAGATCAATGGGTATATCAATCACAATGGCATACATGAATTATACCTTTTCAACAGTCAGTTCTGTGTGTCTAGCAATTAACTATAAGTTGGTCATAATAATTTTTGCTACAGTTTATAAGGTGCAACCAATGACTTCATAGGTAACCTCTATGACTTCATAGTCCATTTAGGTCCATTAGGTCTTATAAATAGATTACTCATTTGGGTTTTGGATAGTGCCCAATTCCTTTGAAAGGAAAACCCGAATTACTGATCTTAGGCATGCCATACAAGTCTCTAATGATAAAGGGGGACAGGGTAAGGGTTTAACCCCTCACTTTGGAAGTGATTGACTTTTCATCTAAGTCAAACATGTCATATTTAGCATAAAATTCCCTCACAATTTTCACATAAGGAGCAGGGGCCCTTGAGTCAACTTTTCCCATTTGTTTTTTTGTAAAAATCTCTTCAATGAAAGTAAAGACAATATCAGATAAATTACTTATAGATACCTCACATTCTCCAAACACATTCTTCCTTGAGAAGTTGGTTCTGTATGCCTTTTTTATTTCTGGTAAGATGAAACACTTTATCTTGCTTGAATATGGTTTAGGTTTTAATGAATTACCCATGCCTTTGCCTTTCTCATCAGTCTTTTGAATCTTGGAAAGCTGAACAGGGGTTTTTTCAAGAGATGAGGTCTCTTGCTCTTGTTCATTCAAGGAGCTTGAAGAAAGTGGTGCAAGTTTCTTTTATGCTTTCATCTTATGCCGACCTTGTATAAATTAACACAACATTCATCAATAATGTTTTCAAGAAATTTCAAGATTCATACTTTTCAACCTCATACAAGATCTAACAACATGTTCTTTTATTGGATTAAGACATAATCTTCTTACCATTTCTTTTGAACGATGTAAAATGCAAAATTGAAGAGAAGATTTTCAATAAGTATTAAAGAGATTATTAGGGATATCAAGAGAGAAAAGAGACGAAAGGTTTTGCCTTGGAAATGAATAAAACAAGGACTTTAATTCAAGATGACATAAAAAGAGAACTGATTTGACTGAAGCTTGTGGTGAAAAAGGATATAATAATGCAATATTTGACAAAGGCTCTATAATATCAAATCACTTTTTTTTATTGATAAGTTTTACTGGCTTCTCCCTATTAAAACACATCATTTGGTTGTTTAAAGATCTTCTTTGAAACCCAAAAAACCTTCCTTGAACCACTGATCATTTTTTTTAAATAACCACATCATTCAAAGATATAAACCTTAATAAGGTAAGCCAATTTTTACCCTAAAAACACATACAATTGACAATTTTGAAAAGAAATACTTACATCAATGGTCAATCTTTATTCATAAAAGCATATCCCTTTATTTGACCAAATAGAGACTTGAGTGTGTGAGTGAGATAAGCATACCATTTTGATTTAAAAAAAAAAACTTTTTTTAATTATCTTTATACATTGATAAAATATGCTTAGGAGGGTGTCACCAACATACTTTGAAAGTCAAATTTTATGTTAGGGCCTAAATACGTGAACATTTATTATTCCTAACATAAATTTTGGTTAACTCAACAACTCTATTATGAAATTTTTTGTTTATTTCCTTAATGAAGTGAGCAATGACTTTTTTTTTTCAAGGAGTTGAATAGAGAGAAAAATAATCTGTTATGATATTGCTCATTTATTTCCACAATAATGTAAGCAATCAATTTTTTCTTAATGATTTGAAGAGAAAAATAAAAAGATCCATTATGAGATTGCTTATCTATTTCCACAATGATATGAGCAATCGATTTTATCTTTATGGATCTGTATCATGCATCAACCATTGACCATCTTGGCAAAGAAGAATGGATCAAATTATCAAAACCAAGAAATTAACCGATTATTCAACACATAAGCATTGCTTTAAACTGCTTAAATTTTTTAGGATATCATCATAGTCTAAAAGCTTTTATGCCATACCTAAAATTAGATGGTCTTTTGTATCCTTTTCTATAATGGATTATAAGAATACTATGATTAGAATTTAAGTCATCAAATCAAATTTACTTTTATGTTGTGGATCATATCATATATTGATGAAATTCTCTTATCAAAATGACCATATCATCAAATTGACAATGACCTGTTGATTTGAGAGAAATCTTCACATATATATATGTACAACATTACAACCTCTCATTAGTTGGTCAGGGGAAGAGTCATATTGCCTTTACCATAACGATAATTTAAAGGTCAATGGTGGTGGCCAATGGTGTTTCATATCGATATCATCCATGGAATATATATAGTCGAGTCTATTGCTAACTTTTTATTTTCTTCTTTGGTGAAAAAGTTGCTTTGGATTTTTGCTAGCTACAATGTCCGAACCTGCCATGTTTAGGCTTAAGAGATTTCTTGGGTGTGTCCCTACTTGTCTGAAGTACATATATAACTACTTGCCTGTATAATTCCTCTGATGAGAAAAGATGAGAAGTTGAGTGAGATACAAATACAGAGCAATTGTCCTGTGTAGTGCAATAAAATTTCTATGACGAAGAAAAAAAGAAAAAAGAAAAATGGAAAACCCTGATAAGTTGCAATCATTTTCTATGGCTTTAATTTTACTTGTAAGGTTGAGGCCATGTGCTAAGGCAGTGAAAAAGCAAGAACATCACTTCTCATGGGGAGAAGAAAAATTTCCATCTGCTTTTTTTTTCCTTTTCTCACTTTGTTAATTCACCTTTGTGTTTTGCTTTAACGGTTCACCGTGTGAATGGAGTGTTGAATATTCCTTCTCTGCAATTCAATTCAGACAGCAATTCCTCCTCCTTTGAGTACTGCTCCTTTCAAACATTACTTTCATTAAAAACGAACCACCTTTACTCCTTTTTTTGATTAGATGGAGGGCTAAAAGCCTTGGAAAGAAGAAGAAGAAGAAGAAGAAGAAGAAAATTCAAATAACCTTTGACTAAAAAGAAAATGAATATGATTAGAAAGAAAGAAAATAAATAGATTATTGATTAGATAAGTCCCCAAAACATTAATTACATTGATGATTTAGATTTGCATTTTGATAACAACATGAATATTACAGAATGAAGCCATTGGCAATGGACTGATTAGTTTTGAAATTAGTGGTTTCATACACTGGGAGCTCCTCTCTGTACCTTCCAATCCCAATAAGATGATCGAGCTCAAAAAGATCAGAGCTTGAACAACTCTCATCATCATCACTGTTGCTATCACCATCACCTTCAACATAGCTGTGAAAGCCCCTGAAATCAAATTCACTAACACTCTTCTTTTGATGACAACTCCTTCTCCAATAACCTGCTGCTGCTCCTCTAGCAACCTCTAATTCCCTGACAGAAGTACTCTTGACAGCTTTTTGAGGCATTGGCATCAATCCTGGATCATCTTCATATATACATTTATGCCCACAAGGTCTAGAATCCTCGTCAACAATGACACTGACTGGATAGAATCGAACTGACCTTTTTGTGCCATTGCTTGGTTTCCCTCTTGGAGGGGGTGTTTTGCTTAAACAAGACCTTGAAAAGGAAGTAACCGATGAGCAAGCAGACTTTGATTTACGCTCGAAACTTACATCTTCCATGGCCCCAATAGAGCACATTTTCACTTTCTTTGCAGCACTTGCTGAATTGAAAATAGAATTTAGGAAGCTTGCAATGCGACCACCTGGTGAAATTGGCTGTTTTACCTTCTTTAATTCACCATAGATTTTTAATGCTCTTAACTTTGTCTTACTAAAGCCTCCGCCTTCACACCTTGGCTTCTGTTGTGGCGTATCTGAAAGTGGTTTGGTTCTTTGTTGGGCAAAACTTGAATTTTGTTTGACACTGGACTCATTTTCAGAGGACGAGAACACATCTCCTCCTCCTCCTCCTCCTCCTCCTCCTCCTCCTCCTCCTGCAGAGCTAGAGTCTGAAGAGCTTGAGGTCGCGTTATAATGCTTAGAGCCACGAGAGCTTCGCTTCTCCATCCAGCTTTCAATCATGACAGCTCGACGAAGAGTAGGAGATGCTTGTTTCTCCTCTTCAAGAAACGATGCATCACGCCTGGTTGTTGAAACAGAGTTGCAACCCTGTTTCTTGATCATGGTTGTTTCTCTAGAGTATCGCCCCAACACATGTTCTTCGCCGTTGGAATCATCAATCGAACGGTAAATAGAATCAAGAAGAGTCGAAGAGAAAGATGGGGTCCTTCTTCTCTGAGGGAATGTGGTTTCCCTTGAAGATCTCTCCTTCTTGTACATGTTTTGAGCACAAGAAATGCAGAGGGCAAACAGACCTAATTATAAGAAAAAACTTCCAGTGAATCAAGGCCCAGAGGAGGATTTGACAGGAAGAGGGTGAGAGCAAGCTAGCTGGGGTAGCTAGAGATCCTACGGACAGTGAAGTATAGTTTAAGGGGGTTTGGGAGCTTTAGTGTCTGCTAAGGGAATGTCAAAAGCTGCAAGACACATTAATAGAATTGCAAGTAGTCATGTGAAGTAGAAAGAAAGAAAGCCTAAGCAAATTAAATAAAATAGTACGAGTACCAGTATTCTTTATCCTGTGGTGTTTGTGTGTGTAAATGTAGCGTGTTTGTGTACGGCTTGTTTTGAATAATAATAAGCTTGAGACGAGAAACACGAGTACTGAGGCAGAAAGCAAAGAAGAGGGAGAGAGAGTAAGGCAGGCAGGCAGGCAGGCAAGCAGAAGAGTGGAAAAGCGATCTCTGTGCTGTGCGTGGCTGTGGAAAGATTTTAAAAGGAGATGCCGCGCGTGCGGGTAAATTGTAGAAGAAACTGTAAGTTGGATGCGATGGACAGGTTGGCGGGGCAGGTGATGATTGCTTGGCGCTTTTCATTACCTTATTTACTGTGTTGTCAAATGTCAACAGGAACATTTCTACTGGTGGCTGACGTAAGACAGGAATTTCAATTTTTATTTTTTTTAATATTCTGTCTTTGAGGGATGAATTGCGAGGGACCGTTGGGATCGACTGAAAATTGATGAAGAGCTCATAAAAAAAAATAAAAAAAACCCAGCCTATCTGTTAATAATTTCAATTAAAAAAAATAAAATGATAATTGATTCATTTAAAAGAAAATACGTGGCATGACCAAGAAGCATTATGATTGATATTTAGTACTGCTACTGCAACTGACCATGATGGTTCCATGATGTCCAACACTATTCAAAGCTTAACTAACTTGGAAGACTTTATGAGTGTTCGATTCAATTTGTTTTTTTTTTTTTATATATATAAAGTCTTTAATGTTTAGTTCTTGTGAAAGTTAAAAATATTTAATTCCTTGTATAAGATAAATTCTAGGTGTGTTTGTTTTCTGGAAATTAATTTTTGAAAAACTATTTTTAAAATTTTTCTGTATTTGTTTGTCATTAGAAAAATTGGTCAACGAAAAATATTTTCTAGTCAACGAAAAACACTTTCCTGTCAAAGAAAAATTTGATTTGATTTCCAGAAAAATATTTTTCTTTTATTTTGGGCGAAAAACACTTTCCAGAAGTTATGAAAAATTTAGAAATATCATATTATTTGTTGATTATATCAAATTTGGTCCTCAAACTTTTGATTGCTATATATTTTGTTTGAATCTTTTTTTTTTTAATTTCATCCCTTAAAATTTGATATAATTTAATTTTCATATTAACTTTAATCCTTATTTTTATGATTGTTATTTACTTTTCTTTTATCATTTTTTTAATTGAAAATTTTTATCTATCAAATTTGATCCTCATTCTTTTTATTATTACTTATTTTATTTAAAATCATTTATGAAATTGTAATTATTATTATTATTATTTTAATTTCATCATTTTTTCAATTTTTTTATGATTTATTTTATTTGATATAATTTATGAAATTAGATTTTTTTTCAATTCCATTCTCATTCAACTTTTTAATTTGTAAGATTTGTTCCTTATTATTTTAATAAACTTGAAAAAAAATAAAACATTAATAAACTATTTTCTAGCTCATTTTCCATAACATAACCAAATACTGAAAAGTGTTTTTCAATTTATTTTCCATGACACTACCAAACATTGAAAAATAATTTACTTTCTCGAAATTCTCTTTCCAAGAAAACCATTTTTCAAAAGGAAACTACTTTCCTACAAATAAACGGGCCTAAAAGACTTTCCTAGTTAAAAGCTAACTCTCGGATTAATTATTTTTCCTTGTAGACAAACTAAATCTTAGAATTAGTATTTAAAAAGAGTAGTATCCCTCATTATATTTCTTTTGCCCGTCTCATTACATAAATTTCAATTCAAGTTCTTCTTTCAAGCTCTATACTTTGCAATTCATTTTTTTTTCATAGCATTATGTTTTATTTTTCATTCACTTTCCTATTTTAGGGTTTTATATGAAAACTAAATCTTAGAATTAGTATTTAAAGAGAGCAATATCCTTCATTGTATTTCTTTTCATTACACAAATTTCAATTCAAGTTCTTCTTTCAAGCTATATACTTTGCAATTCATTTTTTTCATAGCATTATGTTTTATTTTTCATTCACTTTACTTTCTTAAGTTTATTGTTTTCTTTATAGGTTTCTTTACAACTATTAAGATGTGGCATGAATTAAAATTCTACAGCAGGATTTACAGGGATTCTTTTCTTGTTAAAGGATAAAAAACTAGGTACAATAACAAATGCAAGATGGGAAGAGATGGATATGATAGAGCCTTTACGAGAATCAAACTCAGTTTTGTGAAAAGTAATAAATTTAAATTTTTTTGAGAGTTCCAATGATCCCGTTAAATAGATTTAGAGTTGTTTTAGGGTTTTATGCGAAAATTACATATAGATCAGATGTTTTGTTTCGGCTTTGAATATTTGCTTTAAAGGTTGGGTTGTTACAAACCACAAGTCGTCCAATTGCCCGACCTCTAATGGTAATCTACACTAACCACTAGTGAAAAATCTCGTAAACCCTTTTATGAGAGAGATATTGCTATACCTTAGAGTATTAACTCTTTTTTTTTGTATTTTAGGTATATCAGTATTATACTCTAGTCACATTTTTCACTATTCATAGAAAATAAAAGGCATAACATTCTATTTATAGAAAACCTAAAAACTCTATAAATGAAAAAAATATCAATTTGTCTCTTAAATAATATCACATATATTATTTTAAGCTATTTTTAAAAAATTTATTCAATTAAATCCCTACTTGATTTTTCTAGGTCTAGAATTGCAATTCTTTATATAAATTACTCTCTAGTCTTCAATTTCTAAAAATTATTTACAATCAAGTCATATTTGATTAATCATCCCATTTTAATTTTTCACCAATCGTTTTTATATGTGTAACCAATTAGATTTCCTAATAAGTTAACTTAGATATAAATCACAATCCTAAATAAAATAGAATTAAATAAATTAATTTATTATCATTCAATAATTGATTGATTTATATTTAAAGATCAAGTACAATATCTAGCAACCTGTCATAATCCCTCAAATATTAGGAAAGTCATAAGTGGTTTGACTCAACTTTTTAGTGACTAATTTTTTGATGTAATTATTATCCTTTAATCAATAATGTTTTAATTAGACATTAAAGCATGAAGTGTATCTACTATCTCAAATTATATTTGTTCTTAACACTATAGTCATTGATTATTTGAATAAGATTTGAAACTATTTGCAAATCTCATTCCACCTTGCGCACTAATTTGCAATCAATACTATTTAAGAACAAATGAAATATTTTTTCTAATTCATCAAGGGTGATGAATACTCTATTGGTTACTTAAATACTTTCATATAGTTCATGTTATACCCAATATCTGCTCATTTGTTACCATTGATTAGAACAATATATAACAGGATCAAAACATAATACTTTTTATATAAGATAACTTATTGATATCAAGTTTAAGGATCACTTACACAAACATCATATGAACCTTTCCATTGACACAAGTGATCTCTCCATATGGAATTATCATGCTAGTCAATTCAATGAACATGTCATCTGACAAGCATCTACATATTAGTTTTAGGTATCCATCATACTTCAACTTATGAGAACAACTACTTTCTTCCACAAATGAAAGAAAATAATATGTACTAGTCTCAACATCTCTAATTAATATTCAATCTTAATAGAGCATTGACTATGAACATTTTAGGAACAATGCTTTGATGTAATAGGAATCCCATAATTATAACAACTTTATAATTTTCTTTGCAAAACATTTTTGTCTCAAGAACTTTATCTTTATTCTAGATTCATTAATCAAATATTTGGTGAATATTAAAGATAAGTAGGCCTTTATTAATAAATTAAATATATTTCAATGCCACTTGTAACCAATTGATTGTTTATAAGGCATTTCCACTAACAGGTATACTAACAAAATGTCATCTTGATGAGTTTAATTTAATTATTACAAAATTTTTATCTATTGGTGTTAAAATTGATGATGAGGATCAAGCCTTATTATTATTATTATTATTATTATTATTATTATTATTATTATTATTATTATTATTATTATGCTTTGTCTTCTATAAATTAAAACTTTAGAAAGACTTTATTGTTTAGAAGAAAACTTATAACTTTGGACAAGGTTAAGTCTTCTTTATTTTCTAAAGATTTTGTACAAAGATATTTGAGTGATAATTTTGATGATAATTGTAGGGAAGGGGTAAGTTTAGGGACAAAGGTTTAAATAACAATCATGATCACAAAAGATCATAATCATGACATAAGAATTTGATCTATTTCCATTGTAAAATGAAATGGCACATTATGACTTTGTCCTAAATGGAAGACGATAAATCACAATTCTAATCAGGATACTCCTAGTTAAAAGAAGAAGGATAAAATGAGATAAAAAATATTAGGTTAATGTTGTTGAAGATAATTCTAACAAGTATATCCTAGTCAGAGTATATCCTTGTTACATTCAACAATTCAACTTTCAATAATAATTGGGTAATGGATACATGTTATTTATTTTATACTACTCTTACTAAGAGTTGGTCTCGACCTATGAATCTTTTAATAATAGAATTATTTTGATAGGTGATAATTCTCATATCAAAGTTGTTAGAATTGGAATTGTTCATATCAAAATGCATAATAAAATACTTAGGACATCAATTAAAATGCTTTATCAAAGGTAGAGTTATACGAGTAAACAAAGATGCAATTATTACTATGAAAACAAAATGGTGTCATCTAACCTATATATATTATAGGGTACTAGAATGATTGGAGATGCTACACTTCTCTCATCTTTTATATCAGATTAGTTGTAACTAGGTTATGACATATGAGACTGAGGCACATGAGTAAACAAAGAAATGAGTATGTTGAATAAAAGAAATTTGCTATACGGTAAGCGTATAAGACAATCAGATTCTTTGGAGCATTGGGTGTTACATAAAAAAAAGTTGGCTTTGGTAGTGCATTTTACAAGACTAAGGATACTTTAGATTCTATTCATTATGACCTTATATAGCTTTCTAGAGTCCCCTCCAAAAACATGTACACACTAACTTTCATTAATAATTACTCTAAGAAGACTCAAGTTTAATCTCTTAAGGATAAGCATGAAGTGTTTAATAGTTTTAAATAGTGGAAGATTATGATTGTAAATTAAATAGGAAAAATGGTGAAGTTACTCAAAATAATCAATGGTCTAGAATTTTGTAATAAGTTGTTATTGACATAAGATGGTGAGCATACATCCCAACAAAATGTTGTAAGTAAATTTTTGGATAAAAAATGTTTCTACCAATTGATATTTGGTTAATTATTCTTTTACATTAAATTTGGTGTTCAAAACTCATGATAGCCTATGGTTTGATAGTCTTCATGATCACTCTATTTTAGGAGATTTTAGATGTGCTACTTATTTTTATATAGATAATGGAAAATCAGCATTGAGAGTAAAGAAAGGAGTTTTCATGGACTATGCATCTAAAGTTATGGAATGCATGATTTGGTGTCTTAAACCTAAAGGATCAAAGTTTATTGTTAGTAGAGATGTTATCCTCAATGAGTAGAAATCTTGAATTCAAATAATTTAAAGAAATTCAAGCCAAGATAAAGATTTGTTGATATATGGCATGTATTCAAATATTTGTTAAATAAGAACTTCTCATTTAACAATGAAAACCTTAAGACCTAGTGAAGCACATGTGCAACACTTGAAAATCATCCTCTTGAATCATGATATTGTGTGGTGTGGAAAGAATAAGGAATTATTTCCCTTTTATGGTTTAAAAGATTTAGAGTCCTTACCTTCTGCATTGCTTATATATTTTTTATATTATTAATAAGGTTTTATGGTGTTTTTCTAACCATTGATATGTCTATTGGTTAAAGTAAGTCTATCCTAATAAAGTGAATCATGACTTTACAGGTCAAGCCTAATCATTCTAATACTAAAACATATTTTTTGCATTGGTTTTTATTTTTTAATATTGAAAACATGCCTTACATATAAGTTTATAATTCTTTATATTAAAAATAAACAAATTGCTTTTGAAATGTAGGCCATGTCCCTAAGCTTTAATAAACTTATTAAATCCATGATGTATGGAAAATATAAAAAAACTATTTGTTTTATTTTTTTTGTATTTTCAAGAAATGCTAAATCATGTAATTAAATTTTGTTTTGTATTTTTCTCCTTTTAAAAAAAATGCAAACAATGTTTTTTTTTGTGGAGAAACTTGGTCATATACAATTAAAACAAAATTTATATTTTTTTAAGAAGGATTTTTTTGTTATTTTTCTATTTTTTTTAAAAAATAAATGTTTATTTAATACTAGAAAAAAGCCTTACATATAAGTTCACAATACTAAATATTAAATACGAAAGGGTAAAAAGATGTGAGAAACACAAAATTAATTGCAAAATGGTTCCTTAAAAAACTAAAAAAATAATTATAATTAAATTATGATGTGTTTGGCAAAACACACAAAAAAAAAATATGGGTTGTGAAAAACAGGTTAGGACATGTTTATGAAACATGCCTTAACGACCAAAATAACTAAATTTTTCTTTGAAAAATTTTGCCTTTTCCAAACACAACCTTAGAACTTTAAGGCTCAACCTAATCACGTGGACTGAACTTCCTAACTTGGCCTAAAATCCTTGCTAAAAGCCTAAATTCTTATAAGCAAACCCTGACCCAATAAGTATTTAAACCCAAAATAAAAATAAAAAAAAATGAAACGGGTTGACATCAAAGCAAACCCAAAACAAATATAGACATTTCTCACAAACAGATCCTTGTAGCCTGATCCATCAACAAAAATTAAAAAGGAAACTTGTGTTTATAAGATCAAACTTGATGCAAGTTGTATATTTTGCTTAGCATGCCATTAGTTTCAAACATCAAAAGCAAATGCATGATTTGAACAACATTCATTATTAACCATTCATGAATTCAAGAAACAATATAATCATTTATCATAGAAGTAAGTTTCCTGAATCATAGTTTTCTTTCCCTTTCTCAATCTATATTATGCATTTTTCCTACTCAGACCTTATACTTGTTAGCTTTAAAACTAATAGTCTGACCTTCCTTTAGTACGACATGTGAACTTTGATGGTGTGAGTGTCTCATGCATACTTTATGACTTGTAGCTGCTCTTCGTTCTAAATATGGTTGAAGCCTTCCAAAAACTTTTTTTCTCCTTGAAGTTTCATTATTGTCCCTAAATACCTTTTTACAATATTGTTGTTGTTTAATAAAAGACAAACTTAAGGTGAAGGTTAAGTGTGAATTGTGTATTGTCAACTAAAATTTTAGAGAAAGTCTGGAGTTGGGACAACTAGAGGATAGAACAACTAAAAAAACTTAATCTCTTAAGGTTAAGTGTTAATTAAAGGATGGAATATGAAAAAAGTTAAAACTAGTTTTAATGGTAATGGTGAGAGGGAAGTTCTATTATCTCCCATTCAGTTTTTTCTATTTTGGTCTTTTTTTATTTACGGTTTGATGTAATAGAGAGGTATACATCTCTTGCTCTTGTAAATTCCCCTATTTAATACAATTACTTTATTCCAAAAAAAGTACTGGTGACAATCACTTTTGTTTTTTTTTCCCACTTTTCAGTGATCTTTAGGAGGTTATTTGTAGATGAAAAAGATGGTTTTAAAGTGTGAGCTAGGGGAATTTCATTTTTTGATCTTTTAAAAATGAATTTCAACCCTTTGATCTTGGTGCGAGCCTAGTTATTTTGATAGTTGGACAAGTTTTGATCATGTTTATTTTTAATTGCGTTTTTTAAACTTAGCTGGGTTTGATTGTTTCAATAGTTTTTAAAATAGCTTGGAAACAAAGAAAACCCAGTGGGCTATTGAATCATACAGGGGGTAATTTTGGTAATCAATTTATATAGATTTGGTTTGGATTGACGAGGGTTTAAGGGTATGTGAGAACCTAAAAGGTGGTTTTTTAAAAATGGTTTTGAAGAAACGTGAATGCGATGGTGTCTTTGTAGATTTTTCAAGAACAATTTCAATGAAAGAAGTCATTCACTACAATCTGATCTTGTAAAGGCTAATCAAAACTAAAGGTCTGATTTTTTTCCAACTTGATTTATGCAAGGAAAAAAATGTAGAAAGGTAGGGTTTTAATCATTCCTTTTCGATTACAGCTTTTAACTTTTTGTATCTTTGAAATTAAACCATTAATTGAATTTGATTTTTGGGAATCGTTTCGAATTTACCTCCTGAATATTTTCATTTGACCCTCTCATTTTAGTGTTTTATACAATGTGATCCTTGGTTTTAAAATTTTTCAATTTCATCCTCAATTGATCAATCAGAAGTTTTAGGCCTCCTACAATCAGAAGTTTTAGTTTTTATAAGTACGCAGCTAATTGCACCAATTAAGCTCTCTGTAGTTTTAATTGGGTCTTTAATCATTCAATTATTGCAAATTGATCCGAATTAGGTCTTCAAACTTATTTTTTGTTTAATTAAGTCTTTAACTAAATCAGTTAAACTCATTAAAATTTTAATTATACCCTTGAACTTATTTAATTCTTCCAATTTTGTCCAAATCAACTTTTAAATGTATTTTTTCTTTAATTAAGTTTGTAATTAAGTCAATTAAACACATTACAAGTTTAATAAAGCTCTTGAACTTAATTAATTCTTCTAATTTTGGTCAAATTGACTTTCAACTTAATTTTGCTTTAATAGAGTCCTTATTCAACTAATCTTGTCAATAGTATTTCAATCTAACTATCCTTCTACATTTTGACCTATTACAACTCAGAAGCTCATTTATTTGTGTCCTAAAAATATTTTTGGACTTTAAATTTATAATGTTTCTAGATTTTAGAATATTTCAATAAAAAAATTATTTTTTTATAAAAGAATTTTAGGGGACCTAAGATTGGGTTATAACACATAGGATTGTTTTGTCTAGGAAAATAATCCTTTTATAATTAGGATTATGTCTAATCCTTTACCTGTTTGGACTAAGATCTATTTCTTATAAATATAAATGATATGAACAAAGTTAGGTCTGGATTTTTTCTTAAAATACCTATTGACCAGTTTTACAAGATTGAGCATATCTTTCAGATATATTTGCTATAAATGTGTGTGTATATATATATATATATATATATATATCTGATGTATTTCATTTTATGAGATTTGATGTGAATGTTGGAAAGGAATATGAATATGACTAGTACACGGGGTAGCACTAGAGGCATTAATTTAATTTTATGATTGAGAATATGAGATTAACTAATACTCGGTGTAGTACTAGAGGCGTCAATTTAGTTGATGACCAGGATACAAATTGATTCCACAAATAAAGAAAGACTAGTTTAATAATTGATTGCCTATATATAATCGAAGTAGAAGATTTCTTTATCTTGCTATAATATATTGTAGCTATTACTAATTGTCATAAACTTAATTGTTTACAGGATCTTCACAAGTTCGCGATATGTAGTATCACTATTATAGTTTTGTTAAATAGTTATTAAAGTTGTAATTAAGGAAACATAAACTCCTTTTTGTAATTTTGAGTATGTTTTTTTGGTATGTAAGTAAATTTTAATATTAGGATGCATCAATCGACTAAATTTATTAAACTACGACTTTAGAAATTCTTAA
>Ga0325414_1001240_pt1 | contig 24177 bp, 16 predicted proteins | sample PopdelMetagenome_8_FD_206183 | JGI IMG/M metagenome (GOLD analysis project Ga0325414, IMG submission 206183) | Populus deltoides microbial communities from Bellville, Georgia, United States - Leaf-PdKOR-R3 | ecosystem: Host-associated > Plants > Phyllosphere > Phylloplane/Leaf | place: USA... | reverse complement strand
ATTCCTGTGTTGAAGCTTTGCAATTACCATAACTTCATTTTTAAATTCTTCTGTTCCTTGTCCTGAACTTCTAGATAACCTTTTTATTGCAACCTCCAGTCCATTAGCCAGCAGACCCTAAAATCATTTTACAAGATTAAGCCTCTGGACTACAATTATGCAATTTAGAGAGGCCAATTAGTTTTTAGCTAAATGCAAGCAACTCAACCTTATAAACAGAGCCAAAACCACCTTGCCCGAGTTTGTTAGCTGGAGCGAAATCGTTAGTGGCCGCCGTTATGGTGCTGAGCTCGAAATATTCCAATTCAGTTGAAGTGCTGTTAACGTGCAGTTCAGTACCTTTTTTTGCTCTCTTCTTGAGCCACAAATAAGCAAACAGGCTAATGAGAAACCACAATAATGCAATTGATGGTGCTATAATGGCCAGCATCGGTTTTTCACGAGAACCATTTGGCTGCCTTGTATTATCAGCTGCATGAGAGTGAAAAGAATAAAAATTAACTCTATAGGAAAAACCACCCCATTTTCCAATGGAAATATGACAATACATATGGTAAAGGGTAGCCCTTTTGGCACCTAAAACGTACCAATATCTGTGGTTTCTTTCCTGCAGTGAAGAGCTTATTAACTATAGTCAAGAGCATAGGAAAGCTCTTATAAATCAATATTTGTAATGACAATCGTATGAAGTAGTTACTGAGCAGAAAAAGGGTACCTAATTCATATGCATCAACACGAACATACAGATCATAACTGTCACTCCTATCATAATTAATGTCTACTAATTCCTTGTACCATGTCAAACAACCATAATTTTTTCCGGGAATTGCAATGATTGCGTATGCAGAGCATGAACAATTCCTCTTGCATTCCAGTTCACAGTCTGCACGACTCTTGCTCATGTCCACCCAAGCTGCAGCTGAAGTGTCCGGAAGAATTACATTTTCCACCCTCACAAACCCTTCTCCATTCTGGCACACCGAAGACGTATGTAGCCGCTTCCTGACACAACCACCGGACCCATCTCTCGAAGACCATTCTAATGGGTACTTGGGCTCGAACCCAGGTAAACAGGCACATCCAAATTCATTTCGATTGGCAACTTCACGCGTACTATAAGCACCACAATGTCCATAATAGTTGCACTGAAACTGAGGGGCCTTCCAGTAATCCTTCCACTGACCATCACTTTGTCGCCATGTTAAAGCCTTTACAAGTCCTGAATGATCCGCTATTAATCTTAGCAGAAAAGAATCATCAGGAACTGTGTAGACAAAGTATATTTCGTCTGGATCATTTACGAAAGTGCTTTTGTATAAGCCCAACTGACTTCTCCATGGCCAAGGAGGAGTTCTACAAATTGGCTTTGTACCACTATAGAAAAAGATTTGCGGTGAGCCATTAGGGTTGATCCTAACTGAAAAGTCCCCGAACCCAGGGTCTTCGGCTGATTTCCATGATGTTAGGATCCGATCAATTCCTAATTTTCGATCGAGCCCCAGTTTCATCCCAGGAAGCAGGATGTTAGTAGGATAATCGAAGCTTTGCCATACAATTTTCCTGCTTCTTTTCCTGACCAATATCAAATTTCCTGAATCCAAGAGTTGAGCTTCACAAGTAACATTTTCTTCCACCGAAACATTTGTAGACCACACAGGAAGCTTTTGGTCATCGTTACCATAGAGAACGAGGTTTCCATATTGGTCTATAAAGAGAAATCCAGAGGAACCAATGATTGGATCGTTCCTGTTTGCAACCCACACCACAGTTTGTTCTGGTATTTTATGGTACCAAATTCCAAGATATCTATTGGTTGAACTACCTGGACTGAAAAATCCTAGTGCAAAATTATTTCCTTTGGAGATAAGAAGGTCACCTTCTTTAATGGTTTGGCTCGTCTTTAAGGAGTCTAGGGATGTACAAGAAGAGAATTGGAGCATTAAAAGAGAAAAAAGCAGGAACAGTTTTTCAGCTTCCATGATTGGGTAAACTGGACTTGGCTTTTTGAAAAGTGTTAAATTTTGCTTTGTGGAGAATGGATATGGCCTTCAGACGGGATCTGGTCCACTTCGCTTAACGTGGCATCTCTTTAATGAGTTACTCTTTTCAATTTTCAAAGTCTAGACAGTGACTTGTTTTTGTTAAAGTATGTAGTAGGTTGCAGACGCATACAAAAACAACATATAGAAAACAATAAACACAAACCGATTTTTTGGAAACGACAAAAACAACATATGTAGTAAATAATTTTCAAACTTTTGATTCAAACTTTTATAGAAAAAAATAAACACAAAGAATCATAATAATTATGATTCAAACTTTTGTTACTCAATAATTTTCTAATTAAATTTAAATATTAAAGCTCTTCTAAATTATTATATACCAGGAAAAACACCCTAAACAAAGCTTAAAAATTAATAAAATATTTCTAAAGTAAATAAAAAAAAATCTAATTTAACTCGGAAAATATAATTAATATTTCAAAAATAGTAATTTCTAGTACTAGTTTTGAGGCCTTACCGATCTTAGATGACTTCATAAATCAGACTCTACAGGGGACATGGCTTCTAGAATCAAAATTTATATCCATTATCATAAGGTATTGTGTTGGAAGAAAATCTTTTACATTAGTCTTTCTGTGCTGAAAATAACTCGTTTTTGAACTTAAATTGTTCTTGTCTTGTTTTTGTGAATACTTAATCAAAGCTCTCAAACTCCTTTTCTTTCTTCTCTTAAGGTATATAACAATATTAGACATCACCTTTAGTTCTTTATCAACATATGTTGTATCAATATAACTCTACCTTTGTGAGATTAGTAAACTTGTAATTAAAAGTATGAACATAACCTAAATCAATAATTTAATTTTGTTGGGCATCTTCTATGTTCTATTTACACTTAATTTCTAACTTATCAATAAGGACACCATTGATGACATTATTGCTCTAGTTGCTATCATATATATATTATGTTAGTTTTTTTTTTGTTATTGTTTGTTTTTGAGTTTTTTAGAACTTGATTTTGGTTCTTGAGAAATAATTAGAGTTGTCAGTGTTACACAAAAAAAATATGGAAGGATTTGATCTTTCATGTGTTTAGTCTGACAAATCTAAGCTATGTGGTTTTTACTTTGTTGATTAAGCTTTCTAACTTTCTTTTTTTTTGTGTTTCATGTGCTATGTTGTTGATTCCTCTTTTTGCTTCATGATCTTGGGAGGTTTTTGAATACTATAAGGATCTCTTGCTTTCTTAATTTACTGTATTTTGTTGCACTCTATTTTTTCTGCATCTATATTGAGTTTGAGCATAGGCAGTGTTGTTACTTATTTTGGGACCTCACATAAATATACAAAAAAAAAATACAAAATACAAAAAATTAAAAAACAATACATCAGTAGGAAGAACATGAAGAATTTCTAGAAAATTGTCACATACTAGTTGGGGAGAATCAAAATATCTAAAGTTGAAAAATTGACAATTCAATTTTGACTTATGAAGGCCCTATTAACAAGAAAAATTCAAAATTGGATGTTTAATAACTCAATTAAAATTTTTCAGGGTTTAATTGTATTTTTTAAGAGCTTAATTGCAAGGAAAATTGGTTTTTGAGTTCAATTTGGGCTTTAATGTGAAGAAATTGAAGCCTAAGGGTTAAATTACAATTTTGAAAAGCTAATTTAGTTAGCTAAAAACATGACATGGCATTATTAATATGATGTGGTGGATGGAGTGATAATGCACCCTTCCGATGATGAAGCTTGAAAATATTTTAATAGGGTGTATCTATCACAGCCCAGCCCAACATACTTTATATTGTCCACTTTGGGCCTTACCGCCCTCACGGTTTTATTCTTGGTGACGCGAGCCCACTTTTGAGCCTGACACCCCAAAATGTGTACAACATGTTAGCAACCAACACTACTAATAAGGCCCTGGCTCTGGACGCTCGCTTCCGATGTGGGATATCACAATCCCCCCACCTTAGGACAAGTTGTCCTCGGCTCTGATACCAAATGTAATAGCCCGGCCCAACATGTTGTATATTGTCCGCTTTGTGCCTTACCGCCCTCACGGTTTTGTTCCTAGTGACGTGAGTCCACTTATGAGCTTGACGCCCCCAAAACGTACAACATATTAGCAACCAACACTACTAATAAGGCCCTTGCTCTGAACTCTCGCTTCCGATGTGAGATATCACAATGCCCCCACCTTAAGACGAGCCGTCCTTCGCTCTAATACCAAATGTAACAGCCCTGCCCAACATGCTGCATATTGTCCTCTTTGGGTCTTACCACCCTCACGGTTTTGTTCCTGGTGACGCGAGCCCACTTCTGAGCCTAACGCACCAAAACACGTACAACATGTTAGCAACCAGCACTACTAATAAGGCCTTGGCTCTGGACGCTCGCTTCCGATGTGGGATATCACAGTATCCTTAGTTTTCAATGGAATCAAGGAACATGCATCTTGTTATGTACAAACGGATTCAATCCATTCAGATCATTTACTGCTCCTTATTCTTGTTGGCCGGTGATACTCACAGTTTACAAATTATCATCGGGCATGTGTAAGAGGCTGGAGTTTATGTTTTTATTAACAGTCACACACAATGCTAATAGTTCGAGTTAGAATATAGATGTTTGTGTTTGGTGGTGGTTTAGAAGGATTTTAGACCTCCGTACATCTCAGAAGCCATGTGAGTAGAATATATTTAGCATGTGATGTCTGATCATTTCGTGCAATGATCACACTCTGGTGCAGAGAACCAGAACTAGCAAGTTCACGGTTTCGTTACCATGCACATCGATGGCTTCATTCCATTTGTTTTGCATATGGAGTGGATGGTAAAATTATTTTTTAATTGCATCCATTTTTTTATTTATTGTTTTTTATAAATATATTTAATTAACAATAATTTTCTCTTAGAGGCTACGGTTCTTTAACACAAACCAAGCCCGGTGGAGCGATTGATGACCGCCAAAAAGGGATGCAACAACTTGTGGATAACCGAGCTCAACACTTTGTAGTATATTGTGTTCAACCATTTTTTTCTTAACTTATTATGTTTTTGAATTTGATGACTTTTCTTTTCAAGGATACATATAACACCAAGTTAGAGGAGAGATATGGTGACAATCCTTCGACCCATCCGGATCTCGATCCAAATTTGTGGTTGGATGTAGGATCTTTTAGTGGACCCGAAAGAAATTGGATGTAAGGTCTCTCTAACACTATAACCGAGTTCTTGCAAATAGACCACAATGTTTCAACCATTAGGTGCTTACAATCGGTTCCAAGCACTCAAACTCTGGAGTTCAAAGTAATTTTAGACCAGCGAGTTAAAGATCAGATGGTCTATCTTGCTGTTGATTATGAACAACTCAAGGTGCGTTCCCAAATATTTTGAATTGTTTTTTTGCTTAAAGTGAGTTTTTTTTTTATGTTTTTAGATCATTTAATGTGCTAATGTCAAAAATAATTTTTAAAAAATAAAAAAACTTCATTGTGATGCATTCTTAAGCTAAAAGCACTTTGAACTGTCACCGCAACCACAATCCGAAACAGGTCCTCAGTGCTGAGATGGTCGAACTTCACCAATTGGTATTGGAGTTAGATCACAGATGGGTGGTACTTGTGCTCCCTCTTATTTGCCCCACGATCCAGGCGAAGACTCGCCCCGACCTCCTCCTCCAGCACCTCTATTCTAGATTAATTGTATTTGAACTTATAAATGTTTAAATTTGTAATAAATATTTGAATTTTATATTAATTTATTTTTTTTTTAATTATTTTCTATCTCTTTTTAATAGATTTTAAAATATATATATATATATATATATATATATATATATATATATTGAAATTATTACTGACAGGGTTACTGATGAACATATTTTATTAGTATATTTCAGAAAGTTAAAAAAAAATTATTGCAAATGTTATTGCCACTGTTTACTCACCGACGGAATAACATATTCTGTTTGACGGTTACATGTCAAATTTACTAATGGATATACAGACAGTTGAAAAAAATCACCAATGGAATGACATATAGTTTTTCTGCCGGTGATATGTTATATTCAATGATGGAAGTACCGATGAAATGAAGCAGGTAAACTTTTTTTTTTTGCACGCTTTGTACATTAGTAAATGCATTTGTAAAATTATTACCGACATACCACAAATCATCAATGAGAGTTTTTTCAACATATGATTTTTATCCATGATCATGTCAGCAAGAAAACTTACCGATGAACTGTAAGTATAAATGCTTATAGAAAATTATGTCGGTAAATCTAAAAATTATTGTAGTGTCTCAAATTTTAACCCAAAACCTCAAAAACCATAATAATTCAATAAACCCATAACAATTTACCTATAACACTTCAATTAATCCATCAATGTAACACTAAAACATAAACTTCAAAACCTTAAACCTTAAACCTTAACAAAACCAAAATCAAAGCTATATACCTAATTATACATATTAAAGCATAACTCTTACCTTAAACACTTATTTCTCCAAATCTCTTTGTATTTCCCTCTTTTCTCTTCTTCTTCTTCAACCACTTCTAGTTCTCTCTCTCTCTCAATTTCAAATTCTCTCTTTTTTTCGTTTTTCTCTTGCTTGTATATATATTTATCAATTTCAGAAAAAAAAAAAAACACATTAAGACACGTTACTTGTAGGACTAGATATGAGTTGTGCACTACACTGGTTGATAACGTTGATTTTTCAAAAAGAGAAAAGCAGATAGCCATGCCATTCTTTTTCATGAAAAAATTACCACTATAAACATGTTAGAGCGAGCTTATGTTAGTTTATACCATTTCATGATCACAGAAGTCATGATATGGAAAGAAGTTAAGCAAAGACAAATATTATGAATATAATTTTATCTACTTCTTTTATATTCAAGAGTATGTGAAAATCAAAACAAGGTTTCTTAAAAATGAATGTAGGTTGTTTTTCAGAAGGAATATTTGTTTCACTACGATTCAACATGTAAACAAGTACCAACATGGATGGTGTTATACTATAAATTTTTATGGGAAATTGATAAAGATGAATATGATAACTATTTGATCATTGGATTAATTGAAAGAAACTTAGAAGATAAGGGTTACTGCCACATATAAAAGATGAAATATGCACATAGGATTAACTTTACAAGTAAGTATAACAAGCCATGTATTATAGATGTGAGATCGTGGAAAGAACTCTAAAAGATGGAAGATTATCGACAATTAACAGACAATTAGTGGAGAACCCTGAAAGGTAGGAGATAATCGACAATTAATGTCATTATACAAGGAAGATTGTAGGGAAGATCATCATCAACATTTCAACAAAAAACTCAAATCACTGCATTGCAATTTTATCAAGTTCTCAAGACCTTTCAAACTTGAAGCCAGTAGGCAATAGCTTGTAGGTGATAATTCCATAGGCGATAATCAAGTGGCTTGCAATTTTCTCTGTAATTAGTAGGCTTGCAGTTTTAATTCTATAAACTAAAAATACCAAAAAGATGTCCATTATCCAAGAGTTCTAATTTCTAGATGTAATCAAAGTATGAATCACTCTATAAATATAAGTATTCTTTTCCTATCCTAAATTATTGAGTTTACTTTGCATTCAAGTTGTTGTAATTATTTGGTTACTTCTTCAATTGAACTACTGTCTATATGGAAATGGATTTAATCATATTCATACTCGTGTAATTCTGTAATACAAATTTAAAATTATGTGAGTAGATTTAGGATTAAATTTAGAGTTCAAAACAATTAACTTAAAACTCCAATCTTAAGTTGTAAAGTCTTCTTAATTAATTGAGGCAGATACGAAAGAACCTATATCAAACATGTCACACGTGTGTGGTGTCACGACGATCGTCCACTCTCATAAGTATCTATCTGGCAAATATAGGAAGAGACAAGGAATTCTTGTCTTTTATTAGTGAAAAGCGGGAATGGGAGCCGTCACCTAGTATTTTGATCACTAGGAACCCTAACTGGTCTCAGAAATCGGGTACGGGGATTGGTTGCGTAAAGGAAAGGTATTAGCACCTCAAATACGCCCTATCTAAGGTAATCTACATTGTTTTATTGTCTGATACATGCTAAGGTTTCATTGTATTTCTAATTGTTAGTTCGTATACAGTTTAAGAAAAGTCGTCCTCGTTAAGGAGGTCCTTATATTATCGAGTAAAAACCTAACCGATCTAATGTCTAGAAAAGAACTACCTTTTTAATATCGAGAATACATTTTACGTATAAATTCATCCCGGATACTAAAATGAAACAAAATATTTTTTGGGTTTTTTTTTAAAATGTTAGCCTAATTCTCATTGGCTTTAATAAACTGATTATTAAAACCAAAATGCATACTAAAACATTTGTTTGAATTTTTTTCGTATGAAATTATGATATGATTTTTTTTAGACTTCGTCGTATGCATGAAAACAAAAAAAAAATTTTGTTTAACATTTGCAATATTTTAACGAAAATCGGGTATTTTAATACCGGATTTCTATCTTTACTGTATAAAAATACAAACCAATATTAAGCAAAATTCAATAGAAAAATACACAGAAAAATCACAAATTTTCAAAATGATTTTTTTTAATTTGGACTGGGCCGAACCGGGCCCAGTCATTTTGGGCTGGGCCAAAAGAATAGTGGAGCAGTTATCCACTGTTCACATGCAACGTGAACAGTGGAAAGTGAATTAATTCACTCTCCACTGTTCTGCAAAGTGAACAGTGGAGATGGGGAGCAGAAGAAGAAGGAAGAAGAGAGGGGCATAGGAAAACACACTGGGCAGCTCCTCCTGGCGGTGCTGCTGGTGGCAGTGGCGGTCGTTCCAGACAGCGGTTCCTTCTCTTTTCTCTTTTGTTTATCTGCGTTTCTTCTGTTTCTGTTCTCCTGTTGCTCTTGCTTCTGCTGCTTCTTCTCTCTTGCTTCAGCTTCTATTTTTCACCTCCTCAGTTTGGTCTTCGCTTCCCTTTCTTTCTTTCTCTGTTTCTGCGTTCTCTCGTCCTCAAAACAAACCCCCTTTCTCTCTGTTTTTCTTCTTCACTCCTCTCTCGTTCTCTCTCGTTCTTCTTTCAATCTATCTTGTTCGTCCTCATCGTCTCTCCAACCCGCTTGGTTCCTTTTCTCTATTCTGTATCCCTCTCAAAACTTTTGCCAACTTCCCCCCTTCCTTCTTCCCGCCTCTGTTCTCCCATTTTTCCTTCTAGTTCTTTTCTTTTTTCCTTTTTTAGTTTTTTCACTCCTCTCTCTCTCTCTATTCATTATCCTCCTTTTTCTTTCTTTCTTTCCCCCCCCTTTTCCTCCCTGTTCTTCCCAACCGTGAAAAATGCCCTTCGGTTCCCTCTGTTTTTCATTCTTTTTCTCTCTTCTTTCCCTCTATCCCTCCCCCGTTTTCTTCTCTACCTCTCAGTATTTATAGGCAGAGGAGAAAGGCTTACCCTGTCCCGTCCAATCATGGGACAGGGTAGGGTGGCTGGGGCGGCCTCTATGCAGCCGCCCCAGAGCCGCTCGCAGGGCATGACTCCCTTGTCCAATTATCACTCCCTTGTCCAATTATCACAATGGTTGCAGGTGAGGGGCGTGGGTTGTGTCAGTCTTCTTGCAAGTGGGAGAGTGAGAGTGGCGTTGTAATTTTTCAAATCAGTCTTTTAATTTGCGCATTTTTTCTATTTTGATTCTTGGTTTCAAATTTCTTCAATCAAGTTTCTAATTGGCCATCAAACTTTAATATTTATGCAATTAAGCCCTTGATTTGACCAAATCAACCCTCAAATATTATAACTTGACCCCAAAACTTTAATTTCTTCCAATTAAAACCCAAATTGACTTAAAAATCATGTTTTCTTGAAAACAAACCCTCTATAAACTCAATTAAACCTTCAATAAAATTTAATTGAGTCCATAAACATTTGATTTTGAACTTTTCTTCCTCAAATTGAATTTTCTTTGTCAATGGGGCTCTCATCAGTAAAAAATATACTGTCAAATTTCAATGTTTATATTTTTGAACCTCCTCAATCAATTTCCGGCCATTTTCCAAGTGCTCTGAAATTCTTTTCTCACTACTATTATTTTTTTTGTTTTCTTCGAAATACATTTTTATGGACTTTTTTTGTATTTTTTTATTTTTGTACGGGGGCCCAAAAATGAGTTACAACAAAACAGATGGCTTGTCCATTGCATGCTCTTGAACACATAAAAACCCAATTCGAATGCATTTCAAGGCTTCATGAGGATGATACAACTCCTTGAGTGACAAATCAACTCATCTCTAATGTTTTGTCTTTGTATGACAGTGCATCAGGAGGAGGGACAACAGATGTCCTATATATCTCATCTTGATCATTTACACAACTAGTGTTCTGGGTCTTCTGGGTGTTTTCATGGCCATGGGGTAGTTTGCCAGATACGGTTTTGTGCATGCAAGAAGACGCAATGAAAAGACATTCCATGTTAGCTGTTGTTCTCATGTTGAGTAGTTCTGGAGTGGCTATTCCTTCTCCAAAACAACCTCATACAATATTTGAGGAAGAAGAAGATGACAAGGAAAGGAACAACCCGACTCAATTCCACCTGTTGCCCTGCATGCTGACAACACCAAGATCCAAAGTTCAAAGTTCAAACTTCTGTTTCAATCTTTACATTCTATTCTAGTATCTTTCAGTGAACTTTCATGCACACCGAAAAGAAAATTTCTTTCTTAGCAATTCCAAGCAAGAACGATCAAGTTACTTGGTTTCTTCAGCAGTAAATTAAGGATGTTCCAAAACCAACTAAAACTCATGTCCCTAGGAGAGAGGGGAAGGCAAAGAGAAAACATGACTATTTAGGGAGGTTGAAACTGTTCTTCAAATTCAGACAGCTCGATCTTTCATTACTTTCTTTTGTTTTTCAGTATCTTGGTATGCTTTGTATTTCAGCACATTATGACAATTACGTATTATATAGTTTATAGCCTGTTAGAATTCATGAGAATCTGCCTCAGAAGTATGAAACAAGTTTAGTTGGACTTAGTCTTTGATTATTGTTTTATATCAGATTTTGCTCCTTTATGTTCTGTTTTCAGTTAGTAGAAGTAGTGCCAATAATATCTGATTGTTGTTGAGAATTTTTAGCTTTTTCAGTTTGGTTGTAAGCCTTTAAATAGGCATTCTTATTTATGAAATTATATGCTCTCTGCTACAGCTCTTCTATGTTAAAATCATCTAGCCTTCAACAGCAAGTTTAATTGTTTCAATCTCTGCAGCTTTAACATAGCCTGCATTGAAATTTGGAACAGAACATTTGCATGTATGAACTTCCTGAAAAGATTACTGTTATAATAAAATTAGTGATGCTTGTAACGAATTAAAAAGATTAAGAATATAAAGAGAACATTAGCAATTATTCATATCGTACAACTTCAGCCACTAGCAATTTCAGTAATTATCACCTCATTTACAGAACACTGTCCATCTTCTACGTCTAATGCTATATCAGGAAATTTATCAGATTTTCTAAAGAGGAATGCAGGTTGTTTTGGAGAAGGAATCTCTGTTTCGTTACTCAACATAAAAACAACTGCCAACATAGATGGTCTGTCCGTGGCATCTTCTTGCACGCACAGTAGACCGATTTGTATGCATTTCAAGGCTTCACGCGGATCATACAACTCCGTCAGTGATGGATCAACTATCTCCAATGCTTTGTCTTCTCTCCATAATTCCCACACCTGTGTTGTTCATATAAATCATTAGCATACAAGAAATGAGAGCAGACAACATCTAAAATTGTGAACATTGAAACTCAGCCAAGAGCACAAAAGGCTATCTTATAACTCACATATCCAATCAAGGTCAAAGGAGGATTCTGTTGATAAAATCTATTGTTCTTCTTGCCACTAACAATCTCTAGCAACATGACCCCAAAACTGAAAACATCTGATTTTGCGGAAAAGTTTCCAAACACAACATATTCTGGTGACATATAGCCACTGCATCAGAAAATCAATAGTAGTTTTAGTATTCCTGGTAATCAATGATAGTACTTTGTCACTCGGTCTTTGTTTTAGGCAAAGGTACTTACTATGTTCCTACAACTCTCCTTGTCCTATCTTCAGTTTGGTTGCCTTCAAATATTTTTGCCATTCCAAAATCTGATATTTTTGGGTTCATCTCTGCATCCAATAGAATGTTGCTACATTTTAAATCCCTGTGAATGATTCTCAACCTGGAGTCTTGGTGAAGATATAAAATCCCACGAGCTATTCCAACAATAATATCAAAGCGTTTTCGCCAATCCAATAACAATCTTCTGCTTTCATCTGTTGAAACAATTATTTTTCAGACAGGTATAATTTGACAACTAGTGTAAATCAGGGCAATAAAAACATAATGAGACTTACGGAAAAGAAACGAGTCCAAGCTTTTGTTTGGCAAGTATTCGTAGATTAACAGTTGTTCTCCATCCTGATTGCAGTAACCTAGAAGTTTAACAAGATTCCTGTGTTGAAGCTTTGAAATTACCATAACTTCATTTTTAAATTCTTCTATTCCTTGTCTTGAACTTCTAGATAACCTTTTTATTGCAACCTCCAATCCATTAGCTAGCAGACCCTAAAATCATGTTACAAGAATACGGTAAAAAAATATTTTTAAGGTGAGTACTCATATGTCAGTAACAATTAAGGTTTAAAGTCCATTGGACGGCCAAACACATCCTTGATAAATGGAGATGCAAAAATTAAGTTCGATATAAAGGGTTCTTAATCTAGCCAAAAAAAATAGTTATGAAAAGTTGTGTTTTCCATCCACACAGTAATCACATGGATTAGAAGACTTTTTATTCTTAATAGCACAAAGATTTTTGAACAATTATTTCAACACTTAATGAATCATTATAGGAGACATGTATCCTATTAATTTTCTATTACGTTTACATATATGACATATTGATGTTATCCTACATGAGTTTTCCTCCTTATGAAAAAACTAGGGACGTTTATGGGAGGCCTTAAATAAGAAATTATGGAAGGCATCCAGATGTTTAAATCACAATCCTTAAAGGAAGCTTTCAGCCTTGCACGAGTGCGAGACGAATGAACAGTGTTGAAGGAGATGTGGACAGTGCTCAGCTGCGAGACGATTAGAATGCTTGTGAGTAGACGAAGATGAAGACGTAGTTTCATCATGGCTAACACCTTGTGCATGTGAAAACGACCAGCAAATACAGAGGAACTACGACAGGAGTTCAGGTAATTTGTTGCTCTTCTTAGTGATGATGATAATTTACAAGTTGTAATAAAAGAGTGATGGATTAGAAGAGAACAAGGGTCCAAACAGTTCAAGCATAGGAGGAGGGAGAGGATGGAAATGGAGTAAATTTCTTGTTATTAATAAAGAAGTGCAGAGAAGGTTTTTTTTTTTTATAAGAAAATTTATTGTTATTAATAAACACTTCCCATAGCTTCTGCTTTTTAAATTTGAATTTTTTTTATCTGAAAAAAAAAATCAAATTAATATTTATGGCTTTAATATGCTGATATAAAAAGAATTGAAAAATATATATTTTAATATATATTTAATTGAAAAACATTTAAAAAAAACATGCAACAGACGCTTCAACAAGCATGGCATTGACGGACAACGTAATTTCCTACAATCACCTTTAGCTAAATGGAAAAAATAGGAGGAATACATTTTTTACAAATCAAATAATGGTCGGTATTCTATAAACCATAGAGTAGACTTTTCTCTATTCATGGCTTATGAAAATGAGTTTAGATCATTTTTATGTCCAATATCAAAGTCAAACTCTTGAAAATATACAACATAATCGTTACAAATTATTGGTCTCTTTATTCTTGAAGATCTTATTAATTAAATTTTTTCATATGAGTTTACTTTATCAAGAAATGGTTACTCTTGAACTGGTTGTTTTTGAATTGGTAGTTGTTCAAAATTATTTAAATAATTTTTTTAAACAATAACTAATTTTCTTTTATTTTTATGCAACTCATTTAACTATTGTGTTTCCTCAAATTCTATCTTTTCAGGGAAATCACTCCTATTGAAATTCAGATCCATAAGAAATTTAGCATTTGTTACCTTAACTATTCATGTATTATATATATAAAAAAAAACATATATCATTTAGAGTTCACTATATAACCAATGAAATATCCACTAGTTGTTCTTGGGTCTAATTTCTATAGTTGAGGATTATTAATTAATCCTTACCTTAACGACATAACCATATACATTTATATGATTTAAATTGGGCTTCCATTTATTTCATAATTCAAAAGGTGTCTTAGACACAACTTTAGGATGAAACCCTATTTAAAATATACACAACAGAATTTAATTCTTAACTCTATAAAGATAAAGGTAGATTAAAAGTACTATTCATGCTCAACTACTCTATCTTACTGTAGTGTGTCAAACATTGTATATTATGCAATAATGCCCTCTCTTTCAAGGCACTTTGCAAATGAACCTAACATTTATCCCTTTAAATATACCTATCATAATATTCTCCACCTCTATCTAACATTACAATCTTTATGGTATTTTCTTTTTGTTTCTCTACCTCAACCTTATAAGTCTTAAAAACTTCTAGTGCTTCAGCTTTATCAAATAAAAAATAGAGATGCATAAATCTTGAATGGTCATCAATTAATAAAGTGAAACATCTTTGATCATTTAAGCATAGAGTATTAAATGGTCTACAAATATTAGTACATATGATTTCAAAATTTTTCGAGCTTCTTGCAGCACCTTTAATGGTCTTGTTAGTTTGCTTTCTTTTTATGCAATCAAGCACCAAATTCAGTAAAATCAAGTGTTTAAAACTCCATCATTAACTAATCTTTTAATTCTTTCAATGAAGATGTGACCTAATCTTCTATGCCAAAACATAGAGGAATTATTCATTTTGCTCCTTTTAATACTAGAATCAACCTGCATTGACAAATAAATGAGCTCAAGTCTAGATCAATTTTATATAAATCATTAATTAATGTTCCACCACTAGTAAAAACTTTAGTTTTTAAAATACTAAAATGTTTTCATCAAACAAAAATCCATAACAAACATTACAAAGTCTAGAAACTAAAATCCAATTTCTAGAAAATAGTGGAACATAGAAGAAATTTTTCAAATCCAAAATAAATCCAGATTTTAAAATTAATCTAAAACTCCTCACAACTTCAACTTCATAGCATATCCAGTTTCTTGAATGGATATCTTCTTCATTTCCCTTCAGCTTTTTTAGTGTAATATTTTGAAAGAAAAAAAGGTTTTAATAAATAATGACAACAATACCCTTAAAGGAATAGATATTAGGTATAAGTAAATGAGAGAGATTTTGATAATTGCACAAAACTTGTTAAATATATATAAGAAGAGTAAGACAAAAAAAAAAAAAAATTTAAGTGTTTGACTTTGTTTTCTTTTAGCTAATTGTCTAGACATTTTTCTTTTTATTATTCTTAGATATTAAATTTAATTGATGTTTTGTGCACATAAACTATTCTTTTTTATATCTATTGGGATATATAAAGTTGGATCCCAATGACTTATTGGAAGTTCATTCATATGATTTATTTGCTTATTAAATGCTTATTTTAAGGATGTAATATATTGTAATACATTAAAGAAAATATTTGATTATAAAATGCGACCACTATGATTTATATATTGTATTTTTGATTTAAGTATGTGTTTTGATCACTTACTATATTTTAAACTCTATAAAGATACTATCACTTTTTTGTTGGTGTCATAAGAGCTACTTGAAAGAATGATAGAAAAATATTCTTCAAATGACATGTAGATTTTAAATTAAATAACAATTAAGACTTAAAACCCATTGATCTCTAGTAGTGGATCAAGCACAATATCCATGATGAGCAAATATTAGATTATCAGTAAAGGGTCCTTAATCTAGCCAAAAAAAGTTGTAAAAAGTCCTGTGTCTTCTATCCATATAATAACTCTAAACTTTTTATTATTGACACCATAAAGATTGCTGGATAATTATTTCAACTCTTAATCAATAATTATAGGTCATTGAAGTTATCTTACATATTAAGCATCTAATTTTCTACCGAGTTTATATGCTTGGCATATTAAAGTTAAGCGTCTAAACTACAATTAAGCAAACTGCAGAAAAAACAAATCTGTATTATTGAGAACCCAATTAATTTTTAGCTAGAAAATTAATTGAGAAACTCTACCTTATAAACCGAGCCAAAACCACCTTGCCCGAGTTCGTTAGCTGGAGAGAAATTGTTTGTGGCCGCCATTATGGTGCTGAGCTTGAAACATTCCGATTCAGTAGAATTTCTGTTTACCTGCAGCTCAGTACCTTGTTTTTTTGCCATACATGAATCAAAAAGTGAGCTTCTCCTCATAACCAGAGAAGAATAAATACATGACTTGGGAAGTCATATCCAAATAGAGATTAGAGAGTCTTGTCTTACCTTTTTTTGCCCTCTTCTTGAGCCGCAAATAAGAAGATAGGCTAATGAGAAACAACAATAATGCAATTGATGGTGCTAAAATGGCCAGCATCGTTTTTTCCCGAGAACCATTTAGCTTCCTTTTATTACCAGCTGCATGAGAATGAAAACAATAACGATTAACTCCAGAGGAAAAACCACTCCCTTCTCCTATGGAAACATGGCAAGACATATGGCAAAGGCTGTCCCCTTCGGCACCTAATAAGTATCAATATCAATGGTTTCTCTCATAGAGTACAGAGCATATTAACTACAGCCTAGAGCAGTGGCAAAACCTAGAAAAGCTCTTATAAATCAAAATTTGTAATGAGAAACCATAATGATGCAATTGATGGTACTAAAATGGCCAGCATCGGTTTTTCATGAGAAACATTTGACTTCCTTGTATTATTAGCTGCATGAGAGTGAAAAGAATAAAGATCAACTCCAGAGGAAAAACCACCCCTTTCTCCAATGGAAACGTGACAATACATATGGCAAAGGCTGGTCCCTTCGCCACCTAATAAGTATCAATATCCTAGAGTAGTGGCAAAAATTGAAAAGCTGTTATAAATCAAAATATTTGTAATCACAGTCCTATGAAATTGTTAAGGAAAAGAAAAAGGCTACCTAATTCATATGCATCAACACGAACATACAGATCATGACTTTCACTCCCATCATATTTAATGTCTACTAATTCCTTGTACCAATTCAAACAACCATCCCCTTTTCCGGGAATCACAAGGACTGCGTATGCAGAGCATGAACAATTCCTCTTGCATTCCAGTTCACAGTCTGCACGACTCTTGGTCGTGTCCATCCAAGCTGCAGCCGAAGTGTCCGGAAGCATTACATTTTCCACCTTCACAAACCCTTCTCCATGATCGCCCACCGAAGATGTCTGTAGCCTCTTCCTGACACAACCACCAGACCCATCTCTCATAGACCATTCCATTGGGTACTTGGGCTCGAACCCAGGTAAACAGGCACATCCAAATGTATTATAATTGGCAAGTTCACACGTACTGTAAGCACCACAGTATCCATAATAGTCGCACTGTAACTGAGGGACCTTCCAGTAATCCTTCCACTGACCGTCACTTTCTCGCCATGTTAACACCTTTACAAGTCCTGAATGATCTACTATTATTCTTACCAGAAAAGAATCATCAGGAACTGTGTAGACCCGGTATATTTCATCTGGATCATTTACAAAAGTGCTTTTGTATAAGCCCATCCGACCTCTCCATGGCCAAGGGGGAGATCTACTAATTGGCTTTGTACCATTATAGAGAAATAATTGAGGTGAGCCATTTGGGTTGATCATAAGAGAAAAGTCTCCAATCCCAGGGTCATCAGCTGATCTCCATGATGTTAGAAACCGATCAGTTCCTAATTTTCTATCGAGCCCCACTTTCATCCCAGATGAAGTTGAAGAAGAAGGTGTACACGTTAACTCAATGTGAGTGCTGATTGCTATGGGAGAACTAATTTGAGAAGTCAACCTTATCAAAATGAATTTGGCATGGCTTCATGCCTTGAAGAAGACATTGTAATCCTCCGGTAGAAAACTTTACCATGATTAAATGAATAGTAGGAAATATAACCCTTACATGACTTTTTCTTAACCATCTAGTGTTTCTTAGAATATGTGCACATCATGAAAGTTTATCAAAGACATAGAAACAATAATAATGAAGTAAAATAATAACGTCAGATAAAATAATTTCTTACATTAAAAGTTATTTATCTGGTCAAGTGGTGATTGTAGCTTTCATCAAACAGGATGTTTGAATGGATAGTCGGAACCTCTCCAGATGTTTCAACACCTCTATGTCATTCTCTTCAAGGCCAGACCTCCCAACTAGAATAGCCTTTAAGGACTACCTTTCCTCGTCGATCAAAGTTGAGAAAGAGTAGCAGGCTCGACCAAGGATGACGTAGCGGAAGCTAAATAATCTCAAATCCACGAGAGAATAGTTGTGTTCAAAGAACAAGTTTATTGATGAAAAATAATAATGTCTACAACCTTCCTGACTTGGTGCTTTTAAAGAAACGAAAACAGAAAATAGAATCCTAAAAGGAAGGGGAAACTAATATCAAACAAGTTTGATTTGTTTCCAACACTAACGACAGATAAAAATAAAAGTAGAATCCTAAAAGGACTGAGATCTAACAAATAAACTAACTAACAGTATTAACTTCCTGATGTCCTACATCAAAGGACAAGGCTGGCAAAAACATTCTCTAACCCAAGCTATCCAGCTCTCAGAAAAGCATTATAAATAGAAGTCCCAGAGCTGAAGAGGTTTCTGCAGCTGAGATTGGGGTGGGGATATTGGCGGTACCTCAAAGAATGGAGGAATGGAGGAGATGAAATGGCTCTCATGAAAAGGAATTGTGACCGTTCTTGTTCCAACTGTGGGTTCAACATGGCTGATCATTAGCGTATCTGTGGCTCAGGGACAGAGGAGAAAAGGGTAAGACAAAGCAAGCATCATAACATAAGGTAGATCGAGTAACTATCCACAAAAGAATAGCTGACGAACACCACCCATATAGCATAACATATGATGATGCTGTTAGATTTCTTCCTTGACGCTAGGCATTAAGGAGCAGTTGTTTAGAATCAGGTTGGGAATTTTAGCAGTGGGTACATCGAGTGGAGAAAAGCTTGATCTGCAGCCTGTCTTGAGGAAAGGCATTCACAAAAGTTTTCCCATCATTGAAATTGCTACTATTTAAGATACTTGGATGGAAAACGAGCCTTGAAAACAACAAATCTTAGCCCTCCAAACAACCATCATAAATATTATATAAATAAAATATTAAAAGAAAAAGGACTAATTATATGAAAGCTAGTACAGTTCTAGCTCCTGCATCAAAAGGAACGCAGGTTGTTTAGGAGAAGGAATTGTTGTTTCACTACTTGACATAAGAACAAGAGACCGACTTGTATGCATTTCAAGGCTTTTAGGGGAAAATATAACTCCTCCAGTGATGAATCAACTATCTCCAACGCATCGTCAGAAATCATTGTTATTTAATTTTTCATTGAATTGGATTGTTCGTGCATGGTGATGTGTGTAAAATCTCAAATCCCCAATTTAGCAACAAGTATTTTCATTTCAAATCTAATGGAACTTCATTATTAGCTGCATGAGAGTGAAAAGAATAAAGATCCTAGAGTAGTACAAACTTTTTCCAATGGAAACGTGACAATACGTATGGCAAAGGCTGGCCCCTTCGGCACCTAATAAGTATCAATATCAATGATTTCTTTCATGTAGTACACAGCTTATTAACTACATCCTAGAGTAGTGGCAAACATTGAAAAGTTGTTATAAATCAAAATATTTGTAATCACAATCCTAAGAAATTGTTAAGGAGAAGAAACAGGTTACCTAATTCATATGCATCAACACGAACATACAGATCATGACTTTCACTCCCATCATATTTAATGTCTACTAATTCCTTGTACCATTTCAAACAACCATCCCCTTTTCCGGGAATCACAATGACTGCGTATGCAGAGCATGAACAATTCTTCTTGCATTCCAGTTCACAGTCTGCACGACTCTTGCTCATGTCCGCCCAAGCAGCAGCTGAAGTGTCCGGAAGAATTACTTTTTCGACCTTCACAAACCCTTCTCCATGATCGCACACCGAGGATGTCTGTAGCCGCTTCCTGACACAACCACCGGACCCATCTCTCGCAGACCATTCCATTGGGTACTTGGGCTCGAACCCAGGTAAACAGGCACATCCAAATTTATTATAATTGGCAATTTCACACGTACTATAAGCACCACAGTATCCATAATAGTCGCACTGTAACAGAGGGGACTTCCAGTAATCCTTCCACTGACCATCACTTTCTCGCCATGTTAACAACTTTACAAGTCCTAAATGATCTACTATTAGTCTTACCGGATAATAACCATCAGGAACTGTTGATTCACAGTATATTTCGTCTGGACCATTTACAAAAACGCTTTTGAATATGCCCGTCTGACTTCTCCATGGCCAAGGGGGAGCTCTAGTAATTGGCTTTGTACCATTATAGAGAAAGAATTGTGGTGAGCCATTTGGGTTGATCCTAATTGAAAAGTCTCCAATTCCAGGGTCATCAGCTGATCTCCATGATGTTAGGAACCGATCAGTTCCTAATTTTCGATCCAGCCCCAGTTTCATTCCAGGTAGCCCTATGTTAGTAGGATAATCGAAGCTTTGCCATATAATCTTTCTGCTTCTTTTCCTGACCAGTATCAAATTCCCAGAATCCAAGAGTTGAGCTTCACAAGTATCATTTTCCTCCACTGAAACATTGGTAGACCACACTAGAAGCTTTTGGTCATCGTTACCATAGAGAACGAGGTTTCCATATTGGTTTATAAAGAGAAATCCAGAGGAACCAATGATTGGATCGTTCCTGTTTGCAACCCACACCACAGTTTGTTCTGGTATTTTATGGTACCAAATTCCAAGATATCTATTGGTAGAACTGCCAGGACTGAAAAATCCTAGTGCGAAAATATCTCCTTTGGAGATAAGAAGGTCACCTTCTTTAATGGTTTGGTTGGTCTTTAAGGATTCTTGGGATGTACAAGATGAGAAATGGAGCGTTATAAGAGAAAAAAGCAGGAACAGTTTTCCAGTTTCCATGACAGGGCAAACTGGACCTTGGCTTCTGGACAAGTGAATTGTTGCTTTGTGGAGAAAGGCGATGGTCTTCAGACAAGTGTGGGACCATTAGAGAAGTCACGTGAAAAAAGTGGTTATTTTTGGGATTTTTTTTGGGTTACGTGTTTGGAATAATAGTAGATATATTAGTAATTGTATTTTTAAAATTATTTTTTTTAATATAAAAAAATAATATATTTTTCATGGGTTTTTCTTCGCAACCTTCAAGACTTGACTTGTCTTTTTTTATACTACACTCTTATTTGGTATTTATATTTTTATTTAAAATAATTTTTTTATATTTTTAAATAATTTTAATATATTAGTATCAAAAATATTTTTTAAAAAAATAAAAAATTATATTTTAATATATTTTTAAATAAAAAATACTTTGAAAGACAACCGTCATCACTTCAATGCATGTACTATATATAAGACACAATAATTATGTTCAATGATAAAAAAAAATTTTTTTTAATTTTGAGTTTTATTTAAAAAAACTCAAAAACATGTTTATTTGTTGAAAATAAAAACATTATTTTCCACTAAAAAAATACCTTAAAACTATAACTACTTTTCACGCAAAATCAATACCACATTTTATAATAATTATTTTAATATTTTATATTTATGATAATCAAATTATAAATATTTATTTTTAAAAAATAAAACTATCATGAAAAAAAATATATTATTAACTTAAAAAACTCTATAAATTAACATATGTTCCCAAACCTGAATGCAACAGCCTAGAAGCTTCACAAGTTCCTGTGGTGAAGCTTTGCAATTACTGTGACTTTAGTTTTAAATTCTTCTATTCCTCCTTGTCCTGAATTGCTGGATAACTTTTTAACGGCTGAGAATGGTGGAGACAAAGTCCCACCACCATTCTAGTACAAGAAGACCGCCACCTTTCGGTGGGTTGGTGGCAGTCATGTTCAACAGAAAAAAATGGTTACTGGAGAGGTTGTAAATTGGCTGAATCAATCTTCTTCACCTATTGAACCAGAAACCAGCTAGCCATCAATCCGACCCAGTCACCCAAACTAAAGGATGATATAAGCATGACATCATCATTCCACGACAGATATCTAGTTAGTGTCCAATCAGCTTGACACATTAGCAAGATGGACCAATTAATATTTGAAGGATGATATAAAGGTCATTTCGGTGGGTGATGAAGTTAAAGAAGAAGAAGAAGAAGAAGATGTACATGTTACTCAATGTGAGTGCTGGATTGCTATGGGAGAATTAATTTGAGAAGTCAACCTTATCAAAATGAATTTGGCATGGCTTCATGCCTTGAAGAAAGACATTGTAATCCTCCAGTAAAAAACTTTACCATGATTAATTGAATATATGCACATCATGAAAATTTACCAAAGACAAACATGTCAGATAAAATAGTTTTTTATATTAAAGGTTATTTATCTACTAAAGGTCAAGTGGTGATTATAGTTTTCATCAACCAGGATGTTTGAAGGGATGGTCGAAACCTCTCCAGATGTTTCAACACCTCTATGCCATTCTCTCCAAGGCTAGACCTCCTAACTAGAATAGCCTCTAAGGACTACCTTTCCTCGTCGATCAAAGTTGGGAAAGAGTAGCAGGCTCGACCAAGGACAAGGCTGGCAAAAACGGTCTCTAACCCAAGCTATCCAGCTCTCAGAAAAGCATTATAAATAGAAGTCCCAGAGCTGAAGAGGTTTCTGCAGCTGAAATTGGGGTGGGGGTATTGGCGGTACCTCAAAGAATGGAGGAATGGAGGAGATGAAATGGCTCTCATGAAAAGGAATTGTGACCGTTCTTGTTCCAACTGTGGGTTCAACATGGCTGATCATTAGCGTATCCGTGGCTCAGGAACAGAGGAGAAAAGGGTAAGACAAAGCAAGCATCATAACATAAGGTAGATCGAGTAACTGTCCATAAAAGAATAGCTGACGAACACCACCCATATAGCATAACATATGATGATGCTGTTAGATTTCTTCCTTGACGCTAGGCAGAAAGGAGCAGTTGTTTAGAATCAGGTTGGGAATTTTAGCAGTGAGTACATCGAGTGGAGAAAAGCTTGATCTGCAGCCTGTCTTGAGGAAAGGCATTCACAAAAGTTTTCCCATCATTGAAATTGCTACTAATTAAGATACTTGGATGGAAAACGAGCCTTGAAAACAACAAATCTTAGCCCTCCAACCAACCATCATAAATATTATATAAATAAAATATTAAAAGAAAAGGACTAATTACATGAAAGCTAGTACAGTTCTAGCTCCTGCATCAAAAGGAACGCAGGTTGTTTAGGAGAAGGAATTGTTGTTTCACTAATTGACATAAGAACAAGAGACCGACTTGCATGCATTTCAAGGCTTTTAGGGGAAAATATAACTCCTCCAGTGATGAATCAACTATCTCCAATGCATCGTCAGAAATCATTGTTATTTAACTTTTCATTGAATTGGATTGTTCGTGCATGGTGGTGTGTGTTAAATCTCAAATCCCCAATTTGGCAACAAGTATTTTCATTTCAAATCTAATAGAACTTCATTTTAGCAATTTTTCACACAGCACAGCTTCAGCGACTAGCAATTTCAGAAATTGTCATCTCATTTACGGAACACTGTCCATCTTCTACTTCTAAGGCTAAATCAGGGAATTTATCAGATTTTCTAAAGAGGAATGCAGGTTGTTTTGGAGAAGGAATCTCTGTTTCGTTACTCAACATAAAAACAACTGCCAACATAGATGGTCTGTCCTTGGCATCTTCTTGCACGCACAGTAGACCAATTTGTATGCATTTCAAGGCTTCATGCGGATGATACAACTCGTTCAGTGAAGAATCAACTACCTCCAATGCTTTGTCTTCTCTCCATAATTCCCACACCTGTGTTGTTCATATAAATCATTAGCATACAAGAAATGAGAGCAGACAGCACTAAAAGCTCTCTTATAACTCACATATCCAATCAAGGTCA
>Ga0325414_1001238_pt1 | contig 24182 bp, 8 predicted proteins | sample PopdelMetagenome_8_FD_206183 | JGI IMG/M metagenome (GOLD analysis project Ga0325414, IMG submission 206183) | Populus deltoides microbial communities from Bellville, Georgia, United States - Leaf-PdKOR-R3 | ecosystem: Host-associated > Plants > Phyllosphere > Phylloplane/Leaf | place: USA... | reverse complement strand
AAAAAAACATCATAATTATAGGGAGACATATAAAATATTTAATTTTTATTTAGTCAAGTCTCACTTGTCAAAGGTTATTACAATCCTTACATAAAAAAAATACTAGAAAACCATATTAACATTAAGAAGAAAAATAAAAATAGAAAAACTAGAAAGCCTAATAATATTGATAAGAAAAACAAAAATAAAAAATAAAATAAAATTCATGAACTAAAAAGAAGAAATTAAAGTAATTATAAAAAATATTTAATTTAAAAAAAAAACTCTTGCATCAGTCTTCCTAGGTTGGAAAGAACTTGTCTTTAAGTTTAAATTGTTCATTAGAAAAAACCTCTTTAGTCAGAAATCATCCTCTACCATAAAAACACCCAACATGATATTTTTTTAGTACAACATCATCAATTGAAAACTAACTATCTTTTTGGGAGTGAGCCTCCTTATCACGAATCTCCAATACCTTTGTGTGGCTATCTCATCATGAGTCCCACCACCAATAGTTCTAATAACAATACACATTAGCTAACTACCTGGAATTAATGGGCTCTAATACCAACTGATATAGTCGAGAGTAAAGGATAACAATGTTAATTATAAGTTAAAACCCTCAAAGATCAAAACCACCCTAATTATGAAAAGGCTCCAAAAATATTTAATTTTTTTCATCTAAGTCTCACTTGTCAAAACATTATTACAACCTTCTATATATATATATATATAAACTAGAAAACCCTACTAATATTGAATAAAAAAAAATAAAAGTAGTTAAACTATTTCCTTCAAATAAAAAAACTAGAAATGCATCATAATATTGATTGAGAAAATTAAAATAGAAAAAATAAAATTTCTAAATTGAAAAAGAAGAAAAAAATAATTAAAAAAATATTTATTTTTTTAAAAAAATCATACATAAGCGAATCAATCTTCAAGTCATAGGTCAATTCATTTGAAAGAAAAGACATCATTTTGATTCTTTTTATATTTCATAGTTGACTTGAATGAATTTGGATCGGGTTAAATCAAGTTGACTAAATCAATCAGGTTTTCATTAATCAATCAAGTTTTATTAGGTCAACTCCTTGATTGGTTTAATTTCAAACTAACTTTAATAAGACCTTGGATTATTGGTTTTTTAGTCAACCAATAAGACCGAACCAAATTTAACAATTAGTGTATAATATTCAATTTTTTACCATGTCATGCTTTCAAGTTCATCTATTCAAATTGTCATAATTGTATTTTCCACTCCAAATACTCTTAAGCTAATTGTATCTTAAAATAATTAGATTCTTTTTCTTCAATTTGCTCTCAATTTTAACAAAGTAAAAATTATTATAAGAAAACCTAAAAGGTATAGAAAAACTGTTATAGCAATCCACAATAAAAGGATGATTTTACCTTTCTCAATACAAAATAAATAACTAGTTATTAGGGATAATAATGTGTATTAAGAGGGTTCCATTGATCATTAACATATTTATGAGGGATAATTTTTTTTTTTTTTTGCATTTCTGACGGACAATGAAATGATTATATTGCCCTTTAAAACTTCAAAGCAACCCTTTAATTTTTTATTTTTTAAGATTTGATCCCTGTTATTTTTTTATTTTTTTTATATGGAATAATTTATAAATTTGAAATAATTTTTCAATTTTGTCCCCTTTAGATTTTTTTATATTTCAAGTTAGATTCCCTTTCTTTTTATTTCTATTTTTTTCACTTTGAAATTTTTTTAAAATAACTTTTTTTCTCAATTTCATCATTCATCATTAAATTAATTGAAAATGAAGCCTTTTGATTTAGCTCGGGTTTAGAATTTTACGGGTTGCGAGTTTTAGAGATTGACCTGGATTTAGGAGGTTCACCTAAATTTAGTTGTTTTTTTGCCCTTTTTTTTTTCTAAGCTCATGTTTTTTCAGTTCCATCCTTCAATATTTATTTAGTTAGAGATTGAGCTTTGTTAATTTTTTTTGTTTGCTTTTTGTATTATTTTTCATGAACTAGATTATCTCGAGTCTTTTTATTTTTCATTCTTTTTTAAATTTAGATTTTTTAAAGATATTTTATTTTTTTAATTAGATCAAATTAATTGATTAAATGTAAACATGAGATGCTCACTTCATGATATTTTAAAATAAAAAATTATTTGGCAGACAACGTTTTATTGGCTCATATAATTGTTTAATTGAATAAAAAAATTATTCAAAGAAAAAAATTATTAAAAACAATTGTATATACTCCATATTGTGTGATCATATATTTCAATCTACATGTATCTCTTAATTTTTCTAATTTAGTATTTACTTATCATTAACAATTTTTTTATATATATTTATTAGCATGAATAACTCTTGATTTATTTAATTATATGTACACATAAATTTTTTTTATTGATAAATTTTTTATGGAAAAAAAATGCCTCCTTTTCTGAAAGAGTCTATTTATTTATATTTTTTGCTGAAAAATAAAATTATACAACCTGCAAGATTGGATTATAATTGGCTTTTACACTGGTTTTATTCGAGTCAAGTACTGAAATATTAAAAGTTGGTCCAACACTCCAACCACCCACCCAGTGGGTGACCAACACCATGACCACAACCCTTGTCCAAATCACGTGCCCACTTCCTCTTAAATTACCAAAAAACCCCTTCTCCATGAACCATAGGAAACAACAAAAACTGTCTACCTAAGTCCAAGAAGTGAAAAAAAAAAAAAAAAAAATCCCTTACATTACATGACATCCCATCTCTCACGTCTCAATGTATATCGAGGAGGTGTTCATTGAATATAATATCTATATTATTTGATTTTAATGGGTTGAATAAACTTAAATAATATAAATGAAATAGTTTTTTTCTAACACGCGTGGACACGAGTCGCGCAATAGAAGTGGCGATGCAAACTATGTTGGTGTTGCTGTTAATTAATTTTGTGGTTCCAAAAAAAAAACATAGGAATCATAGCTTACTCTCCTTTTCTTTTCTGCAGTCCCTCAATTTCTTCGCCCCCTCCTTCTCTCTCTCATTTCTCTTCCTGCATTTATAAATTGCATCCCCTTCACGTACTTTCTCATCCTGTCTTCTTGAAAATCACCAACCTTTTCAGCCATAAAGAAAAGAAGAGCAAATGGCCACCATTTTCCAGGGATTAGGAGGTGGAGCTGCTACAGCTTTAACCAATTCCTTCGATTCAAAGAAATTGCTTTTGCCTTCCACTCGCAGATCCCTCTCGGGTTAGTTTCCTTCCATTTTCTGTAAAAGATTCGTTTTTTATGCTTTTATAATAATGGGTTTTGAGTTTTGTTTGATTTTAGAGAGGAAAGTGAGCTTTTCGGTGGTGAGATCTGATGGGACCGTGAATCTGAATCTTGGGGGTTCTAACGCTAGAGCTCGCAGGGTTGATCAATTGATTACAAATGCAGTTGCAGTTAATCTCCTCTCCTCTTATTTTAAGTTTGTTCTCCAAGTTTGATCTTGTTTGTAATTGTGTCTGTTTGTTTATCTTGTTTTGTTTTAGACAAAGGCTGATAGTTCCGCAGCTTCCTCTACATCGAAACCCGGGTATGTTTGCTTCCATTTCTCGACCCACATATATATGCAATGCTATGCTTCATTTGGTGTAATCTATTCGTTATTTTAGCTCAATATTCATGTCACTCTCTTTAATATGGCATTCCAATCCGTACGACGACAACAATAATTCCTATTCTGTGGTTACTGTTATAGGGTGCAATAGTAACCCTGCTGGACATTACTAATCTGTGGACTCTTTGGTATATAGCAAATATTGATTCTCAATACAACTTGGTTATATTATATATATTCTGGATCGGATATTTGGGTAGATTTTGAGGATACTTAACTGTAGTATTAACAACACACGGTTCCTTTTATTGAGTTTTGGTTTCTTAAGAATATGATAAAGATTAGAGTAGGAAAAAGAATAATCTGAATGGATGTTGTATGACAGAAATAATGTCGATTAGAAATTAGTAGTTTCATTTTATCTGAATTAACTGAAAGGATAGTTGAAGATTTCTGCAATTTTCACAAAAGACTAATTCCTTAATTTGCTCTCATCTTTAAACAGGATAGTTTCATTTGCATTTCTGCAACTTGAATGACAAACCATGTTTGTAGGTGTTTGTTTTCTTTTCAACAATTATCTAGGAGTTGTAGGATATGGGTTATCGAGGTCCCAAGCTACACAAATACCACCACCACAATATCTAGACAGATTTGTTTCGCTTTCAAGTTTCTCTCTTTGAGTAAGAAACTACAAAAAGTGGGCCAATTAGCCCAGCCCTGGCCATGATTGTTGTGGTAGGCTCCCCTGCGTTAGTTAGAGAGGCTGTCTGGCTCACTGCCACTTATAGTAATAACCTAATATCTCCGTTGCACATCTTGCCTCTATGTGTGCTTTATCTCTTTTAAGTTTTCTATATTGATGTGCATATGATAAGCACCTTGTCACCTGCTTGTGGGTAAATAATATTTTCGTATTGCACATTATATATCTGCTTAACAAATCTGCATTTTATATGAAGGCATGAACTGTTACTTTTTGAGGCCCTCCGAGAAGGTTTGGAAGAGGAAATGGACAGAGATCCCCATGTCTGTGTCATGGGTGAAGACGTGGGTCATTATGGAGGTTCTTACAAGGTGACCAAAGGCCTGGCTGATAAGTATGGGGATCTCAGAGTTCTTGACACCCCTATTGCTGAGAACTCCTTCACTGGTATGGGCATTGGAGCTGCCATGACTGGCTTGAGGCCAATTATCGAGGGCATGAACATGGGATTTCTTCTTCTAGCCTTCAACCAGATCTCAAACAATTGTGGCATGCTTCACTATACATCAGGTGGCCAGTTTACTATACCAGTTGTCATTCGCGGGCCTGGGGGAGTTGGCCGACAACTTGGAGCTGAGCATTCACAACGCCTTGAGTCATATTTTCAATCAATCCCGGGAATCCAAATGGTTGCATGTTCAACCCCTTACAATGCCAAGGGCTTGATGAAAGCTGCAATCCGAAGTGAGAACCCAGTCATACTGTTTGAGCATGTCTTGCTTTACAACCTCAAGGAGAGAATCCCAGACGAAGAATACATTTGCAATCTCGAGGAAGCTGAGATGGTTAGGCCTGGAGAGCACGTCACTATCTTAACCTACTCCCGCATGAGATATCATGTGATGCAGGCTGCCAAAACCTTGGTAAACAAGGGATATGATCCTGAAGTAATTGATATCAGATCATTGAAGCCATTTGATCTTCATACGATAGGAAATTCTGTGAAGAAGACACATCGTGTTTTGATTGTGGAGGAATGCATGAGAACTGGTGGTATTGGTGCTAGCTTGACTGCAGCTATCACTGAAAATTTCCATGACTACTTGGATGCTCCAATTGTGTGCTTGTCCTCACAGGATGTGCCAACTCCTTATGCCGGGACATTGGAGGAATGGACAGTGGTTCAACCTGCCCAGATTGTGACTGCCGTTGAGCAGCTTTGCCAGTAGTTACCCTTAACAGTAGCATACGTAGTCCATGCTATTGCAGAAGACTTGGCAAGTTCCTCTATTCTTCTTCTCAGCTTCGTCCAAAACTGTTATTGAATTTACTCTGTTGAGAAATTTTGTGTTGTTGAAACTCTCAATTGCTACAGTCCTGTCAAGGTGAGGTTTTCAGTCTGTTCTTGTTTGCTCTTATTGGAAGTAAAGCAAATATTATGCATTAGTTGCTGGAGGTAGGTATGTGGAATTGGTTTTCTTTCTTTTTTTATTTATCAAGGCTTGTTTATGATGATTAAGTTATGCGACCACTGCCCAATTGTTGTGTGTAATGTCCTCAGTTACATGGGGGTAATAAAAGTAAGAGAGGCCCATTCGGACTTTCACATTTGCAGTGTTTTGTACGAAGTTCTTAATTCTTGCTATATTTTCTTATCGGGGATGGTTGTGAACGTGGGGGCTTGAAACAGAAAACCCGAGAATGGAAGTAGAAAAGGAACCGCAGTAACTGAAAAAAATAAACTAGAACAGGAACTTGTGCATTCAGTTTGCAGTTATAGTTTTTGTCCCTCTCAAATCAATACAAGATAATGGCAAGGAATGAAAAAAAAATTATATATGCAAGGAAAAAGAATAACAAACAATATTTTAGTAAAATTACTGAGGTGGCCTTTTCTCCTCCAAAAGTCATAACTGCATATACACAGAGAATGAAAGAAAAAGAAAATGCTCCCATTTCGCATAATTGGGACTCTGCGGATCATTTAAACAAGTCGAAATTAGAAAACAAAACTAGTTAATGTTTTGATTCTTTATCAAGAAACAGGTTAAACCATGACGCTACAACCTAGCTTAGCTGTGACCTACTACATGAAGAGAAGGCAATGTCATGTTCTAGCTACTTTCAAACTTTAGTTGGGAGAATATCAGGGAGAAGTTTGGACGGACTTAGCTTCATCGCCATTCTTTCTCTCCACCAAGAATCAATCCGACTTTCCAAACATCTGAAAAAACCTACAGTGAAGACTTAGCAAAAGATGAAAAAAAAAAACAATCTAATTCATAAGTACACATTGATCAGTGTGTAAATTCTAAAGAAAGATAAGAATCTAGTGATGGGTAATTTACTGTAGGGAAGAAAGAGTGATGTCATAGGAATTACCCATTTAATATGAGCATACTTTAATGTTTTAATGTTGTTTCATGAACTAGTTACGATAATAGAATACGTGAACATTTAACATCCGATACAAACCATATCAAGGGTTGGTCCCATATCAAGGGTTGGTAAAGTAGTTGGAGTCTATCTAGGTGAATAACCGATCAAGTATATGTTGTCCAAACAGACATGTTTTAGTCAAGGGTATGTCATCTAGCTAGGTTGACCGGTTTGTCAGGGCTTCTCATTAGATATAACACTGAAATGGACTAAATGGGTTCTCTAAATATATATGCACCCTGAGTATATTAGTTTTCCTCTCGAGTCTCGATGGCATGGGTGGCACAAAGACAAAATATTCATCTGCCCTTGTCAGTGTTGGTGGTGTTTATTTAAATGTCATTTAGGGTGAAGGGTGTTGATCAAAACGGCATACCCTATCTAGACAACATGCATTCCTCTAGATGAATAAGGAGTAATTCCACATTTCTTGTTGACTATGATTCTTTAAAGGTGCAATGGTGTGAAAGCATATGAGAAAATATGCACACAAGAAAGTCATATAATTGAGAGTTTAAGAATTACCGTGTAAGTGCATGCTAGGATTCAAAATGTTGGCGCATGGATAAGCAAGTGAAAATCTTAGGGGTTTTGAATATTTAAAATTCTAAAAACCCGTAATAAATGATGTCATGTTATGAGTTGAGTGGACTAACTTTTTAGTTATTATTGACCCACTTAGCTCACCCTATGTATATGTGTGGAGAGAAAGTAGAGTCAATGAGGGGGCTCATGTTGCATGCCATGTGGAATGGCCTATATAAAGGTCTATCATTTTCATTTTTTCTTATTTTTTATTTTGTTTCACTATGCTTTGAGTTTGGTGGTTTTTTTTTATGAGTGTCATTCTTCACAAGCCTTTTTTTTTTCAGTGGTCATGTGATGTTTTGGCAACCATTTAGTGCTTATGGGGAATTTTAATCATTTTCTCTACCATTCAAGGTGTTTTTGAGAGGTTTGGTATAGTTGATCTTCAAGAACACCATTGTTCTTCCTATTTATTTCTCAATGAATGAGGTATTTCTAACTAGGTTCTTCCACACTTTTAAATGAGGGATTTCTAGCTAGGTACTTCCACATTGTCACCCTTCCTCTTTTTTTCTTTTTCTTTTTTATCTTTTTGTATAAGGTAACTTAGGACATGGTAGACCATAACCAACTTACTAATGGATTTGGGGCCACCCCGAATGTGGGGTCTCGAGATAAATAAAAGGCAAGAGAACCCTAATAAAGGGTTGGAACTCTTTAAGGGATGATTAGACAACCTTGAGATTAATATATAACCTCTATGAAAACAAAATGACTTTGGAGAAGTTAGAGTATGTAGCTCGATACTCAAGCAACATAAAAGAATAATAAGTCTACATTCGAGTAGGATCTGGACAGGAGAGGTTGAGATTATTTTCCTAGTCTGTATATTTTTATATGGATACACCTTTTCATTGTTGGGATTTGTAAGGGGTGTTTTGTACTTCATTAATTTGTGTATGAAGTTGTCACACTTGAACTATTAAGCTATTATAGTAGCTTTAGAGTAGTTGTATACTTAAAAGAGAGACTCTAACTTCAGGGTAGTTTAGGGTTTGTTGCTGAACAATCAATTGCTCTTATGATAGGCAAAAGATGATGTGATTCTATTTTTTCTTGATCCTATTGAAGATCCTATACATTAAGTGATCTTAGGAAAAATTGATCACGTGAAAAAAGATATGTCTTTATTTCTAAAAAATATTAAATGGTTTATAATTTAGTATAGATGGTGCATTTCAGTAAAACTTATGAAATATGGATGTGTTCTTATTTCTAAAGAATACTACTTGGGCTTTAGAACAATATGTCTTTCTAAGAGTTGTAGAGTGAGCTTTTGTTGATCAGTTAAGGGAAATGTCCATGTGTTACAAGATCAACACCATATCATAGGTTATAACTTAGGGAAAAGTCAAACTTGTTATGCCTTATTGTTTTTATTTTTTATCTTTATAATTTTGTTTTGTTTTTTCCCTCACCATTTTTGTTTGTTTTTTAGGAGTTGTTACTTGAGTTGTGAGCTCTATAATTAAACAACTTGGTCCATCTAGGGCTTCCAAGAGAAAGAAACAGAAAGTTGAATGTCAATTAATGGATATGGTCCTCTATCCCCTGCATTGAGTAATCCACAGCTAATTCTTTTATACTCGAGTCATCAATGTGTAGTGCTTCAGAAAAAATATATACAACCTCAAAGTGAGCACCCAATAAGAGGAATATGTGAACCAAGCTCTATTAGAGGAATCTTTAGTGTAAGTGTTCAATTTTATTTTTTTTTATCTTTATATTTTTTTTTTTACTTTCCTAGCTATCATAGATGAGTTAGATGTAATTCCACTAAACCAAATAGTGGAAAGTGAATAGGAGAAATAGGATAAGGTTTATAAGTGGTCAATGAGATCAAGACAACTATGCTTGATTTATGAAAGGAGTTGTAGGTGCCGACTTTTATCGAGGTTGAGTTAGAAGTAAGGCTTTGTAAGGAAAAAAAAAGAAGACGAAGCAACCTTTGTAGCTGTATAAGTAGCTAGCCAAGCTAATTGATGTTGAACAGTCCTTGAAAGAGGAGGGGTAAAGAAAAAAAAGCAATAGAGGCTAGTTGTCAACTTGACTCGAAAAAGGGACAACATCAAGCAAGAAGCGTTTTGGCTAAGATAAGTTGGGAATTTTCCAAAAAAAGCTCATCAATATATAATAGAGGAGTTGAGAGTGTAAAAGGTCCTAAAAGACAAGCTTTTCACATTGATAATAGATTCGACTAAGAGGTTTTAGAAGGCTGGTAATGGATTTTTTTTAGTTTTTCTCCCTAATTAGGCTACTTAACTTCAAGAAGCTCTACTTAGATAAAGCTATTGCTGCTACTCGAGGGGCAATACTTGTCCGACCTGGATGATAAAAACATTTTAGAGGATGAAGATAGAACTAAGGATGAGGTCGTCTAGGGTGACCAAGAAAAAAATCTTCTAGATTGAAGAAAAAATAGTTCATAATTTACTAGAGGATATAAAGCAAGCTCGAATAGAGATAGAGCTCCAAGTGGAGATTATAAAAGAGACACCAACCCAAGACTTGGTCAAAATGGATTAGGTCTTTATCCATTATAATTAGTTCATTTCACCCCAATCTTACAAGTATTGATTTTTATACTTAGAATATTTTCCTTTTATGGTCTTTAAATGATATTTTTAATATTAATTCAATTCTTTATTTCTTTTCATTGTTTTTTTTCCTTTTCATCTTGTTATTTGAGTTCAGGACCCCCATTGCTTCGTAAATTAGGGTTTACATCCCTAAACCTAGTTATTCGAGGTTTAAAGCTCTAATAAAGTGTTACCTGGGATCTATGGCTCCCAATGATAAACTTTATAGGATATAGGATTCAAAGTCCCCATTTAGTGTATCATTCGTCCTTTTTGAACGTTAAAGATTCGAGTGGGTCTTGCTCATTTGACTATGCCCATGATTATGTATTTTATAGATTTTATGGTTTTAAGTCACTTGAATGGGTTCTGACTTTTTTTTTATGGTAATTTTAAATTATGGTTTTTTTGGATGAAGTTGCCTCTATATTTAAGGAAAAATGTTCAACAAAAAAAATGTCTCATATATGAAGGGTTTTTTTTTTTTCCTTTATACATGGACAAGGTTCCCCCTTGTGCCTAAGAGGGATCAAACATTTATACTCAGGCAAGATGTGTTCTCGTGCCTAAATGGATTTTTTTTAAAAAAACTTGGATAAGGTGGCCTCTCATATCTTGGGAGATTTTGTATTTATACTTGGCAATAATATACTTGGCAAAAAAAACTTGGATAAGGGTGAGCAAAAAAATCAAAAAACCGATTAAACCGAGAAAACCGGAAACACAATTGAAAAAACCGAACTGTGAAAAAAATTGATTAAACCGATTAGAATTTTTAAAAAACTAACCGGTTCAGTTTCAATTTTATAAGCCTGAAACTGAAAAAACCGAACCGAACCAAACAAGAAAAAAACCGAATCAAACCGAAAAAAACCAGAAAAACCAAGCCAAATCGAAAAAACCAGTTTGAACCAGTTTTTGTTCTAAAATAACCATACCGAACCGAAACCGGTCGATTTGAACTGGTTTTGGTTTTTTTTGTTTGGTTACTTTTTTTGATAAAAATCGAATCACCCTAGACAATATGGTTTTCCTAAACCAAGAGGATTATTGTTTTTATACGTAAACATCTTATTTTAATTAGTAGAATACTCTAAGAAAAATTTTCATGAAAGCCAACAATTTATTAATGTTTCATGATTTACACAAGTCATTATTATTTATTAATGGTATGACTTAAGATGATCTAAATGTTATAAGTAGGGTAATATCTTCCCTTCTTCATATTATAAATGGTAAGTGTTGGTCTTGATTAAGTGGATGAGTTTTTAAGGTTTATCGTATTTTGATGCTTGCTTTCCCTTACCTTCCATATTGCATATACATCTAAGCTTTCTTAATATTAGATCTTTTATACAAAAACATCGACTTTTTACTCAAATATTATGATATTAGGCAACCTTTTTTCATACACCTCATTCCAAACTAGTGTCATTATGTAGGTTTCTTCTAGGAGGTCCAAGTTGGTCCTAAATTTTTTATCAATAATTATGATAGAATAACACTAGACTCGATAGTTAGGGAAACCAGTTTTGGCTACGATAATTTAGTCTTATATATCAATAAAAATATTGCTTTGCCCATTAAGGATTTTTTAGTCTCATCCATATGCCATCCACTTTACCTTTAACCCATCAAATTTCTTCTTAAACCTATTTAAAAGGATCAAATTTGTGAGCTCAATCTGTCTATTTTTTTGATGATAGGATATTGAGAAGAATTTATGGTCAATTCAAAACCTTTAAAACTACTTTTTTATTTATTTATCAAATTATGAGCCATTATCAATGATTTGAACTTTGGTAAAACTAAATAAATAAATTATGTTCTTTCACATGAAAAAAGTCATATTGTTAAATGTGATTTTGACTAAGACTTCAACCTCAACCTATTTGATTAAGTAATCCTCAACTACGAGGACAAACTATTTCTTTTTTAAAGACTTTAGGAATTGGCTTAAAATATTCATTCATTATTAAAAGAATAACCAGTGGAAAAAGATTGTTGTCTTATTAGTGTAAAGTAAGGAAAATGAGCAAACCTTTGAAACTTATCATACTTCCTAACCATTTTCATTACATCATGAAGGATAAGGGCCAATATGACCTTATTTAGGTAACTACAACAACAATTGGCTCTTACCATCTTATGGATTCTACATATCCCTCATGCATCTCCTTTATTACTTATTAGCTTTTTTATATATATATATAGGGTACAGTTTAGGAGAGGGGCCGATCCTGATCTTTTATAATGATGCCCCTTGCTAGAATGTAATTTGATACTCTATTTATAATGATGCTCTAGAATGTACAGCAACTGGGACTAGCAGCACCAGATCTATCCCTTCACTCTCCCACTTTTTATAAGATCTAAAAAACAAAAATAAATAAAATTAAAGTCAACTGTTTATGTGAATTTCTTGTCTTTTGCAAGTAACGGTGAGTTACCGCCAATAGAAGGAGAAGAAGAGAAAGAAAAAAAGATCGAAACCTTTAACCAAGTAGATCTCTTTTCTCAGAAGTTATTTTGTCTAACCTTCAGTGTAGAAAAAAGGAGGGGAAAAAGGAGTATTGGATCTATCAGTTCATGCCCATCCAATAATGGCGGCGCATGAATCCATACACTGATATGCCACGTGCCACCTTTGTTCCAGCAACACTTTTGACCCAATTTCAATATACCCCAGATTGTTAATTTGGTTTAATTTGTGCTTGAATTTTGAAATAATTTAATTATTTGCGTTGAATTATGAGTTTATTTTTTGGGTTTGTGTTTGTTTCATAGACGTTAAATATTGATGCATGAGTTATATTCAAGTCGGTTTATTTATTTGTTTAGCATGAAATTTGAACGAAGTAGGTGACATTAATAAAATATATGTGAATGTTTGACGTTGTTTGGTTTTGAGCCGATAAATAATAATTTATTTTAAATTAACATCATACTTAAAATAACTTAATAAGAACAATGCCTTAGTTTGTTCATTAAATCATTTTTGCAATTAATTTTAAGTTTTTCATATTCTTACCCATTCATATTTAATATGTATAATTATGATTTACATATGAGCTATGTTTTCAATATTAAACCAATCGGTTCCCTCCCGCAAAAATAATAATAATAATAAAAATTTTCTTTAAAAATAAAATATTTAATTTACATACGATCAATTCTCTCAAAAATAAATTACAAGATGCATTTTCGATATTAAATTAAAATATAGTTCCTTTTATTTTTATATTAACATTAAAACAATTAGATTTTTAACTTGATAAAATAAAAACCTCCCTGCTAAGAGTACTTTTTTTTTACCATGAACATGCCAACAATTAAAAAACATAATATTTTCTTAGTTTATATCAGACAAATAAATAATACAGCTTATCTCAAATAAAATATTATCAAATCCAATCATGTTGGGCATACCAGCATACCCCGGGGAAAAAAAATAAATCAGAAGCACGCTCCAAAAGTATTTTTCCAAGATAAGCTCGAAGCATACCTTAAAGCATCAGCACTGTGGCATGAGATAAGCAAAGAATTGTGAAAATGGAATGTTCAATCATGAAAGAAAACAGGGACAAAATGTTTGTAGCTACTTTCCATTAGCACTTGCATGCTTATCATGCTTATGGAAGGGCCAAAGATTAACAAGGCGCTCAAGTACTGCACTTTTTGAGAAGTAGCCCGAGAATCCAGCAGGGGTGGACGGTGGAGGAAAGTCTTCTGCTGGCATGGCAAAAGGACGAAACATCATCTCCATTTTCTCTAATGTGGGATAGCATCCCACTTCTTGCAGCCTTTCTGGACCCATTATTGGAAGAGTGTGCTCCTGATGCAACGAGGTCGCCTCACTGTCATTCTTCTGTCAAACAAAACAGAACCAAACTTGACGTGGCTCATTCAACTATGCCTAGTTTAAATAGTATTTAGCCTTTATCCCTAGTATCAAATCATTTTGACACAAAATGAGGTCATCTTAGTAAAAAGAAACAGACACCAGCGAACGACAGAATAAATCAAGATGTTTGACTCTATTGGAATTTCTCCTTTAAAGCATGTTTGCAATTTATTGTACAATCTGAAGGTGTCTAGACAGTGTGTTGATAGAGCCACCACTCATCCACCTTCACAGTGTGGGAAAAAAATAGTTGGGTGAGGGGCAAATTTTTACCCTCCCTTGTTTGAATAACTACGAAGGGGAATGGGAGGGAGAAGTCATCTTTATCTGGAGATGGGAAGGTAATGAATGTTACATCTAGTTAGGACCCTTTCAGATTGAAAGAAAGATGATGAAGTGTCGAATACGGTTAAAAGGGTTTATTTGTTGAAGAAATAAAATTGGGTTTCTAAAAAAAAATTATGGTTAAATAGGAAGTGTCTGAATTAAAGTTAAAATAGGAAGTCTGTCAAAAACTTATAGGGCTATTCACCTCCCAGTACGGGGGTGAGACTTTGGAGGGGATATGCCTAGTACCGTATTACTCCAAGCAGTGATGATTGTCATGCTCACCATTATAAAGACTCTTTTGCCGAAGTGAAATTCAATTTGTATTCCAAACATTAAATGCAAATAAAGGGAAAAATATTATTCTCTTCGTTTGTGTGCGCATATGTTGATTAACTTCCTAGATAAAGTTCCAACTTTCCTACTGTTATTCTTATTTTCTTCGTTTCCTTTGGAAAACAAGTTAAATTTTAAATGATAAATGAAGAGCAGCACCATTACATGGGAGCTCTCTTAGCAACAAATGAATATATGCTTACCTCCAACGGGGACAAGTCTGCCCCACGGCTGAAAGTCATCTCTATGCGGAACCTTTTTGGGTCTTCCAAAGCAACCTGAAATATCAAATTAAAAAACAAATAAAATTGCCTTCCTAATTTTAACTTATTGTCTCCAATTGCATATTAGAGACAAGGTAAAGACCGAAAATTTATCAGACATTGACGGCTGTAACTTCGCAATGGAAATGCGAACCACATATCATGGGAGCGACTGGTTTATCTAGTCACACATGAACACACACAGCTCTGTTTGATTTAGCGATAAGAAATCAGTTCCCTCAACATGAAAATCTACGACATGGAAAATTATAAGGTTTCAGGCATGAAAATGAATGGCCTGGAAACCTCTTCCTTTTTTTTCTTTTTTCTTTATCTCTATAACTCACCTGAAACTTGAAAGACTCAAAACCATGAAGACTTACAGTCAAACACTGGCTTTATTAGCTAAGTTCCTAAATTGAACCAATTCAAGGTCATGGATACCAGTTTCTGGGCTGGACAGCCAACTTGGGTCAAGAATAATACTGGCTCTAGCTTTGACTGAAAACAATTTTATTGAGTAACAGTCTAATAAGCAAAAAAGGAAAATATGGAATTAAGGTAATCAAGTGGAAAGAACATTCTAAAAATTAGCCAGGATTACCACCTCAGTATTCTCAAACATCCTCAGCACAATATAGCTCATGTAGTCAAGCTCCTTGGTTTTGTACAAACGCTCCAAGGCATTCTGGCAAACAAGGCTATCCTCACCTTGAAGAGATTCATCCAGGTTACAGTAACGGAGAACATTCATAAGGGAATGTATATGTGATTCCTGTCATCCAAGTTGCATGATAAAAACTTCAGAGGATATGATGTATCAAAAATAAAATCTTCTGTTTAGCAGCATGTCAAATAACTATCCCGTTTATATCCAACTGATGTAAATATTTCAGATAGTGCAAGACTTGAGAAAATCAATAACGAGGAAAGGTAGGAAAAAATTGTAGCGTGTGCTAAACATATCAGTGGCTGTACACCCTTGGTTGCCAAAGTGTGAAATGAAAGAAGTAAAACTTGTTTCATTGAAAGAAGTTGAAGGGTGAGTCTATAGAACTCACTTATTCATCAACACTGGGGGTTCCATTCCATAGCCCATTAACATCATCAGCATTGAGATACAACAGTTCACAATGGAAATGTTCAAAAATGAAAACCAAAGAAGTTTTAGTCTAATGATTGGAAATCCCATATAAAAATATGGTAAGTCCTAGTCTTTAAAAACAACTCAGCATTTGAAAAGTGCATAAAAAAATGAAGTTATTTTTCCGAAGAAACATAAATCTGTCCTCTTCATAATGATTGTTAAGTAACCAAGGATCCTTCAACCCTCTGGTCAAAAGTTGAGAAGGTGGAGATCATTCAATTGCCCAATAGGTTTCTATATTAAGTATTCCCGGATTTTAAACCAATAACAGAGAATGTAGTATTATCAAAGAACGTTTCTTGTTTTACAAAAAGCATTGAGTGAGAGAGAGAGATGGATGTCTGTGTGTCATAGAAAGCACGGGACAGTATTTTTCTTACCGATGTAAAATAGAGGCGTGTACGCACATGGCGTCCTGGGGTCTTTACATTTGCATACCTAATTAAAAGTGAACATTACTAATCAGTGATTCTATATAATGTTGAAGCATCAAGAAAAAGGTTGAAATATTTACTTTGGATCCAAACGGTATTTTGTCTCTTTATCATCATCATCATCCTGATCCATTGATATATCACTAGTGGTGCTAGTTCTTCTCACGTCATCATTCTTAATTGAAAGCTTTAACTGGTAATCTGTGTCTTCCTTTTCAGACTTCTTAGAAGTTGATTGCTGATCTTCATTACATTTTAATTCAGCAACACTAATGGCTTCCTCACGTGTGTTCCTAAGATCAATCAATATTTTACCCAACAAACGACGAGCTATCTGAATTGAAAAAAAAAAAAAGCACAAGTAAGAAACAATATATATATATATAAAAGAGACTAAAAGTGATGCAAGAATCAAAAGATTCACACACAAAGGTGTAGGAACCATTTTTTATTAGAGCTCCAAACATCAATCACTCCAGTAGTTCCCTAACCCCTTCTCTCACCCTGTCTGGATCTCTACTATTCGAGGAAGGGTGTTAAATAATGTTCTACAGTTGACGTGATAATACAACAATGTGACTTTGAACATGTGCAAACAACCTAATGGTAACTTACCCTGAGATCAAGCCATTGATCTAGCCTGAATTTATATGATTTTAAGAGCATTTGGTATACTTAATCAAGAAATATTCTTCAGAATGTTTGTAGTTAACATCAAAAGTATGTTTGCCAAATATGACATACTGCATAAATTAAGCACCCCTATCAAGTGAATTTTCTCAGTAACATGTGGAAGCATCAGAAAAAGGTACTTCACCTTTGAGCCAATCTTCAATCTCTGCTTTGGATTAATTCCATACTCATTAGGAATGACACCATCAGCAAGTAGCTGCAATAACAATATTCAAAACACAAAGAGAAATTACAATGATTATCCAATAATAGCTCAATGCTATGTATATTTGCAAGAGAAAATTGATTTGATATGTGTACTCCATTGCCTCTAAAATTATATTTCATATAGTCAACAGTTATGTCAAATGTGTCCTTAATTCAAGAAATAGGCACCGCATACTGAAAAGAAGCCAGACATTGCCATCTTAATCAGCATATTGTAGGGGAATAGTTTTTACTATATCTTTATGACATTCAGTTCCACAGTACAAAAGCAGACCAAATCTGCTAGTGATGAATGCTTAAAGACAAACACAACATCAGTTAAAAAAGCATAAATTGTTGGATCAGAGTCCATTTATACCTGAGAAACTTTGAAGAGTTCATCCAGCCCCTCTAGATTAAGGTGAGCATTGTGTAACAGATCATATCTGTAAAATGGTAGATCAAATAAAGAAACTATATAACAGTCGGAAAACAACTACAGTGAGAACATGGTACCATGAATCTTCAATAAAATTAGTATGCCAAAGGTTTTTGAATAAGGCAAGTCAATCACCATCAGCAAAAAATAAATATAGTTTCATACCAATTTTGAGACAATATAATATAAATAAACATTTATAGATATCCTGCCTCTACAAGCATCCTTCACCCTTCCATGTCAAGGCAGCAAATATCAGTCATGCCAACATGCATGGACAAATGGATGTCTTTGTAATACCTTGTGCATTATAGATGTTACCATGCATCTCACTATAAATTAATGCCATTACTGGGCCCACTCAGATTAGCACAAACCAGCCCAAACCATCACTTGGTGTGCAGTCCCTTAATCTCAAAGATAATTGAAAAAAGAAAAAAAGAGAAAAAAAAAAAAGAACAGGAAGCAAGACAATAAGAAAACCACATACTGCAAATATGCAGTAAAAAATGTTAAAACAAAAAACCACAGAATTTCAACTTTCATGGCCTGTAGACAACCATAAATTGTGTAGTTAAGCTTAATAAAGATTTTGAGTGCAACAAAACAACTGCAGGAATATTTTTCACATTCATGATCGTTAGAAGGTAATAATTTAGTATCGGGTGTATTATTACTTTCTAAGAACTTGAAACAAAGCATATACTGGAAATAGAGAACTTACTTGCAAGAGTCATAAACATCAGGAATTTGTGTTATATCAAACCGCCTGTATGTAAATCAATAATTAAGAAATGTTAGACAATATGTAAGTTTACTAGAACTGTTCTATCATATTAACAGAAACACTTCTTTTTTAACTTTTGTTAAAAAATACAGATGCTGAAATTCCATATTCTTGAAATGAATAACATTGAAGTAACATTAACATATATGTAAAAGGAAATGCAAGAGCAGCAGCCCCTTAATCATTTACACTCATCACACTATCAACAACCAACACAAATAATAGCAACCACTTACACTTTGCGTTCATTATACAAGTCTCTTTCAAGCTTCTTCCAGCGAGCATACATCAACAAGAATCCCTCACTTCCACAGGGTAATCCAGCAGCAATACGATCTATATCAATATTTATTTTACCAAGAGCCTTTGCTTGGTCATATGGTGGAATTACTTCATATGAGTTTGTCTCTGTAAGTTCGTCATCTTCATCCTTGGCAAGTAGTCTCACTTGTTCTGTCACCTTCTTGGTCAATGTTACCTATTCACGTTGAAACAAAAAAATGAGGGGAAGATGAGAAGTTTGGAAAAGTTTTCTATGTCTAACAATGAGATACACCTCATGGAAATTAGTAAAAGAACTCCAGAAATTGTTACATATGCAAGAGAGAGAGAGAGAGAGAGAGAGAGAAACTAGCCACTAAGGTAGGAATTTTTATTATAATACAGTGGAACAGCCATATATCAACTACAAGTTAGCAGAAGGCACCCGACAGAGTTGATTTAACAATTTCCCAAGGGCTGAGATTCAAATCTAATAATGATAATATCACTCTTTCAAGTACAGAAAAGTGGCATAAAACTTAAGAGCATCAAAACATGAGAAGCGTTACTCTATTTTTACCATTAACGATTACTCAGCAGGAATTAGCTTCTTGTATGCATCACTTGAAACCTCACATTCATAATGGAAACCCTTGGGTCCATATATAAATAAGAGTTCTTTTGAAGATGTAAAGATACAAAAATGATAGAAAGTTAATTATAAATAAAAATTATTGATTTCAGGTGAATGATCCAATCAGTTTGACTATCATGGAGTTAAGATACTGATTTCCAATTAAAATAGAGAGAACAACTTTTTTGTGAAGTACGTGCAACACTTTGCATCTGCAAGAATAAAAGAACTTAGAAGTTAAATGCCTGCTTTGACCTCGAACAATGCAACAGTCTCCTAACAATCCTCGTGTGTTTTTTTTTTAAAAAAGAAAAACTACTGACAAAGCCTCCAAGTACAATCAAGCTTAAAGAGAGTGTTTTGTATTATCAATATAGGCATGTACCATTACAAATATCCACAGAAGTGTGAACCTGTATGTATAGACATTAGGCTCATCATGTCACTAGCAAGAATATTCACCAGTTTAGGGAGAAGTTCAGAAGCATTTGAAGGCAGTCCAGCTCCATCAGTCATCCAAGGACACTCAGAGGATCCATTGCTATGAACTATCTTTGCAGCAGATGTTATAATCTCATTCAACCTAGCCTGCAAAAAAATCAATAAAACAAAAGGAAATCACTGTTAGAATAGAGCACAACATCATTCCAGACTTTTGGAGATGATTGAGCCTAGCAAACAATGAAAGGAAAGAAAGCAATTAGTTTATTCATATTGGAGATGCTTAGCTTGTGTCAATCGGGATACATGACATCAAGTAATGTTTAATAATAATAGGAATAGAAAAATATTAAGGATATGAACATCATCTGAATTTAACAGTTTGGGGTCATAATCATGGTCAATTACTGGATATTAAATTCAGCCAGTAGAAGATAAAAAAGCGCTAATGCATTTCAAGGAGCAAAACAAACCTTGGCTTCTTCCATCTCACTGCTGGCATTGTCAAGCCCATCCAGCATGGAGGAATCCTTACTAACAAGGGAAACCTTGATAAAGTTTAACAGGTCAGTTAAAAACTCAATATCCAAAAGCAGTAAATCTAAAGAAAAGATCACAGACCAGAATTGGTGTTAGCTGTCCTTCCAGATCGAGGAGGCCCTTTGCAAATGCCGCTGCGGACATCTGTCAGAAACAATTTGTGAATGATGTGTGGCAATTCAGTCCATAATTGGAATAGCACCCAAATAAGAAAACAAAGCAACCAAAGATTAAGTGCAATTTTATTTACACGAACTACTATGCTATACCTGTACACGACCTTCGTCAGAGCTGTAAATTTTAAGGTCATGACGATATGTACTATGAAGACGAAGCAGTCCTGTGCCTTCACCTGAAATTTTATACATCTCCATCAAGAGAAGCAAAGATATACAATCTTGAAACTAAACCACCATAGTTTATGCTGTTCTGCTTGTCAATGAAAAAGGGCCTCCCAAGTCCAAACTTAAAAGAAGCATGCAACCATTCAGACCAAAATTCATCCACAAAGATAATAATTACTAATTGCGCTGGAGAACATGTGGCAGCAGGAACATAAATCTACTTTGTCCTGGGTACGTCTACTAACATTCTGGTCAACAGCCATGGTGTAGAAATTAAAGATAACATCACATCAATTGTTAATATCTTCCATTGAGCAGCTGTCAACATGTTTGAATGAATAAATCAAGTGAGATGACATAAGTAGTAAAGAAAAAGGTCTACCAGAACAGTTAAAACAAGAGGAAAAGCCATGTATGGTTAAGAAACTAAAACTGCCAGATACTAAAGTCCCGGAGTAATTAATGAAGAAAATATTGCAGAATCTAAAGTGGCTCCCATAAATCATGGCCCAGAACAGACTACACAAGGACTTCAAAAATTGCCCTTGATAGGATGGAAAAGCGGCATCGAATCTTAGTAAAGGAGTTCAAATTGCCTGTACTCCCACATGTAGCTAAAGTCACCTATAATTCATTTATTTGAAAATCTAGTACATGTTATACAATCATCTTGTGAAAAAGACATCAAGCAAAAACACTGCAAGTTACATTTAGTAAAGCTGACAGTATACTGCAGGCATCCATAGAGTTATATTTCAAGAAGCAAACTGAACAAGGAACACGAAAAAATTCTGAGGACACTTGTAAGACCTAGACTCAAAGTTCTATCAGTCATAGATGATCAAAGAACACCAAATAGCAAAATGTCAGAACAGAGGCCTAATAAAATCTTGGACAAGCATATGCCTGATGATTATTATCTCCTTTAAAAGAAAAAAGGTTCGTTATCTTGACCTGGATACATATTATTTCGAAAATATCTACCCAGCTCTTCTGCCTGCAAAGACATCAGAAAAGCAGAAATGAAAATCAAAACAAAGTAAGGTGGTTATTTTACTGTCAAGGGTATGAAGAATTTGGCATAGTATTACTTCACTAGAGGAATCTTTAGATTGTCACTATGTATGCAAAATAAATTAAACATAAGATCAGCAAGACATCAATTATTAACACCTGCTTTCTGCCAGCATGGGTAAGAACACCTCCATATTTAAGGACCATGAGAGCTTCAACGGGTCGTTCTTCCTCACCTTCACCATTACTTTTTGGAACTTTAACCCACTTTAGAGGTTTTAGCTGGACCTTCCTATAAATACCAGAGAAATGCCCCCCCTGGAATAAGAAACACTTCAAGTATCAGACACATAATAGCAATATGTGAAGATGCTTTAACAATATATTAAATATGGCTACTTGAACTCTAAGCATTGAGCATGGAATGCCAAATCAACTCTATTCCTAACAGCGTTGTTCCTGCATCATCAGAGTTGCTTTCACGATTGCTAAAAGCAAGTTGAGCCATTAACATCAATCCAATCACAGCTTGACTACACTTCTAACCATAAATGATCAAAATTTCACCCTAAACTCACTTATGAAGACAAAGTGATGGAATAGCCATGGGTAAATGAAATGGAACAAGTTATAAACCCATAGATCTACAGAAGATATACTTAAATCATAATAAACACGGACTGCGACAGGATATCTTGAGACATCAAATATTCAAGATAAATGAAACAACCTCCTCAAGAACTGCTTTAACTTGTCGTAGCTTTTCAGCATGCTCAAAGTCTTCTGCCTCACTATCACTTTCTCGACCAGGTCTATATAGCAAAAGGAGAAAAGTTAAATAACCAACAAATATTAATCAGCATTGGGAAAAAAAATATATGGACAACGCAATTTCCAATGTTCATAGCAGCCGGGCAAGATATGACATGAAGAGCAGTTTCAGTACCGTGACAGATCCAGCACTCTCAGTGCTCATAAGTTCGCATTCCTATTAATTTTTAAATGAAAATCATATGGACCATGAACTTATGATCAATCTATTTTTCGGAAAGCAGATCCCTGCCCCATGAAGAAAATTTGAACTCCATCTTCCAGATTATAAGCATCAAGCAGCCAAACACCCACTGTCATGTGTAACTAATTGGCAAAGCTTAATGCATGACACTAACAATGATAATAGATAAGCCACAAAATTTATTAGCAAAGTGCATCTCAAACAAACTGTTGATGATGGTAATAACAAATGTTTGAATGCCACATTTATGAAATTCTATAATGTATATCGCTAAAAGGCAGAACGATATTAAAGCACAAAGGAACCCATCTTTGGCAGTTAAATCAGTGGAGTTTTTGAGCTTCAAATGATATATTAGCAAAGTGCATGTCAAACAAACTGTTGATGATGGTAATAAAAAATGTTTGAATGCCACATTTATGAAATTCTATAATGTATATTGCTAAAAGGCAGAATGATATTAAAGCACAACAGAACATATCCTTGGCAGTTAAATCAGTGGAGTTGTTGAACTTCAAATGATACCTTGTACGAGGTACAAGTATTCGAGTTGCATCTAACAGATCTTGTAATTGAACAGCACTTTTAAGTTTTGTCTGAGGAAGAAAGCAAAAAAAAAGCTGATATAAACCAACTTAATAGTACTACAAGACAACAGAATAGTAAATGAATAAAAAAGGGATAAAAACATCAGCAGTACAGTTAGTTTTAGCGATTTTCTAATTGAGGCCTTGTGCTTCATTTTTTTCCAAAGTACATGTATATTTTGCAGAGAAACAGATCAGTTCATACAACTAGTCTCCGTTTAAAATGCAGCTGATATGACCACTATCATATGAAGTATCTCCATTATGACAATACATGTGAGAAACATCATCAAGATGGAGAAAATTAGCCCAAAAACTCAATGAGATTTTGTGGTTTAAGAATAATTTCTAAAAACACTTGTAACTGCAAAAGTATCCAAAACTGGGATAACCATGCTAACAAAACAGTGGCCCCACACACTTATTCCCAACACTGTAGAGTTGATGATGGGAAAGAATCAGGGGAGATCATGCCATAAAGGGAAATAGAAGAGGAGGCAAAGACATCACATGGGTTTTATTTTTTTTCACTCAACATAAAATGGGAATCAAACAAGCAAAAATAAATAAGGTGTTTGATCATCAACCTTCCAATCTCCAAACACGTGATTTTTGTTATTGACATTCTAGCCCCAAATCTGATTTATCTTTCTAATAAACAATCCCATATCTCATATATGATTTATTTAGGGTCAATGTAAAATGATAAGCAAATAAGAAAAAATGGGATACAAGGAGGGTTTTTGATCATCAACCTGCTAATCTCCAAACAGCTGAAAATCTTTTTTTCGACATTCTAAACCCAATGAGATAACAGCAACACCAGCACTTTTAAATGGAGACTAAGAATATGAACTGATTTTTTTTTACTTTATGAAACATGCAAGAATATTTTCCTGAATAAGAAGTTAAGGACTAAAATAAAAATAAAAAT
>Ga0325414_1001237_pt1 | contig 24186 bp, 17 predicted proteins | sample PopdelMetagenome_8_FD_206183 | JGI IMG/M metagenome (GOLD analysis project Ga0325414, IMG submission 206183) | Populus deltoides microbial communities from Bellville, Georgia, United States - Leaf-PdKOR-R3 | ecosystem: Host-associated > Plants > Phyllosphere > Phylloplane/Leaf | place: USA... | reverse complement strand
TCCTACCTTTAATTGTTCTCGAAGGTTTTGACGTGCATCCAATTGATTCCTTTTGGCCCGCACATTACACTGTCCTAGATCGAAGCAGTTCTCTCTTTTATCATCACTTGATGAATTTCTGTTCCATGTATACACGATGGATCCATATATATCTTTGGTATATTTGTTTAAAAGCCCAATGACATGCGTCATGTATTGTTTTCAGCCTTAATATTTTTGGATTCAGTTATGTGTAGAGCCCAAATATACATGAGTCTAATAAAGTGTCATACCCAATCTCATTATGTTCAACTATGTGCTGAGCCTAAGTTTATATGGGTATAACAAGATGTTAGACCGAACATCATTAAGTTTAGTTATGTGCTGAGTCTAAATAAATATGAGTTTAACAATATGTTAGACCAAACACTATTGACTTTTGATTTTTTTCAATTTCATTAAATTAGGGTTTTAAATCTTGAATTATCTCTGAATTTAATCCCTAAATTAAATCTTTCCAATTTAGTCTCTTTTCAATTTAGTCCTTGTTTTCTAAATTCTTGCAATTTCAACTGGATTTGTTCTAAATCTCATATTTGTTTTTGATTGCATCACTAATTGAATCAATTTAGACTTTCAAATTTAACAACCTATTGCAAATTCATCCATTGTTCCTAAAATTATGCAATTTTGATCAATTTAAGTTTCAATTTTGATTTTCTTCTTCAATTAAGCCCTTCATTGATTTCTAATTTGGCTGTTTGTTTCAAAATCATTCTTGAACTTCAAACTCCTTTCACTCTTAGCCAAATCAAATTATGATCTTTTCTCAATTTTCTCTTTGATTTAAACCTCAATCATGACCCAAAAATTCTCAAACTTAATTTTTGCATGCGATACTCAATCATTGGTCCAATTTCAATCCTAGATATATATTTTTTTAATTTTTGCATTTTTTTTTATGATTTTCAAGATTTTTTGCATACAAAAATTAAATAAAAATGAAGAAAATAACATAATAATTAAAATTAACTTAAAATTATTGAAAATACATTTTTTGGATTTTGTTTTCTAATTTTTAAAACATGTACAAAAATAGAGGTAAAAAATTGAGTTACAACAATTTTTCCATCTTTATAATGCTTACGGTACAAATTCTTGTAAAAGATTTTGTATAGTAAGTTTGTAAAGAAAAATAATATTTGAAACGAAAGAGATCTTGAAACAAAAGAGATCCCACACCCTTAAGTTAATTGGAGGGATCTGACACCTTTAAAAATTTAAAGATGGTCTAATTATAATGGGTGACCTATCCAAGTTGATTTCATTCTCATAGGCAACCTGCCCAAGTTGGTTTGGTTCTCATGGTGACCTGCCCAAGAGTGGTCTCATTCTCATGGGTGACCTACTTAAAGTGGTATGATACCTACCTAAAGTGGTTTCACTTTCATGGGTGACCTACCCAAAATGATCTCATTCTCATAGATAACCTATCCAAATTGGAAAAATATGAAAATGATCGTTTAGATAGGTGACATACCTCAAGGTGTTGAAATGACTTATCTAGGTACAAGATTTCCTGGCACTTCCTAATTGCAGGGTTAAAATTTTTCGTAGTATCATGGCTCAAGGTGTAAACCCTTGAGAAGAAACTCATAAAATTAATGAAGGGAACACCATGATAAGTGAGTAAAAGGAATAATTAACTCATGAGATGAAAAGAAATGGAAGAAATCAAAACAAAAATGTTTAGGTATGGTTTTGAAAAAAATAAGTTATGGAAAATAGTTGAAATATAAAAAATATAGAAATGCAGATAAAAAATAAATGAAAATAATTTTTCAAGAAAAAAATCATGTAACATAAATTTTAATGAAATTTGAATTCATCTGTTCCAAGTTTGGTATAAACCAGCGTTAGGACTCGAGAAATATTACCGGTGAAAAATAAAAGGTTGAAAGGAAAGGATATAAAAGGATTTTTTAAAATTGTTCCCTATATATATATATATATGTGTGTGTGTGGGGCTAACCATTTGGGGGAAGAAAATCAAGAAAGAAAAGTGTGAGAAAAGTGAGAAATCTTGTGAAAGTGCACCAAATCTTACATTATCTCTTAGGAAAACCATGTTTTAGGATTGATTAAGTGAGATTTTGGAAGAGTAAGTAAGGTTTTAGAGAGAGAAAGTAAGGAAAGTGAGGAAAGAAAGTGAAAGCTTGGGAAATTCTTATTTGGCTAGCATTTGGAGGTCAAATTAGTTTGTGGTAAGAAGTTACACACTTGTTTTAGTGAGTTTAATAGAAAACTAACATTAATTTTGTCTAATAATATATATATGTATTGAAATTGTTGTGAATTTTAGAAATGGAATGAATTGTTAGTATAGTAAGTGATAGATTTGAATGTAGAGTTGAAAATTTACATTATGGTATAATGTAAAAGAAAAAGAAAGGGGCATTATGGCCAAATAAGTATAAGTAGTGGAAAATGAACTTTAAAATGTGGTCTTGTTGAATTTGATTTAATTGGAAATTTATAGAAGGAGAAATTAGGAAAATGAATAAATATGTGAGAAATGTAATTAGAGTAAATGCAAAAAATATAGAAAATAGAGATTATAATTTGACGTATATAATGTGATTAATGAACTAAATAATGATGAGTTACGAGGTGATAAAAGTATTAATTTATGGTACCTTCTTTGGATTCAAGAGAGGCATCAGGAGCAACATCATCTACGGTAGGAGGAGCACACACAACTGGAAGAGTAAGTAGGTGCTTTGCACTTCGCTTTTCATTTCCTTAAATTTCTTAAAAATTTCATGCTATTGGTATGTATATTCTTGTTAAATTGTTGGAACTTTAAAGTTATGTGATGTGGGGAATATAATGTTGGGAAGTTAGAAAGAAAAAATGAGATATGAATTTTGTGTCTATGATAATGAATGGATTACTAATTGTATTGAGTTGATGGAATTACTACTTGGTCATGGAACCAAGACGGTAAATTATTACTTGGTTGGTAGTGAATTATTAATTGGTTGTGGAACCAAAACTGTTGTTACCCATTTTTGACCTTATAAAAAATCAATAAAAGAAAAAAAATAGAAAAATAAAATAAAAAAATACAAGAAGATACACATGAAAAAAACCTAGAAGATTGCCCAAGTTGGTAGTGAAGGATCAAAATGACAAGTGGAAAAATTAAAGGACTAGAATATACAAGATTGGCGATGTAATTCTGATTGACAAAAGACCTATTCGGTGAGAATATTTCTATTTGAAGGTAAAGAAATATAAATTTAGATGAATAAGAACTCAATAAGGATTTTGGAAGGCTTAATCAATTTTATTGAGGACTTGATTGCAAGGATAATTAATTTTTTGGAATCAATTCAGGTGTGGGTGTTAATTAGAAGAAATTAAAGTTTGGGGATTGAAATTAGACTTTGAAAAGTTTAATTGGTCAAATCAGGAGCTTAATTGTGAAAACATTATAGTTTGATAGCCAATCAGGGGTTTGATTAAAGAAATTCAAAACCAATAACCAAATCGTAAAAGGCGCGAGACTTCAAGGTTTGAAATTGACTAAATCATGGGCTAAATTGAAGAAAATTAAAAGTTCAATTAAGGGTCCAAATATATAAATCAAAAATCAAGGATCAAGATGAAAATGATGCTACACTCTAGGGTTGATGGTTGAGTTTGGCAGGGGTTAAATTGTATGAAACTAAGAGTTTGGGAGACAATTATAAGTGCAATTAAAAGCAATAGGAAGAACATGGACTAAAATGAAATCTATTAGATCTCAAATTAAAAACCCTAATTTCTACAGATTTAACCTAGACAACGCGTTGTTCACCCACTGTTCATTTTCTTTCTTGGTAGTTTTGGATGATCGGGTTGACACCTTTCAAGAGCTCGTTGTGGAGTTCTAGACCTCTAAATGGCACAAGGTTTTTTTTTTTGTAAATGGAAGAAGAACATCCCCTATACAATCATATTTCCATGAATTTTTATGTTAACATCTCAATTCTTCCATAAAAGCCTCCAACATCTTGTCCCTGATCAACCATCACTACAATTTTAGATTCTGGGCTGATCGAGTTAGAATCTTTGTATAAATGAATCTGAAGCTACAAACCTCTAAACTAAGTAAGGTTGGATCCAAATAAAAGATATACATCTCCTTTACTAACTTTAGGTGGTTTCTGATGATATTTACATCGGAGTTGCTACTACAAAGCCTCAAAAGTGCTTAACCAAGTCAGCCTAGATTGTGACATCTATTTTTTAAAAGCCACCAATTTTTTTTGTGTTCACACTTAAAGCTTCTTCAAAGGTTCTTATCAATGGTTTTAAAACCCTCCATCTCAAGATCAAAAGGCCAGAAATAACTCTTTTCCCTTCAAGTCTAGCAAAAGCACTAAGAACCTCTAAAACCAAAACCACCATTGTAAAACCAGCCTAGTATAAGAGCTTCTAAATGTTAGCTTTTATCCAAAACTCTCTAATTTTGATCAAAGAGCTGAGCTTTGATCAATCTTTAAGGGAATCCACTAAAAAAATCTAGAAAAAAACCTTATAAATATCCTTAGAAATCAAAGAAAAAAACGAGGAGAAAACAAAGAGAAAAAACATGAGCAAATACCCTTTGAAAAGACCCCACCGTGAAGGTTCAAGAGCCCAACAAAGAAGGGTAAGCAAGCTTTGAAAAGAATATAAAATGAAAGGAAAAAAAAAGGAAAAGAGAAGGGAAGTAGCAGCTTATAACCAGTAAGCTTGGAGAAGGTATAACCATATGAAAACTCAAGGATGGAGTCCATGTGGCTTTCCCATTTATGATTTTTCAATGTTTGATGATATTTTTTAATCTTTTTAGCATTGTTTTGTGTTTTAGCATTTATATGGATTGATTGATGAGTGAAAATGTTGTTTTATTTGCTTAATATTGCTTTGAGTTAATTGTTAATGTTTGTTGGATGTTTAGATGATGTTTGTATGTTGTTTTTGCTGAAATGAAATGTTTTCTTAGAATCTGCCAAATATGGTTGTAGGCATTTGATGCATATTTATGGGTTGTTAGTTCCTGGACTTAGTTTTTGTCCTAAAGAGTTAGTTTTGGATTGAAGTTTGATGTTTTGTTGGTTGTCAATGGGGCTGCAGTTTTGAAAGTTGAAATTTTAAGCATGTTTTTAATGATTTGATGTTATTTATCGTTGTTGTTTTATTCAAACATGTTTAGTATTAAAAATGTGGTTTATATGGACCAAAAACTATAAGTTTAGAGTCCAAGAAGGTCAATTTCTGGGTTGGGCAATAATTCATGTTTTCTAGGCAGCCTGGGTTCGTGTTCTTCATATTCATCTAAAGAACATTATCTTGAGTACTAGTTTTAGTTTTCTTTTTAAGTTTATTTTTGTTTCTGCATGTTTGTACATCATCATTAGTCAATAATCTATATTGTTCTTGCATCAATAACACGTTTTTAATTGTTTTATTTTTAGGGTTTTGGTTTCGGACCGAAACCATCTTTCAACAAAATCGTGTTGATTTAATGATAATCATATTAAATGGACCCTTGATTCTTGATCTATGCTTGATTGCGAACAAAACCTTGACTTTTATTGCTTGAAATCTAGTCTAGTTTGATATTTATATTGGTGGGGTTCAATTTGAATGTTTTCCATTATTCTTCGTGTTCTTTATTTTTCTTGGTGTTTGATATGTTTTCATAAGAAAATTTTATGGTTTTTGTGTTTTTTTTAGTTTTGATTTTATTTTGGTTTAAATCTTTATTTTGGTTTAGTTTTTGGGTTAAACCTTGGTTTTTGGTTTTGTCTATGGTTGAATCGATGTTTTCAGGTCGACCTAGTCGAGTCAAAATCAGGTCCCTTGGTAAAGGCTTGTTTGGTTTGCTAATATTTTATGATATGGTTTTTGGACCAAGAGATTGTTTGACAAACACACTCTCAGACTTATTTCAAATGTTTTGTTTTTGAATAAAAATGGGTTTTTGTCAAACAGATCCCAAATAAATTCCAGAAGATTCCAAAAAAAATTAAAGACCAATCTAATAAAATTATTTGTGAGTCCCTCACACCTTTTTCCAATAATTGTATTTAGTATCAGGACTGTATACTTACACTGTAAGATACGAGTTTGATATTAAAATATCTGTTTTTCACTGAAATTTCAATAACAAAAATAAAAAAATTTCAAAAAATCTTGTCATTTGTAAAATATAAATAATGTGTTTTATTTGGTGTGCATATGACCAAGTCTCTAAAAAAAATACAAAAATCATATTTTGAAAAAATAAAAATATATGGTAAGTTTTAGCATTTTTTTTATATAAACAAAAAATATCTTTGCATTTATTTTTGAAATTAATAACTAGTTTATTAAATTCATGAAAACTTGGCTAATATTTCAATAACCCCCTTAAAAAATTTAATTCATAAGAATTAATGGTCGATATTCTGGTATAAATATTAGACCTACAAGTAAACTGGTATATAAATACCAGAAATTGGTCAGAAAATTCTCAGAATTATTCTGAATATTCACCAATTCTAATTGAGAGTATTTTTCACCACAATACACAAGTTGTGGAAAACTCTTTCACCTTCCATGATAGTATGGATTTTCCCTATAAGAATATATTTAGGCATACGAGTCTATAATAAATTTGAAATGCCAGATTTATTCATAAAAGTATTTTTTTTTTTGCCATAGACAAACCATCGGTTAGAAATCCATCAAAACCTTTAAACCATATGAAGACCACACAATGAAGCTTACCTCAGGTAAGGTGGTGCGCTAGGGGTGCTAATATCTTTCCTAGCCACAACCAGTCTCTTACCCTAGAATTTTTATAAGACAAGTACACTTGGGTCTGCCAGCGACCCTAAACTAAACAACTAGGTGGTGACTCCTCAACCCTCACGGCACCGCTCACACCGCATGCTCATGTGTGACAAAATGACAACTCCACTAGGATCTTCTGTTTTGACAGTTTTGGACTAGGTTTTGTGTGTTTTATTTGGTTTATTTGAATTGATGTGTTTAATTTTTTGCATTTGGCTTAATTTTTTTTACGCTTTAACATGTTTTATTTTGCTTATGCATGTGTGTTGGATATGGATGAATTTCTTCATGCATCACTAGTTTATTTTGTGATATATCGCTTAGGAATGCATACATATGAAAATTTTAGGTTAGGTAAGGAAGTAACGACTTATCTTATGACTTTCAGTAAAGGTTTAAGTTCCTGAAACCATCCAACTCTTTGTTGAGTGCTTGGACTAATAATGATTGGTATATATACCATCTCACTACCTACTGAGCCCCCATATTACCTTCACGAGAATAATCATTGGGACAACAAAAGACCCTTTTGAGACTAGATAGTGCCTACCTCAATATCTTATGTAAAAAAACATAGAACTTGCCTATAGAAAGTATGTTCCCCAAATAAACATTGTTGCATTAAGACATGCTTAACCTTAAAAGCATTGAAATTTAGGACTTAGGGTTGATAACATGGCCATCATTAAAGAAATGACTTTTGTTGAATATGGGTTGAATCTTGAATTCCTGCAACTATTAGAAGAGGATTGTCTAAGACTGGATGATAGTAAATTGCCACCCATAAAAAATATAGGTTGCTCAAAAAATGACTTAAAAAAGCTCATCTCACATATAAAAAGCATCCATGAGGATGAGTTTTTAAAGAAATATGAGAGGATAGTGGAAATCACGAAAGTGTCCGCGTAAAATTAGCAATTAAGACCTTGATGTATTTTTAGGACACTGAGTACCGATGCTTCGCTTTTGGGAATGTAGATATGTGTTCTACTTTGGAAGAATATGATTTACTGACTGAATTCCATCAAAATCTATACAAAGTCTACTTCCACCAAAGGCGTGACAAAGTGCTTATTGAATTAGCTGAATTGATAAAAGTTCTAGATCTTTATAAGATATTAGAGAAAAGTGCTACTGGGCTAAAGTGGAAGATGATTGAAGAGATATTTGAAAGAAGGAAGAATGACTTTAGATTTGTTGAAGAAAAGGGCAGAATACTTGCTTTAAAAATCTTCAGCTTTTGTTGCCTTTAAAAACACTCAGATAAATTCTATTATGGTGATACTAGCAAAAACTATCTTAACACTCAACCATTGTAGGAGGGTTGACAAGGGATCAATGAGATGTTGTGAACAACTATTGTACATATGACTAATTAGCCATATAGAAACTAAGAGACCGATATTTAACAACTTTTGGTGGTTTAGTAAAAAAACCATTGGAGATGGTTGAAGAAAGGAATTAAAGGACTTGAATAAGGAAAATTGGAAAGTAAAATTACATGGAATCCCACAAGGAGAAGCGAAGTGGAAAGCCCTATGGATGAGAGCAACATATTACTTGATGAGTTGTGGGCAAAGATGATGAGGCAAAGATGATGAATGCCTTTGATGAGAGTGACAAGATATGTCAGCTACACACTTGTTTTGGTTATGAGGCAACTTAGAGGCGTACAACATGTGCTAAGGACAACCGGGTTATCCCAATTCTCCAGGTTATTCAAGGATCAATTTTCTTTGGAAGTTATGAAAAATATCAAGCAAGACCGAAAGCTTCTAGTATTGGTTAAGAAGGAATCAGATTGTCTAAGAGATCCAGTTACTAGTGAAAAGTATCCAAGGTGGAGAAATCTATCACTAGTCATCATCCCTATGACTCTTGGATTTAAAGCTGAGACTTCGCAAGCTATTGAACCGACTAAAAGAAAAAGGATTAACAATGAGGAAGAGTTGAGAGAATAATTAGAAAGATTCCAAATGGAGGTGGGCATCAATAAAGCCCTTACGATATCCCTCGATGAGCAAATCCTCACTAAAACAAAATTAAGAAAGTTTGCAGAGCAACAACTGGAGGAAAAGGACAAGAAAATCATGTCTTTAGAGAAGCAACTAAAAGGAGAAAAAGCAGCTAGAAACTAAAATGAGAAAGAGTGAAAAGAATTAGGAACATATTGGGTGCAAACTAGTACTGAGTTAGAGGCTTTTAAAACCATTTTCATCGATTGTCAAGAAAGGGCTAATATGTCTTTAAAAACCCAAACTAAATTAGAAAGCTAGATTGAGCATTATGAAAAGCTATATAAGAAGCATGTGATGCTGGAAAGTGAGCTGGCTAAAGCAAAAGCCAAAGGAAAGGTTGTCGGGGTCTTCAAAATTGATTTGGATAAAATAAGAAATGAGATTAACCTGCTAGAGGAGAAGCTCGATAAAGAAAAGACTAAGGCAAAACATTTGGAAGAAAAGAATGAACTTCTCGAGCACCACAACCAGATAATTGACACCAACAACAATTAACTGAATAGGAACAACATATTCTTCTTGTAAAAGATGAGTAACATGGATGAGCAGATTGACCAAGCCTTTGTCTATGCTCAAAGAATCCACCGCAATGCTCAACAAGTTAAGATGGATGTCCACCAATATCAATAAAGCATAACTAAGACTAATGCATTTCTTAGGTACATAGAAAACAAAGGCTCAACCTTTCTCCCTGTAAACGATAATGATGAGTAAACTAGATTTCAAATGTAAAAGTTTTCATCAAATATTAATGAAAAGGGCTTAGACCTAATCTTTTGAGCAATATTGCTTTATGATGAGTGTATTTTTATTAAGCATTGGCTCGGATTAAATTGTCTCGGAAGCTATGAAAGGAATGATGGCCATATATCAGCCCAAAGTATAGCTAATCCATATCCAACATACATCATCATGCATAATCATATATCTTTATGCATCTACACTTATGAATTATGGAATGTGTATGACAGGGATTTGAGATATAGGTCCCCCAAATCTAGTTTTCCCTTAAAGAGTCACGAGTTGCCAACATTTTACAATGTTAAAGAGGATTTGCTCAACTTCTAATCCAAAAGCATCATTGTGGTTTTCTTCAAGCTGGTAACAAGAACCTCTACTTTACCATGAACTCAGCTTATGACCTATACTTGGATGTCATCTATGAAGTTTTAACACATTCATCAATAAGGACTGTGGGGAAATGTATGCTTCTTTCCAAGAAGTGCAACAAGTTCACTTACAAACCGACTTTCACGAAGCTACACAACAAAAAAACCAATATTGTCTCTCGATTTTTTTTTATATAAAGCATGATCAAAATTGAATATCATGTTTCCTTTATTTCAATTGACACTCTGAAACCCTATCCTGAAATATCATTTGATTTCCTTCCAAACCATATGGAGATTGTGGCATCAACAAATTAAGAAGTGTTACTTTGCCATGCATACCATGGACCATGCTATTATGTGGGCAACCTTACTACCAAATAATGACAGAAGATTCTGAATCCAAAGACATGATATGATACTATAAAATGTGGCATGATGGTTGAAATATCAAAGCCTTTACACTACAAGATTGTGAGATTCTCGAATCCTAAGTTTTGCCTATATGATAAATAATTCTATATATACCACTGCGTTAGATTCAAGTTGTTTGACATAAAGACTTGGAAATGGAAGCCGTTAGATGAAGTAAATTTACCACAAAAAGAGTTCCTTTTTCATATAAAAAAGTATCCATAAATGATTCATTTTATTGGATTACTTAGAAGAGAAATATATTTGCATTTGATGTGAATAGGGAGAGCTATTGCTTGTTTCCACTTTCTCCACCAATCTCTGAGGGAAATGATGGTAAAGATATTGAGCTTGTCAAATAAAAAGAAAAACTTGCAATGACCTGTATTGATAGGGAGAGCGATTTCATGGAAGTATGGATTATGGAGAGTTATGATGGAAGACAATGGAACAAAAGACTTTCAATAAACATAGGGGTTTTAATAAGGAAAGAACCTTATGTAAGTCCTTTGGCCTTTTGCAATGCTGACAGGAAAATATTTTCTTGACGTCATATTTTTCAACTTCAAGCCAGAAGCATTGATATGTTATGATTAGGGAAGAGTTTACTCAATGGATGCTTCCAATTTCAACCCACTTTTATTGCCAATGAAGGAGCATAGTTGGACACAACATTATAATTGCCATGTATGGCCTCAAGAATAATTTCCCTGAACCATTATTCCTTAGGTGGTATAATTCAGATGAGAGATGTGAATAGTTACAAGAATTTCAAGTATCAAGTCCGAAAGTTGGTTAGCAAGAGGCAAGTTAAGTTTGCAAAGGATAATGTCATTTATTATATAGTCATTGGATCATCATGAGTATAACAAAGGTTAATAAGCAATGACAAAACATGGATGTTTTTAGAGAACCTTACCTCATTAAGGTGTTGTATTGTCAACGTTTTTTTATGGAATTTTTCTATTTTGCACTTTGTTTTGAGATTAAATCATCTGTTTAATGAAATATGCATTTTCTCTTTCTTTTTTTTATTTTAAAATTAAGAGATATTTAGCATTTTATTATTGACTATGATATTTTGATCAAACTCCAACATATGAAATTAAGACTAATCAATCATGAAAGAGTAAAAGTGTTTTGATTGTAGAAATGATTCAACGTTTGTTAAAATAACTTGACAAACAATATAAGGTGACCAGACAATTTTAAGATCACATATAAAATTAAACCACACATCATGGATCCAAGTTTACATAATGACATGTAATGGATTCAGTAGTTATGGACTCGCGAATGATGGTTCTTTGTAAGTTCAAATTATTACATTGAATGAGGTCAAAATTTATTGATTATGAATTTGCTTGAAATGAGAAAATGTCATATTTGTTTATTCATTTCACAATTCTTAAAATATATATCCCTTACAATCTCATTTTGAGCTTGATTGGAATCTTTCTTTCAAAAAGAAACTCTGACCTAGATCATACCCCATACTGGGGGCAAATAAGAGATCTTTACATTCTTTCTTACGAAAGGTTATCTTTACTATGTGTTTTCTCCTAAATTTGTCTTTTTGATTGCCATTAATTATCATAATAGTTTTTAGTTTTTTTTATATATTTTTAATTATTTTATGAGAAAAATGTTGACATCGGTCTCTAAAGATAGAAGACTCAATGATCTAATTACAAAAATATTGACATCGATCTCTTTTAAAAGGAGACTTGTCGTTTTGGTTCTAAAACAAATATCATTATTCCCATAAAAATAAGACCTATCTTACCTAAGATTTTGACATCACTCCCTATAAAAAGGAGACGTGTCAATTAAGATGTTTTGTTTTTTTAAGTGAATGTTGGACCTGTAAAAATAGTAAAACTTGAATTGGGCTTTGGCCTATTCATTTTGGTGAATTGCAAAACAAACCTGAAAGTCATCATTATTATCTATAGGCTTTAATAGGATCATATTGACCTAACCTAAATTATTATGTTGTAAAATATTACAGAATGATAAATGAATCATTTTATTATTATTATTTTTTGTTTTATTTCATTTTCTTTATAAGGATATCACTACCAACAAAACAAAAAAAGGTTTGAACTTTCACAATAATAATAAAACAAAAATATCAATATACATTAAATTTAAACACACAAATCACAAAAAAAATTTTATCTAGGGTTTGAAATTTGGAAAAACACCAAAAAATGTTAAAAAATTATGAGTGGGCCACGTGGAGCGCATGTAATCCATGCATGGACTACCTAATTCTTTTAGACAAAGTGCACATGCTTATGATACACCAATACTTGCAAAATGAATAAGAAAACACAAAGTAATAGAAATTATCTTTCTTTGATTTTTTTTGTTCCAATATTTCATGTCTCTTGGTTTCTTTAAGTGGTAATTGAGATGGTGTTTGCTTGGGTGGTTGTGGATAAGAGGAAAGGTTGGAGAGGTCTATGGTATATTGGTTATTGCTGATCACAGGATGGTGGCTCACGATAGCTAATTTGGCATAGAGAGAGATTGTCATTACTGAGTCACCTAGAAGTGTTGTCGTTGCTACTCCTATACTGTTGTTGGTGGTCGAAGGTGGATGACAATAATAGTAAGGTAAAGAGGTTATCATGAGTTTGTTTGTATGGTGGTTGATGGTGGTATTGTTTCTCTATTATTGGATTAATTTGGAGTTGATTTTCTTTGAATTAAGGGTTTTCCAAGGGCTTTAAGTGGTTGAGGGTATGAAGGTTAGTTTAGGCTATGATTTAGTTGTTAGTTGCTGATCATGAGGCTGGAAATAAGGCTAGTGCTTAGAGGTAATAATGCTAGTCTCAAGTTGAGTGAAAATGGTGTCCATTGGTGGATTGTTGGTTGTCGGCTGGAGAAGACAGATTGAAAAGTAATGGTCGAGGGTGAGTGGTTGAGAGTGGTGGTTGATTCGGTGGTGGCCGAAACAGAGTTGAGAATCTTGGATATTTTGATTGATGGTGGGATAAGGGTGGATGTTGTTTTATGTTTGAGGAACAAGTAGTATGGGTTGATCAAATGTTGTGTTTTTGATCCATAAGGGGTTGTCTCAGTGTTGAGTTGATCAAATCTTCATTCAATTCCCTTAGCTGTTGTCTAGGTTGTGTCCTACCCTTTTTGAATTGTTACCTCAAATGCTAAAAACATTTGTGAGTACCTTTTGGGCTTAATCTAAGGGATTGAATGAAGATTTAGGCAGAAATTTGAGAATTTGGTTTGATAGAGATTTGACGAGGCTAAAAATCTAGGATTGAGGAGCTGTAATTAAAAGATTGAAATACAAACTTAAATGTTGGGATCTTTGGTTTAATTGCTCAAGAATATGGCTATAAATAATAGATTGCAATCTCTGGTTTAAATATCTGGAATTAATTTTAGACTAAATTGAATTAAATTAGTTTAAGTGGACTTAATTGGAATAAATTGGATTGAATTAACTGGATTGAAACAAATAGAACCGAAATGAAGTTATATAAAGAGATTAATTAGTCCTCTAAGATGTTTCTTCCTTTTCATTACAATCCTTGACTTTTGAATTTTTCAATTTCATTAAATTAGGGCTTTAAATCTTGAACTCTCTCTCAATTTAATCCCGAAATCAAATCTTTCTAAGTTAGTCTCTTTTAAGTTTAGTCATTGTTTTCCAAATTCTTACAATTTCAACCGGATTTATCCTAAATCCCTTTTTTTTTCAATTGCATCTCTAATTGAATCAATTTAGAGTCTTAGATTTAACAGCTTGTTGCAAATTCATCTTTAGTTCCTAAAATTATGCAATTTTGATCAATCTAACTCCGAAATCTAATTTTTTTTTCAATTAAGCTCTTCATTGATTTTTAATTTGGTTGTTTGTTTCAAAATCATCCTTAAACTTCAAATTTCTTTCTCTCTTAACCAAATCAAATTAAACTATTTTCTCTTCGATTCAAACCTCAATTATGACCTAAAAATTTTCTAACTCAATTTTTGCCTGTAATACTTAATCATTTGTCCAATTTTCAACCTCGATTATATTTTTTATTGTATTCTTGCATTTTTATAATTTTCAAGATTTTTCTCTCATAAAAAATAAATAAATATGAAGAAAATAATGAAATGATTAAAATTACTTAAAAGACACATTTTTTGGATCTTTTATTTAATTTTTGAAACATGTACAAAAAGAGAGGTAAAAAATGTTACAATAATATTAATGCATGAACTCTTAAATGTAGAAAATAACATAAAATCACTCTCTACTTGATAAACTCAAATTTAACAAGCCCAAAAAACCCCTCAAAATGCTTGAAAATGTAAAAAAAGCCAAAAACAATATTTATAAGCTCGGGTAAGGTTGCCCGAGCCTAACTACTACCAAGGTGCATAGTAGCCTGAGCCTATACTAGTCGTGCTAGGCTTGCATCTCAACTCTCACATGGGTTCAGGCTACTATACCCGAGCCCAACATGTTTAGGTTCAGGTAGCATGTCTGAACCCATTTTTCATCTTTAATATGCTCAAGAACCCCAAGTCTAACACTTTATTGAGATTTTTTTAGGACCGCATGCAGGTCCCTCAATATTTTATATTGATCTAATACATATTATTTTGAGTAGAATATAACTTAAAATATCATAAGGTTTAAATTACACTTTAGCTCCTCCTCTACACAAAAAGACAAGACTCATGAGCCATAAATACATCATGAGTCATTCAAACTTAAAGTTTACAATCTCTTTACTCTTAACATTTTCAGTATAAATGTTTTCAAAACTTATCTCTAAAATATCATTGCATTTTTTCTATATACAAAGTTACTGACTTGAGCATTTAAGAGTCTCCACATCAATCAAATAAGAGCTTTTACAAGTATCAGCTACCATCCACCTTAGCTTACCATGCACCACCAGCTACCAACCACTTGGGCTTTCCATATCAAGCCACCAAACACCTTGAATAGAAAGAATGGATCAAATTGCTTGAACTAAGAGATTAACTGACACATCAACCTTATTCCTAAGCATCTAGGATTTTAGGACATCATCAGTGGTGCCATCTATAGGAAACTGATTAAAAAAGTCATCAGTTTCTAAAACTTGTTTTTGACATTTCTAGACCATTCTATGACACACAACCAAGACACACATGAGCTAGAACATGAGAAAAATTTATCTTTTATCCTGGACACTTCTACCCAAATAGACCTTCAACAACTCACCAGTCATATGCAACTCCTCACTCATGCCATGTTGGTAACTCAATGGTAAAATCAGACATTTCCACTCCAACAAGTCTTGACACCTTCAGCAACACACAACACCCTAACTTCACAACCATCGGTTGTACTAGGCCCTTTAGATGATTACACTACCTAGAGGAAAGTAGGCAAAATGACATTCCTGAAAGTCTCTCAAGGGCTCACTTGTGCCGTCGTGATACCCATATACAGAGTCGATACTCTAAACGTACTCCCCCTAACTACTATGAGATGGAAACCAATTACTGTAACTGTCGCACCCGACATCGAAATGGCCTTAAAAATTAGTTTTTTTGGGGAAGAATGGATTTCTGGCATCCTATTCTTTGATGGGGAATATTCTTGTTTAAGGAGTCGCCACCTAGTATTCTATGGTACGAGACTGGTTATGTAAAAGGAAAGATATTATCACCCCTTAAACATCATGCTTAAGGCAGGCTGCATTGCTGATCGTTGTCATTGACTGCTAACATTTTTGTTGGTTTATACTATGATGGTTTACGTGTAATATTCCTGACTCTGGCACTAGTGAATATTCAACTATAGATATTTACAACTCTGGCGTTGACAAGTATTACGTAGGTATCAAAATGAATAAATTTAAATCATTATTTCTTTTTATTCCTGACTCTAGCATCAGTGAATAAACAAATAAAAATCAATTTATTTTTACGCATACACATTATTTTTATTTTTATGTAGCTAAATAAAAGCAAAATACAATAAAATAAAATAAAATAAATTTACATTAGTAATTTTATTCCTGACGCTGACGTCAGTGAATAAACCAATAAATTTATTTTATTTTATCTTATGTTTTTTTTTTGCATGCACATTTTTTATTTTTATATAACTAAATAAAATACAATGAAATAAATTTGAATCGGTATTTTTATTCTGACTCTGGCGTCAATGAATAAAAAAACAATAAATTCATATTTATATTTTTTACATACATAATTTTTTTATTTACATTTTTGGGCTGGGCCCAACTCAGCCCATATGGCCTAGCCAGCCCGGCCCGGTCACTGGCCCAATCCAGTGACCCGACTGGGCAAAAAAACTAAAAGCACGCGTGAAGTGACTTCACACGTGCATGAACACTGTGCGAAGGTAATTAAATTACCTTCGTACAGTGTTCTTGTAACAATTCAATTTGAAATGAAGATGCAAAGGTGAATGAAGAAACAGGCATACCTGCTTCTGGAGACTGAAGATGCTTGCAGCGATGATGATGATTCTCGCCTATTGCTTCCCTTTGTCCCCTTTCTGTACTCACTTGTCTGTGTTTTCCTTTTGTTTTCTCATAAGCTTTTAAAACTAAGAAGATGATGCCGGCCTGCTGTGAGTTTGTTTTGGGTGTTTTCTTTTGTGCATGGATGTCTGCAGAGATGAAGGCAATGGCGGGGACAATTATCTGTGTATGATGGTTTCCTTTCCTCTCCTTTTCTCTGTGTATTATTTCTCTCCTTGATTTTTTCTCCCCTTCTGGGTTTTTTGCCATCCCTTTTATAAAGAGATCCTACAGCTTGCCCTTCAACTAATCCTACCTTTGCAGGACTGTTATTCAACCCACGAACAAGGTTGTGGGCAAGAGATGTGGTCCATGATTGGATCGGATTTGTTGCAGATTTTTAGGTCCCCTGTTGAATCGGGATGAAGAAAACGAACACGGCTGTTCCACCAGCAACGGCGACGTTTCGGCAGCAAATGGACATTTTCATTTTGACCCCTGATCTTTGGAATTTTAACTGTTCGATCTCAATTAATTAAAAAATTCCTTTCAATTTTGCCATTTGGATTAATTTCAATTGAATCCCTAAATTATAACACTGTTTACAGTCCTTAATTTTCGGATTGTTCAATTTGGCCCTTAATTAAATCTTTAATTTTTAATTCTTTCAAAATCATCCCTGAAAAATCAGTCAAAATTCCTAAAGTACACCAGCAATTTCATTATGGTCCTCGGTCTCTTAATTTCTTGAAATTTTGCTTCTAATCAACCCACAAATCTGGTATTTCTTTAATCAAAACTTAACTAAATCCTCAAACTTATCAATTCTTTAATTAAGCACCTGATTTATTAATTAAACTAATTCAAAATTTTAATCCAACTTATTAATTCTTCAATTATTGACTAATTGACTCTCAAATTTAATAATTACATCCTCAAACTTCAAATTTTGTGTTGTCTTAACTCCATTCTCAAATATATTTTTATCCATTCATTTTGTATTATTTATTCAAAAATTGGGTTATGACAGTTGCCCCCTCTTTATAATATTTACGATACAAAGTCATTGGAAAATTGTTTTCGTTTTGGCTTTGAGTAGTAGATTGACAAACGACCTTAAGATGAGAGTTTGAAGGTGCACTTGAAAGGTGGAGAGGGCTCGAAGGCACAATCAAGAGGAAATAGGGTTAAGAAACACACTACCTTTGATTATCGAGGGCTTGAAGGCGTGCTCGAAAAGAAATGAGGCAAGGGCTCGAAGACGCACTCAAAAGGAGGTAGGATAAGAAATGACCTTTGATGGTCGAGGGCTCGAAGGCGCGCTCGAAAAGAAATGAGGTGAGGGCTCGAAGGCGCACTCAAAAAGAGATAGGATAGGAAATGCACTGCCTCAGGAATGGGAAATGAAAGGTGGTGGAAAAATACAGAGATTTTTCAGGTGACCTAATTCTCATGGGCAGCCTGCCCAGGTTGAAAAATTCTCAAAAGTGAAAATTTTTCAAATGCAATTTCAATGTTCGCCATTTCAAGTTGGCTTTCCACGTAATGGATTCCGTTAGAATTTTTCTCTAATGAAATTTGCAAAACTCATTGTCCAATGTCTCAAAGTTTAGATGATATGCATGCATCTTTACCTGATTTGAAATATAGGCCCCCATTTCTTCTTAATCTTCTGGTTGTTTGATTGATGAGGACTTGCTACCTCTGATTTGGGTCATCTTTGTTGTTTGGCTCTCTAGCCCACTCGAGTTAGCCCATGTAAGTCTATTTCCAGATTTGTTTGCACAACTCAACCTTTGTGGTGCCCTTCGTGACCCGCTTGCTTGCTAAAGATTTTCTGATTTGTCAAATAATTTGAGAGGATCATTCATTACCCTTCGTCTCACTGCTAAAAATATTCGGTGTCACTAGCTGAAAGGATCAAGCAGTCTTTTATAAACCAAAATAGCCCCTTGTCTTGTTGAAGGAAATCAATATCTCTTTTTCTAGAACTTTTCCTTCTAAACACAATGTTGCCCCTTGTATTGGTCATTGCCCTTTTTTAAAACAATTGGGACTTCATGAATTTTCCAATTTTCCAACTCTTCTCTCTCAGCCAGCTTCCTCACGAATCTGGATGAGCCATCTTCCAAAACACCAATAGTTAGTTGTGGTAGCTGTTCATGAGGACTCTCATCTTGCTCACTAACATTTTCAAGATAATTGATAGTAGCACCACTGAATTCTTTTCTTAGCCCCTCTTTATAATCCTTAGTTTTTATCAAATATGTAGATCTTGGAAATGTTACATGGATAGGTGGGATCTCCATTCAAACTTCATCTAGCTCTCTTCTTTCAATCCGGGCTACTCTCTTTTCTCTTTTAATTTCAACTGCTCTTTTAAAATCTACTTTTCCAGGCTTAAACCCTAAGCCAAACCTTTGATCGGCGCATTTCATTTTTATCACATTAACCCTCTTAGGCATTCCGGTAGTTAAGTCATATTGAAATGGTAATCCATGCTTCAAGAAGTATTTAGCAGCCATTTTTGCTGCTTCAGAAATTTCTGGCTTTCTTCGTATTGTATTTTCAGGTACCCATTAAGCATTTACAACTTCAAATGCATTCAGATTTCCATCCTTAGTTTCTTCAATTTCTATGTAAGGGATGGATACATTTCTCATCATTAACAAAGTTTCTTCAGCTCTCACAGTCACCAAATTCCCATTAATGATGAATTTGACCTGTTAATGTAAAGAAGATGCGATAGCTAGGGCCGCATGGATCCAAGGTCTCCCTAGTAAAATGTTGTATGATGGATGAATATCCATTACTTGTAATGTAACTTGGAATGATTATGGGCCAATGATTAGTTCAACATCAATATTCCCAATGATTGGTCTAGGTGACCCATCGTATGCCCTAGTAGTCATGGTACTTGGCTTCATGTGAGAAGCATCAACTGGCATTTTATCAAGTACATGCCTTGGCAATACATTAAGAGCAAAGCCATTATCTATAAGCACCTTAGCAATCACACAATTCTTGCATTTTACCGTGATATGCAATGGTTTATTATGACAAGTCCCTTCATGATCCAGCTCATCATCAGTAAAATAGAGGTAGTTAGTGGCTTGAATCCTACCCACCAAATGTTCTATGGAGTCTTGTGTGATATCCTGAGGAATATATGCTTCATTAAGAACCTTCTGAAGTGCGTTCCTGTGTAATTTTGAACTCAACATTAATGATAACAAAGAAATCCTAGCGGGTGTTTTCTTTAGTTGACTAACCACACTATATTTGCTATGCCTCATCAATTTCAGAAATTCATTAGCCTCTTCATCACTTACTGGCTTGTTAACCTCATCTGTCTTTGCCAATTCCACCATATTCTTTCCTTTGGCCTTTCTATGGTTTTCCAACTCTTCAGGAGTAAAACATCTCCCACTCTGAGTGAGTCCTCCTATTTCAGCATGGAAAACAGGGGCAGGACTTGTGCTGTGAAAGGAATAACTATAATTATAGGGTTGGGTATTATAGCTTCCACCGACAGTATTCATAGGCTTGGTAAGGATTATTTTTGGCGGACCCCTTTCAGGTGGTATATATCTACAAACTTTCACTTTCTTGTTACAACCAGTCATTGTTCCTACTAACTCATCTTTGGGTTTCATCAATCTTAATATTCCCAATGTCATCATATCTTCTACCTCAAAATGAAACTCCTCACACGAGTCAGTATCATGCTCAAACTGCTGATGATATTTACAATATTCATTAGCATCCCCTACAACTTGTATTCTGACTGGTGTCTTCAGATAATTATTTTGCCTCAACATCTTATATAATCTATCCATAGTCACCCTTAACGTTGCTTTACTTCCCCTTCCTATCTCCAAGCTATTAACTCCTCCACTTCCAAAAGTATGGTTTGGTAGAGGGTTTGAATTCACATTTGGAGATTCATCAAAAGAAATCCACCCAGCTTTGATAAGTTGAAGGATTCTTCTTTTGAATGCAAAGCATCCATCAATATTGTGTCCCACGAGACCCGCATGGTATTCACATTTTTTATCAGGTTTATACCATTGGGGAAATGGTGATTGTAAAAGAGTTAAAGGAATAGGTGCTACTTGGCCAATACTGTGCAACCTCTGATACATCTCTATAAGAGGTATAGGTAGTGGTGGAAGTTCTACTTGGTCTATTAGAAAATTTCTTCTTGGGCGGTAGGTATTGTTGGTTTGGTTATTTGCTAGGTTATTCTAGGTGTTTGTACGTGAGGTGAATTTTATGTTGGATATGGAGGGGGTAGGTGTAATGGTTTTGAAACTGTAATTATCTTGGTAGGTTTTCTTTCCTCTACTTTCCCTTTCGACATTGTGAATTTTTGTTTCTTTTCTTTTTCCAACAAAACCTTTTTTTTAGTAGGATCATGGATCCTACCCATCCGAACAGCTTGTTCGGTCCTTTCAGCTATGACAACCAAATCAGAGAAATTCTGAGCAGCACTACCTACCAATTATTCAAAGTATGGGGCTTTAAAAGTGTTGGAAAATAAACCAGTCATCTCCCTTTCCAACAATGGAGGATTTACTTGTGCGGCTGATTCACGCCACCTTTAGGCATATTCTTTTACAAACTCCTTATTGTCTTTTTCCATGGCTTGCAGACTTGATCTATCTTGGGCAACATCCATATTGAACTTATACTGTCTAATAAAAGCATCAACCAAATCCTTTCATCCTTTGATCTTGGTATTATCCAAACGCATATACCAAGCAAGAGCAACATCAATTAAACTGTCTTGAAAGAAATGGATCAATAACTTCTCATCATGGACTACCTCAGCCATTTTATTACAATATACTTTAAGATGGGTGATCAGGCATTGAGTTCCAGTATATTTAACAAATCCTGGTACACGAAATTTTCTAGGAATAACCACATTAGGCACCAAACACATTTCAGCGGCCTTTACCGGATCATACAAACTATTCCCTTCCATTGCCTTCATTCTTTCTTCTAAAGCAGCTAACTTTTCATGACCATTTTCGTCCACTACCTTATTCCTTTGAGGTTATTCCTCTGTCAAAACTGCATGGGAGACCCTCATTGGATATGTTGATTGGGTGGGTAAGAAATGAGTAGCATGTTGAGGTTCAAATGGCAGAATAAAGGGAGGCGGAAGCTAGGGTGTAAATGTTTGTTGAGAAGATGTTCCTTCTCCAGCTCTAGGCCTCAAAGCCTGTTTAAGCAAGCTGGTAAGCTTTGCTACATCCTCCTTCAGGCTTTCCAACTCTTTTTGGTGTTGAATTTCTAACTAGGTTCTCTCTTCATTTTCCATTTTCTTCTGTAAATGAGTATTATGGATATGTTTCAGTTGGGGACCTATATTTCACCTGTTATATGTAGAATATGACAATTTATAAGCAAATGTATGAAATGCATGAATATGAATGCAACATATTGGATATGTATTCGCTTTTCATTGGTGACACATGGCTGTCATTCTTTGGATATGTGGTTTGAGCTTGAACTTGATATCATTGTTGTGATGTCGAGAAGAGATCTGCTTAGCTTTTTGACGTTTGGGCTTTCAGCCATATACGCACATTTTTGAATTGAAAATATGGGTCTCAGCCCTTTATTACTTATTCAGAGGCTTACAATGAAAAATTGATCTAATCTATTACAGGAGAAAAAACATCGCCTCTATTAGCTATTGCTTTTAAGAAAAGATCGGTGTTATCCAAGCTTCTTCGATACTTTATTATATCACCTCCCACTTGGCGAGCTTCCACTCGTAATAAATAGGCTTCCGCAACTGCTTGATCAACTTGATCTTGTAGTTCCCTTATCTTCTCAGTATGTATCAAGTTGTTTCTAGATAAAAAGTTATTAGCAGCATCCAATGTTTGATTATGTTGTGCTATCATTTTCTGGCTTTCCATAAGCTGTACAATCTTCAATTTTTCTTTGCCAGCTTAGATCTCAGTGCTTCTGCCTCAGTCTTATGATCATTTAACTCTACTCTTAGTTCTTCATGAATTTTAGTCACATGTTTAATGTTGACTATTTCAATCTCAGCTCTTCCCAATTGGTCTTTAAGCTTGACTACGTCTGCCCGACGCATTTTCAATGCAGCTTGTGTCTTGATAGCTAACTCCTCTCAATGCTTAGCTTTTGCCATATAATATGTCATGTCCTTATTAATTGTCTTCAAGTCATCCTTTGCCTTTATCTAGTCTTGACCCACAGAGTCCCTTTCTTCTTTAGCTGTTTTTCTCACAGCCCTTTCTTTGGCTATCTGCTGCTCCAAGGACACTCTTTATTCTTCCTTTGTTTTAAGCTCAGCTTGTAACAATTTTACTTGTTTTTTTAATTCTTCTTCACAGTTCACTCTTTTCCTTCGAATGCCCATGGGTTCAGAAACTTCCGTCACGTAAATGACCCCTCCATTTCGCCATTCAGGATACTTTTCACTAACTGTAGGATTCCTTACACCGATCTCTTTTTTAACTAGCACTAAAGATCCCCAATTATGTTTAATGCTCTCCAGCATCTCATTATATGCACCTTTGTAGACTCCAGTGAATTGAGCTAAGCCAATTGTTCTTGGAATGCTTTGTATGCCCCCAAGCTATCTTGCAACCAAAGTAGGCGCATAGCTAATATATCCAGTCACTCCAATCAAAGGTACCCAAGGCTTCTTCCCATAGCCCATTAGGTGTGTTAAATTTTTCATCCAAGGAGCTCTCTAATTAAAATTGCTTTGTGGAATTCCATGCAATTTTACCCTCCAATCATCTTCAGAAAAGTTTTCCCATTCACTTGATACAAATAACTCAAGTGGCTTTTGATCAAACCACTAAAAATTTCAGAATATTGGTGTCTCCAATTCTATATGGCTTACCATCCAAATGAACAACAATGGAACATAACATCTCATAGAACCTTTTCCAGTCCTTTTGCAATGATTGAGAGACAAAAAAGTTTCAGCCAAGATCGTAGCAGAAGGATTAATTTTGGTCTTCTCATACTCAACAAACAAATTAGCTGTCTCTAAACTGATAATTCTAGCAGTCGAAGGATATAAAATCAGCCCAAATATTCCCAAAGCCAATATTCGGTATACCTCCAAATTAACACCAGGATTAGACTTTTTAGCAATCAACAGTTCTTCTAGCCGTTTCCATCTCAAACCCCCAGAATTATTTTTTTCTCTATATAAGCTCATTTGATGGATTCCCAATAGCTTAGCAAGCTCCTCTATAGTATTCTCAATCTTTTGATGAAAGTAAACCT
>Ga0325414_1001235_pt1 | contig 24229 bp, 16 predicted proteins | sample PopdelMetagenome_8_FD_206183 | JGI IMG/M metagenome (GOLD analysis project Ga0325414, IMG submission 206183) | Populus deltoides microbial communities from Bellville, Georgia, United States - Leaf-PdKOR-R3 | ecosystem: Host-associated > Plants > Phyllosphere > Phylloplane/Leaf | place: USA... | reverse complement strand
CAGTTGACATGATAATGGCACGCACTTTGTCCCCATTTGGCTATCTTTCTTGTTAAGCAGTCTGTTCTATGCAAATCTTGCATTCTTAATCTAGAAATAACATGATTAGATTGTTGATTAGCCTTTAATTTGTTCAGTGACGTGGATAACAACACTTGATGCTATCAAATGTAGCCTTTTACATAACTAAATAAATTAAGGTTGAGTCCTAAAACTACTTTTTTTTTTTAACCAAGACCTGATAAAATCAAGGAAAAAACCTTACAGAGTAATTTAATTGGTTAATTTTTAGATTTATTTTTTAATAATTACAAGTTTAAATTATTTTAGGACTACTAAAAATTTGTATAGTCATTAATTTTAAAAAAATAATTTAATCTATATCAGTTTTTAATTTTTTTATAGGCTAATTAAAAGGTCAGTGTTTTTTACCTTAATGAATTTGTTTTGTGAGCACGATGGCATTACATTAATTATTATTTTGATTAAAAAATTATGAAAATATGTATATATTTAACGAATAACCTATTCATCTTTCTATTGGTGAATAATAAGGCTTTGTTGAAGATTATGGTTCGGTTCACGTTGTGATCGAACTGTGTTTTTAAAATTATTTATTTTTGATGTTTTTAATTGATATCAAAATTAAAAGTTGTGGTACGCCGTAGAGATCTCTTGTATGTTACACGTGGCGGGTTACTACAGTATTGTGTGCTTTGAAGGGTACGCGTGTGTATCCTAAGGTACATCGATAACATGACTGGGTGGCGAGCATCTCAATCTCAAATAAGGCTTTTTGTTTAGAACAGTCGAGAAAGAAAGTGGGGAGTTCCCGGGCCCAGGTGAGCTAGTGGCCGTAACGCGTTGAGCCTAGTACTATTTTCCACTGTAAATGACCAAGCACGTTGAGCAATGGCCACGTCAGCGAGTCGCACAACAACAAGAAGTCCTCGATGGCAGGCACTAGTTTTTCTTCCAGCCAACCACAATCCTTCAGAAAAATGTAACAGAAGCTACGGGTCGTCGCTTGTGAAAACATTTTTTTTTAATTATTGAAATAATAATAAAAAATTAATTCCAAAAATTCTGAAATTACTAACTATATAAACCTCCAATAACTATAAAAAAAACATCATTAATTAACAAACTCAAAACTTTGAAAGTTGAGGTACCCGGTTGTGAAAGCATCTTTATTTTATAAGGTGGTCTGGAGCTGAGTCCTTGCAAATGACAAATGGGAGGAGAGACTGTCAGGCATTTACCCCATTGTTAATTAAGATTTGGTGGAATCATGACTGGATATAAGGAAAAAAAAAGTTTGATTTTGCTGCAGTTGCTTATATTAGAGTTTACATTCTAGGATCCCAAGAAGACCGCGAAGAGAAGAGGTAAAACAATTGATAAAAAAAAAAAATGAAGAAAAAAGAGGGGATAAATTAAGCAGCGGTCAATCAACGTGAAGGGGAGATCACAGGAATGTTAGAATTCCCTACTAATTTTCAAACTTAAAAATGGAAGGGAAATTTCCCAACGAGCAGGACGCCCAACTTTAGCAGAAGAGCTACGTGATTCAGCATTAAATCTTTGACAATTAAGCAGCTTGCAATTATTCAATTCTGGTACGTTGTGATCACATGCCAGTACTTGAATATTCTCACATGTTTAGTTTTATACGGCTTAATTTCTTACTCGAGATTTCCTCCTACATCTACCCTGGACAAAATATTATGACAGAAACACCATCAAAGAGTTGGTTTCAAGCTAAAAATCCCTTTCCACCAAGAAAAAATCAATATAAGCATTACTCCCATGGAGAACATGCTTGAAGGAGAAGAACCTCTCTCTATTTTCCATGTCTTTTATTTTAAAAACTTGTTCTGCAAATGATTATGATTCCCAATATATAATTGTTTCGTTCATCTTCAGCGTCTTACTACATCACCTATTTTATGAAAAGATTGTAATCTTTAAAGACTTTTCTTAAATCTCGTCAAAGGTCAATCTTATTTTCAATATATTACTGAGAATACGACTCAAAAATGATAATTCTTTCATCGATCAATCTTATAACAGTATAGATATATCTTTATGATAAAAAAATATTTTCTAAAAATCTCTCCAATAAATCCAAGCTTATTAATCGAATCCACCTGCTAACTGAGACCAATTCTCTTATAGGGTTATACAAAGCATTTTTTTTTAAAAGAATCTAGCAAGTGTTCAACAAGCGTTATGATTTATTACCAAGAACATTAAAGTCCCAAATAAATAGATGACTTCTAATTGGTTCAAATCTTGGAAAGTCCAGTGCAAGAGTTAAATAAATGATGTCCACACAATCCCATGTTTGAGATGGAGGTGGGGGGGTCGCATATTCCTCGGGATTGGCTTTGTGGTAGAGTGTCCTATCTCTTCTGGTAACAAGTAGATGAAGATCCTTGCATCACCTCACGATAAAAAGTGGAAAGCCATGTAAGAAACTCGAAAAACTACTGGTCACCCGTCAGCCAGCCCATGAAAGCAAAGAAATAAAACCTCTTCCACTCGTACTTGTACTCCTCCCTCGAAGAAAACTCTCATTACAGAACAGCAGCCAACAGGCCTTGAAAAACCAGCTCAACAAAAACGTAACCAGAACCCAGAAAAAGAAGAGAAAATAAAAGGGAAGAAAAGAAACCTAACAAGTGAATTGTAAACCACTTTGTATAGAGTTATATATTGAGATGGCTGGTGTTCTGCTTTGGGTGATTTGTCCAACAGAGAATGCTAGTTTTGCTACATCAAGCCTGTTAAGTTTAGTCCCCAAAAGTGGCTCCCAAGTAAGAAGGTACTCTAAAGTGTGTTCAAGACTCAAATTCTCTACAGGGGTTTTTGCTGCTGCCTCCCTTTCAAGCGTAGTGGCAAACCCACCAAGATCTTCAGTGGAGAAGGTGTATGAGGTGGTTCTAAAGCAAGCTGCTTTGGTGAGGGAGCAGAAAAAAGAGAGAATCTCAGATGTTGTAGCAGGAAATGATCAAGCTGAGAGTATGTCTCGTGGGGATCTGCTAAATGGGGCATATAATAGGTGTGGTGATGTCTGTGCTGAGTATGCCAAGACCTTTTACCTGGGTATTTGCTCTCTTTCTCTTCTTCTTGTTTGTGTTTACTACAACACTTCATAGTTATCAGAGGAATTGCTTATTGCTTACTATTAAGTTGTGGTCTTAAAGATGAAGTTAACTTGACCTATGAATATAAATATTCTTGTTAAACATTGAAGTTGCTGTCTACAGTTAGAATCCGAGCTTCTCAAAACTTTGAAGTTAGCACATGAGCAAGGAATCAATTAACGATTATAATATCACCGTTTTTATATATTTAATTACTTATCTTCCAGATCCTTTTTCTTACATTGAACTTTCTATTTCCTTGTAGCCAGTAGCCACTACTTGCTAAGAGATAATGGAAGGAAAAGAAAGAAAAGATAAATTGCTTTTGTTTTCTTCTGTGTCCCTTTCTATTACTGTGGAAACTATTGAAAAGGCTAATGACATATAAAATAAAGAAGATTGAAAAAAGGCTATATAGAGTGACCAAATTGTTGTGGCATTATACTAGAGATGGTGATTTCAAGTTTTAACACAGAGGATTCTACTACATATATGCAACTAAAAGTGAGCATTGTCACTGTAAATCTGTGAAAATGCTCTCAACTCATATCAGCTACAACTTTAGTCGCTGTTTTCTACTTTTGTTTCAATGAATATATATATATATATATATATTCTCTCATGTTTATGTTATGTCCTGTCATATATTTTTTAAAATGAATTTGTATCATCACAACATATTCACTTTTATCATGTTTTGTAATAGTTCTTAAATCTAAAGTACTGTGAAATATGTCGTATAAAAAAAAGAGATGATGTCAAATATGGGATTAAATCTTCTAATTTAGACATGGTTTGAATTGTATTTATTCATTTGCACGAATGGAAGTGAATGTTTATAATGATTCCGAATGAATTAATCCTGGGAAAAGTCAAATTGTATAAGCTTTTATTTTTATGTTGATTATTATAATCAAATTTCTTCCCTGTAATATCCAATTTCAGGCACATTACTTATGACTCCAGAGCGGCGAAGAGCTGTCTGGGCAATTTATGGTGTGTATGCTTTGGCTTTCTTTCAACTTGCCAGTTCAATTTGTTCCATTGCATTTATGCTCCCTGCACACCAGTTCATTTTGGCTTTCTGTATTTGAGATGGGTATGACCTGCATACATTATGGGTCACTTGGATATTCCAGGACGTGGATGAGCCCTGCCTGTAGATGACCCCAACTGTGTTTTTCATATCACTATCAAGAAATATATACATTTGCAAAAAAAAGAAGAAAAAGTGATGTTTCTCCCATTCTTATTCCATCACCATGTGTAGGAGTCATTGCAGAATTCTTGGCTTGCAACCGTATTGGCTGCAAAACACTTTGACGTAAAAATCCTGGAAAATGCTGAAAAAACTAGTCTATTAACTTTTTTGTATCTGTTCTGAAGTGTGGTGCAGGAGGACTGATGAGCTTGTGGATGGACCGAATGCTTCACATATCACACCCAAAGCTCTTGACAGATGGGAGCAGAGGTTGAATGACCTTTTTGAAGGTCGCCCATATGATATGTATGATGCGGCTCTATCTAGTACTGTCTCAAAGTATCCCGTTGATATACAGGTAATACTTAAATCGCAATGCTAAATACTCTAGTAAATACCCAGCATGCTTCACTTGTATATTTACTGAACTATCTATTTGTTCAAGAAATTATTAGCCAATTGATCGAAAATTCTCTCCTTGGACAGCCCTTCAAGGACATGATAAAAGGAATGAGAATGGACTTGAAAAAGTCGAGATATAAGGACTTTGATGAGCTTTACCTGTACTGCTATTACGTTGCTGGGACAGTAGGGCTAATGAGCGTTCCAGTAATGGGAATAGCACCGGAATCAAAGGCTTCAACAGAAAGTGTATACAATGCAGCTTTAGCCCTTGGGATAGCTAATCAACTCACCAACATACTCAGAGATGTTGGAGAAGAGTAAGCTTAATTATAATCTGGATTCAAAGTACTAAGTTGATTTCTTATTAATAAAAGAGTGAACATCTTATAGAAATGTTGGCTGGTTGGTTATTGTCAGTGCCAGGAGGGGAAGAATATATCTCCCACAAGATGAGCTCGCTCAAGCTGGCTTGTCTGATGAAGACATATTTAAAGGGAAAGTGACAGACAAATGGAGGAGTTTCATGAAGGGACAAATAAAGCGTGCAAGAATGTTCTTCGACGAGGCTGAGAAGGGTATCGCAGAGCTCAATGCTGCTAGCAGATGGCCGGTATGGGCATCTTTGTTGCTATATAAGCAGATATTGGATGCTATTGAAGTAAACGACTACGATAACTTTACAAAGAGAGCTTATGTGGGAAAAGCAAAGAAATTGGCATCGTTGCCTATAGCCTATGGTAGAGCGCTCATGCTTGGTTCTTCTAAATTCGCCGAGCCAGCAAGGAGTTGATCATTTCAATTTTGTGCCTTGGAATTTACATCGTATATCAACCCCCTCCAACCCAAATAAAAAATAAAAAAAATAAGAGTCTCAAAGTCTGTAAATTCCCAGCTTATTTCAAAAGTGAAATTAATAAAAATTCATAAGTGGTTGTCAATATATATATCACAAGAGCAAGAGCAAGAAAAGGATCAATTTCCCCTCAAATAGCAAAATTTCCACCACAGATCAAACTAGTTGCCTCTTACTGCTCTATCACTACCAACAACCGCTCATATCCATGTCAAAAACACAATTTGTGTATCATGTGTACATACATAATTTCTATTAATTTGAACTGGGTTTCATCTTGTTGCTATTTTAATGGCCTAGGCTGCGTATTTCAGTCCAACAGTCCGTACCCAATTTAAACAGGCTTTGTGATAATTCACTCCAGATTCTTGATCTGATCCTGACTTCACGTCAGGCCCTAGATCATTTTTTTCGTCTCCAGTTAACAGGGTTCATGTTTGAACTTTGAACACTGAAGCAATTTGATCGGAGTTTGGATCCAGATAGCCATCGATAGGCCTTCATGTAACATCTAATTAAAAAAAAAAACTAAGGGAAAATGATTGGAGAACAAACCGCCGATGAAATTTGGACCCGTTTTGACTTGGACCCGTTTTCTTTTCGTTTCTTCTTTCTGGATGAATCAGTGGCCATTAGGGGGCAAATACCACGCGAACATGCAAATTTTATGTGACAATCCCTTTTCACTCTCGTATATAACTTCACTTTCTTATATATTATACCCACTGAGGGAAAATGATTGGAGAACAAACCGACGATGAAATTTTTTTACGTTTTTGAAATCTTCTACTCTACCCCCATGGCCTTCTGTTGTTGCACAGGAGGAGGAGTAATCTTTAGCAATTAAGTAGGGACTAAGGAATTGATCAATAGGTCCTCATTCGTTTCTCCCACAGCCACAAGCATTTAGATTCCGTACGTTTCATTAATTCTTGATGTGATTATTTGATTCCGTGGTCAAACTATACATGTCTCCATCTCCATGTGACATTGATTAAAATTTGACTTCATATTCCCTTGCATGAATTCATATTTCCTCACGATCTCTTTTCTTGATTTGCTTTCATCATTGAAAAAGCCTGCTTAGTCTATCCAAAAAAATTCAACGAAATTTGTGTAAGGACCATTAATGTTGGGCAATACTAACTTCGGTTGCTTGTTGAGCAAAGACTGGTTGCTTTCAGCCATTAACTTTGAAGGATGCAAAAAATGCCGGCTCTAAATGATGGAAAACTACTTTTGCAATTTGGATGCGGATTTCTTCTCTCTCTTTCTGTGGTGTTAAGGAATTTAGGTTTCTTTGAAAAGTTTTGTGAGCTACAGCCGCCCCTTAAACCCATTTGTATTCTTTCCTTTCTTGAGCATGCTGTTGGTGTCATTTCTCAGCTAAATTAACTTGCGAATTCGTGCACCACAGCTACCAATATGTCGTGCTACAAGATAATACCCATCACTGGCTTCTAAGTCAACAACTCACTCTCCAGCTATCAATTGTGTACTCTGAGTTGTACCTAATTATGATGGAGTTTTCTGGCCATCTTCATCCATGATGCTGCCAAATTTTTCTCTATCAATCCCGTTTTGACGATCAATAAATCAATTGTGCTGTTTAGCTCATCAATTATGTGGCGATACTAATGGAATTTTTTTTCTTTACACTACCAGAAATTTAATAAATATAAATAAAAACAATGACGTATTTTTTCTTTCGATATATTACAATGACATTTACCAACCAAAATTTTTCATCACTAAATCCATCAATAACCATCAATGAGAATATATGATCGATATTAACCGAGGGAATCATAATGGGAATAAAAAAGATAAAAAAACAAACAATGCAATGACATGTAAGTTTTTATAGACAGTTACCGACAGGATTAGATTGACGGTACGTGAATATCCTGACAAAAAATTATATCGGTATATATTGACGACATTACGGACGATATTATAGTGAGATTTATAAAGGCAAATCATACGGTGACGTGACAATGATACCAACAGAATTGCCAATGAAGTTACCACCAAAATAATTCTGTCAGTCAATCCGTCGGTAATTTTTAATTTATGACCTGACGCACGACCCTCTTCTCCCCCTCCCCCATTTCTACTTCTTACTTGTAAAATTTTTCTCTGCAACAAAACAGGCTCCCTCCCCCCTCGGTCTCAAAACAACTTAACCTTCCACAACTTTTCCAACCACCACAATACTCAGTTTGTCAGCATCTGTGTTATGATTCAAATTTTATTGAGGATTCTCCACCTCAAGAAAGCAAATCTCTTTTTTTTTTAATTTGAACACAATTTTAAAATGTTATTTTTTTTTTTGCATATTTTTGTAGTATGTGTATTTTGTTTAGGTGTTTATTTGTTTTTATAGTTTTTTTTTTCAAACAAACTTGTATGGATTTATGATTTGTACATGTTATGATTTATTTTAGATTTTGTAAAATTGTATTTGTTTGTAAATTATTGAAACTTATGTCAAATTACTGACTAGGTGTTTTGTGATGAAATAAATAATGGCTTATTTAATTAGTTTGTTTTATATTTTATCAATTTTATTGTCAAGTTGTAATTTCCGGTAAATGTGTATAAATTTGCATTATGTAGATAATTGATAATGAATTAAGAGAAGTATTAAACTAGATTGAATAATCTTGAGCTAAACCAATATTTTTGCAAATTTATTTAGTTAAGGTAGTTAATTAATACATGTTGTTATCATTATTTTATATAGGTTCGATAAAAGTTATGGATGATCGTTCATGGATATATCAAGATTTACCCCAAGGATTGCGGATGATGGATTATTGTAATATGATTTAGAGTATTATTAATTACGCAATATCTAATTCAAGATATATTAGTGGAGGCGATATTAGATACCCATGCAAGAGGTGTAAAAATAAAAACTTTCTCGATTTAGATATTGTAACGATGCATCTTCTACAAAAAGGGTTCATGGAGCAATATTTGTGTTGGTATGCACACATAGAACCATATGTTCCTTACGAGACCATGGTAGAAAGGATAGCTGGGTCAACTTCTAGTGCTAACAATGTGTATGAAGTTGTAAATGATAATAGTAATCTTTATAGAACTATGGTTATGGATACGATAAGAATGAATTAGGGTCATGCAGGTCAATATCCAATCGTAGATGAAAAACTTAATACAGACGTGACCAGGTTTTTTTTTAAAAAAGATTTTGACGAATCATTATGGGATGATTGCACAAATCACAGTAAATTATCGACCGTTACACATGTGTTAATCATCAAGTCGGATTATAGGTTGAGTGAGGCCGGTTATGAATATATTATTGAATGGGCAAGAAGCATTTTACCTGAAGGGAACATGCTGAAAGAGAATTTCTATGCTGCTAAATCTATGATGAAACCCCTTGGTCTGGGATACTAGAAAATTGACATGTGTCTAAACTTTTACATGTTATACTACCTTGATGAAATTCTTTACAAAGAAATATTTATTTTATTATTGTTATTTGAATTGGTGTTATAATGTTATTCGTGCAACTATCGATTTAAGTATTTGTAGGATGGATAGATAATGAATACAGATACAATCTGGTGTCAGACATTGTTTCACACCGATGGAAATATCAACTATTTGTTCATTACAAATGGGTATACCGATAGATTGTTTCTGTTGGTATATTCCAGAGGCGATGAGAACTGTCCCCTTTTCTCTGGTATTGTTGATGGAACTAATTACACATAGGTATACGATGAGCTTTGTCCGTCAGTATATTCCAGAGACGAAGGGAATCGTTCCCCTTCACATGTCGGTGATGGCAATTAAAGTTTTTAATATTTTCAATGCAATGCGAATTTCAACGCGTTGACACTTAATGATTTTACTAACTGAGGTGCATGTTTTTATAGGTTTCCCAACGAAATGCAAATTCCAATATGCTAGTAATTAATGCATTTCTGAATGACTGTTTACTATAATATCGACATAATTATAGAAGAAATTAAAAAATCTAGAGGGGTTCTGTGAAATTTTTAGTGCAAATAAATTTTTATAAAGAGACTTTACAGATAAAGTCACCGATAGAATATTTAAAAATAATAATATTTAATAGTCCACCGGTAATTCCGTCTGTCGAACCCAATATAAAAGCTCCATGAGTGTAGCACACCTTCATTTTTTTCTCTAAGCTTAAAACCATATAGTTTTCTCACAAAATTCTCTCCTCACTAATTTGCTATTCTATTTTGTCTCTTAAACATCAAGGCTAGAAATCAAACTTTCTTTCTCTCAACACAATCAATAGGTATTTATGGGTAAATTTTTTGAAGTATTTTCTTTTTATTTTTGTTCTTTTTTGAGGTTTTTTAACAATGTGTTTTTGTTTTTTTTTTGTTTTTTGTATCACACCTAGTTCAACTCCAAAATTAAGCATGTCATTAAGGTAAGAATTTTTCATTAAATTTGTTTGTATTACATTTTCTTTTTTGTCTCTATTTTTGTTCAATTATATGTTCTTTATAATTTTATGAAGTAATAGTTGTGTTGAATTTTAGATGTTATTGCAATAATTTTTCATTATTTTATTGAATTTTAGTTATTATTTTTAAATTTGTTGTTCAATTTCAATTAAATGTATATGATTAAATTTAATTATTATTATTTTGTATTGTATTCCATTTAGAACATTTTTTTTTTATGAATTTAGGATCACAAGTATTACCACTTAGCAATAATTGTGTTCCATTGTAGTTGTTATTCATTTTTTTTCATTATTTTGTTGAATTTTAGTTATTTTCTTTGTTTAATTTTGTTGTTATTTTCTTTGTCGGTAAAATTGTTAAATCTCATAGTGATATGAAACACCGTTATCTAGTTATGGATACATGTGTTGATAATGATCATTGAAAGAAATGTCTTTTATATGTATACATTTAATTGGTATTGGTTGTACTTTACATATTTATGAATTCGTAAAAAAAATTTAAATAAAAATTGAGTTTTTCATAGCTGTGTCCTTAACTAGGCTCTGGCTTGGGAATGTCCCTGAAAAAAATCCCTTATTGAAATGAAGATCTCTCTTATGCTTAAGTTAAAAAAATTAGAAGAAGAAAATAATGTATAGAAAAATAAAAATAAAAATAAAAATGAAAATGAAATTATAGAGAATGCATATCTATGAGTTATAGCTTGTATATGGTTTGGGTTCCCTACCTCTGCTTACTTGGTGATCGGGCGTATTTATACATCCAATTTACTTTTTAGAGAAGGAAAATATTTCTAGAAAGTAGAGTCTAGGTGTTGTGTCGTGCTTTCCATGAGTGATGTTGGTGACAATATTTTCCTAGAAAGTTGGTATTTGTCGTGTTATGCGCATCATTGGTGGAAACGTAGGTGATGGGCAATGCCATTAATAATGCCAAAAAATTTATGTGTGTATAGAAAATTTATATGTTAGTCATGGAAAATAAAAAAAATGTATAAAGGCATTTGTCAGTGTAAAAGGAGAATGAGAGAGAATGAAGAATAAAAGGTGAGCGACGGAGAAAATATGTGTGTGAAGGAAAGTAGTGTGAGAGCGAAAATGTGATGAGAGAGAAAGTCTGGCCATTTGGGTTGTTTATGACCCAAACAACCAAACCACTCGATGTATGAGTTGTTCACGCCAAACAAGTGGGTTGCGTTGCTACTTTAGCTATTTTTAATGGTCTTCCATGATGTCTATTATTTCAACCTATCAAAATCTTTTTGATGGCACTAATAGTGTCATTATCGGAGCTTAAGGGTGACCCTGACGACTTATACTTTTTTTCTTCTTTTATTTTCTCATTTTCTCTGTCCTTCATTATCTTTTGTGCCACCTCATCTCGTTTGTTTTCTTCTTCTCCTTCCCTGCAAAGACACACATATAAAATGCTACACAAACACAAATACACACACACACACACACACACACACACTTAGAAACTTAGTGTACATGTACACATACGGAGAAATATAAACAGAAACACAACACAATTTTTTGTTTTTGAATAATTTCATGCATCATCATTTGCCCCCCACTCTTTGAATTTGTGTGGCAATTTCAAAGAATTATGCACCTAAAAACATTTTCAAGGTACATGATTGTGGAGGCATTTGTGTAAGGAGGCATTGCACATATATATTTATAGTCATAGAGGCTTGTGGAATTTTTTTCATGGAGACATGAATGGATTTTTTCACAGGTGACTTGGTGATGTCTATAAAGACATAGAGATTTGCATGGAACTTTCAATGAAGACATGAAGATTTGTTTGGTGACTTTTATTGAAGATATTAAAATGTTCATGGAGAGTTGGAGATATCATGTAGACTTTTGTTGGAGACATAGAGAAGCATTAATTTTTTTTATTGAAAAGTAAAAAAAACTTCATGCAAAATAGGGTGCAATATCTGAAAATTATTTGATTTTAGATAGCTTATCAAATATGCAGACTTCCTTCCTTTTTTGTTATGGTTTTTTTTTTCATAAACTACTAGAGGTAACCTCTATAAATCAATCTTTCTATCTAATGTTTTAGCATGTAATATTCCTCGATATCATGCTTATAGCAAAAATGATAGAACTTATTAGAGTCTTTCATGTTCGTACTACTTTTTATGGGAGGAGGGTATTTCACAAAATCTTTTTCCTTAATGGTAATAGATACCTTAGTATGTATGGTAATGAGTGACGTGGTTATGAGATAAGAAAATGTTAAACAATCTTGAATGTGCTTCTTAATGCTCTTTTGGTTACTTTGGTAGGAGATTTATAACGATAAAAAGACTCTACTATTTGAAAATATGAGTGGCCATACTTGGTGACACTTGCCTTTTCTACTCAAATATGATTTTTTATTGCCTGTTTTACATTAACAAAAGTTCTTTCATGGAGAATGTACAGGTGTTCCTATGATAAGTAGTTATAGATTCCACTAATTAGGAATTTAATGGAATAGGTTTAAGTAAATTCTCTATATTGAGCATTTTTTTCATTAAATATTTAAAAGTATGCTCTGGTGCTTTCATATTTCCTTTGGATAATGACGAATAACTTACTCGTGCTTTGTTTAGTTAGAATACTGATGATGAAATGAGAGATGAGCATAACATAAAGATTGTGAAGACTAATGATGAAATCAGGCTTAAGATTATAATACCATTCCCGAGCAGTCCCCCAGAAGATTGTTGGGAGGCTATTGCACATGGCATCACTTTTTTTATATCACAAGTTCTAGGATGTTTCTGACATTTTAAATGTGAATTTTGGGATCTGTAAAACCATCATGGTTGTCTAGATTGGTCTTTATAGAGACACATTCCTTATAAAGGTGAGTGTGTAACACTTTATGACAAAGTGAAGAGTCTTCCACCTTGTGGGAATGGTGTACTTTCTTTTTCTTAGGAGTTGGTGCAGTCCCATATCCAAGTTTTTTATGATAAAGAGCATGCGAACGAGATTTAGAATATTAAAATTGATAAAGATAAACTATTCCTTGTCCTGGAGTTTTGGTAGTCATTAAAAGTATTTTGGTAGGAACTAAAATGAGAATGAACTAGTTTTTATTTATTTTTTCACATACCATGCCATTAATGAAATCATGAAAAAACTTCAAACAAAAACTATATTTTCTATAAATACGTCAATGGGTTGGGTTGTAACTGGTCCTAACTTGGGGATGTCCCCGAAAATCAGTCCCTTGTTGGAACATGAGACTTTCCAATGCTTAAGTTTTTGAATATAGAAGGAGGGAATAATGTATAGAAAAATAAAAATAAAATGAAGTTACAGTGAAATGTGTATTTGTGCATAGCTTGTATATGGCTTGGAATGACCTACCTCTACTTACCTGGTGACTGGGTGTATTTATACACCTAATTTATCTCATTGAGAAGGAAAATATTCCTATAAAGTTGAGAGTCATGCGCTTTCTATTGACAATGTTAGTGGCAATATCTTCATAGAAAATTATTGTTCATTGTGCCATGTACAATATCGGAAGCACATATGGGTAATGCCATTGAAGGTGCAAAAAAGTTTGTGTATGCATAAAGAATTTGTGAGTTGATCATGAAAAATGAAAAATATATAGAGGAGTGTGCAAGATAAAAATGAGAGAGAAAAAAGGGAATAAAATGTGTGTGTAAGAGAAAGTGAAAAGGTGAAAGGGGGAGAGCGCTATTTGGACCGGATAAAAAAATATCTGGTATTTTAGGGGCTCAGATTGCCAAAATCCTAAATGGTTATAAATTCCGGTTATTTAGATTGTTTATGCCCTAAATGACCAAACTACTTGCGCGTGTGTTGCACGTTTTAGGCAAGTTGAGTATTACTATCTTTAAACAGTGTGTATTCTAATATGATAATTTTCAATGATATTTTATAATTTCCATAAATTTATCTTATCAAGACTTTTTTCAAATGAGTAATTCTTTTTTTTTTCTCTTTTTCCTTGTTTTTTGTGCCACTCATTTCTTTATTTGTTTTTTATTCTCCCCTTTTCCTACACACACACACACACACACTGCAACGTAGATAGAAATGCAGCACAGACGGGTAAGACTCCTAGCCGTTAATTTGGGCCTAGAAATTGTTTTTAAATTACTGCATCATCACATCCCAATATATAATATTAAGTTGTAAACTGTTCATAGTATCATCATTAAGTTTCAATAAATTGAAAGTAGAATCCCAAGAACACATACATCCAACCATAGCAATCACGTTCCAAGAAAGCAACCTTTTATAAAGAAAAGTTTTTATATAACGTCTGATGAACATTTAACATGTCCCAATATGCAGCCTTTTATATATAACCTTTCAGGTAAAAAAAAAAACTAATGTGAGAATCTATTATATAAGTATTAAATGAATAATGAACAACAAAATATTTAATATTTTAATTTAAAAAATTAAAACAAAACTAACATAAATTATTACTTAGCTGGTTGGGCCCCAACCACAGCAAAAAAATAAATAAATAAAACTTAATAATAACCCCCCTAAGATCCAGTAAAATTTAAATTTTAGGGTTAAAACTAGTGAAATTTAGATTTTGGGTCCCTCTAGAAAAATCTTCCTAGATTTTGCCCCTAAAAAATAATTCATGACCATGCCCCTGTCACCACGGATGTAAAATCTAACTGGGCTTAACAACTCAACATTTTGACAAAACATATCAAAACTTAAAGAGAATAAAAATAAGAAGCTACAATTTAATTAATTAAAATATTTTTCTTACCATCTTGCAGAAATTTAATAAAGGGGTAATTAAATATAATTAATATCAAGGTTAACTGGCACAAGTTTGGTTGGAAATGTGCTATTCTTTAATTAACTATCGGATCAACTGACTAATTAAGATTATTATCTTTAATTTGTTACAGTGGAATAAAATTAGTGTCCTCTTAATCTATGTTGTGGCAACCAAATATTGTAGATGATGGAAACCCACCCACCTCACTTGAAAAATAAGTTCCTCCAATTACCTCATCAAACTTTACACGTGTGTGTAAATCATGCTTTATTTTCTTTTGTTCATGTAATTTCTCTGGCCTACAAAAGCTTCCAAGTCGAAGCTTTAGAAATTCAGGCTAGCTTTGATTGAGTGGTAGAAATATGCTTTTTCAAAAGATTATGATAACTAAATTTGTCTCACTGCACGCCTGAGGTTGGCATCTTTTCAAGGATGAAATTGTGGCACACAGAAATGCACGATCAAGAAATGAGGAGGCGCATCATTTGAAGAATGAAAACATTCTCGATCAACAATGATCGATGAGGAAAGAAATGTGAATTCTCATTATTATGTCTCGGGATGTTCATTAATTACAAGACCTGTACCATTTGCCAAAAGGGTTTACAATTCCAAGTGAATTTGATCGAACCATAAGAGGGAAAGAAAAAGGAAGACTTACAACAACTTATATATTAACCACAATCATCCATTGATGATCAACTCTATATATATATAAATGTAAGTAGAACAGTACTGTCCCCCTAATTTCTTTTGTTTTCCCGTTACATTTTTCCTTGCACAGCCTCAATTATATGTACTGGTAAAGCAGCAGCGAGGCAGAAGGTCACAACAGTACCGCTCTACCATGCATGTTGCCAACCCTTGGAGGCTATCTACTTTGAAAAATTTCACACACATATCTTCTTTCAAATCTATAACCGCTGATTTAAGAATAACCACACAAATTAAACAGGATTTCTTGCTAGCATCTTCAGTTGAATGTTTCAAATTAAGTAGGATAAAAAAATAAAATATTTACTACTATATGTGCCCAGTTGTGTATCTTAAAGCGATAACTGGATAAGGAGCAGAGAGAGACGAAGAATTCAAGAGAAAGAGGAGCTTTCAAAGATTCCATTAATAGACTAAAAATAAGTGAATTAGCTAAATTATGATACCTAACAGTGGTATATGCATCTGCTATGGTGACTGCATTTATCTACAGTATTTAACAATGTTATCGAGTGAATTGATGAAATAAAATTTACCTCCGTCACTTTCAAGGAATGAGAATTTTCCACTTCTTGAATGTCTTTATGTGCATAATTGGTCATTTGGCCAAAAGTTAAAGCAATCTTCCAAAGCGCGCGCGCACACACATAATTTGTAGCCATAGAATATAAATATAAAGGCAGGAAAACGTGACAGATATTGTTTCCTCTCTGTTTGCAGATTTAGATCCATTTTGGTGTGATTTACGTGCATGGGAGCTGCACCCACCCACATCTATAAATCAAGCGGTCAAAGTCTTGCAACCAGAGAGCCCACATGTGGATTACAAGGACGGTTCATTGCATGCCATGGATCTTTAGTGTACTGGAATATTTACAACCATATGGAGAGCCAGCTTTCAAGAAATTAATTCTAGGGGTTAGCTAGCTGCTCCTTTTTTTCTTGCATATTGAAATTGGAGAGAGGGTGGTGTTGAACACGGCAGCCATGAGAGGAATCAGATGGGTCCAAAAGTAGGCACCGTCTTTTATTGACACATGAAGTTGATAGGTTAAGGTCATGGCCTTGACTTTGCTTACTGCTCTGCCCATATTGAGGGTTCCGTTCTTTCTTTGTTTCTCCTTTTTCTTTTTAATCCAAAAGGCACCATGTCCTCAAAGTGAAAAGAAAGGAGGAAAATTCCTAGAGCATTATGTCCTAGGTTATGACCACATGCATGAGCTTGTGATAATAAATAAATAAAAACTAATCATTGAATATATATATATATAGAAACTCTAAATGCGCTGCCTTACTAAATCATGCATTCACATTCTTTCCTAAATCTTAATATCTTCTAAAAAAAAACGTGTGGCATTTCAAAGAATTCTGAGATCATTTTTATGCCTTGTAATTTTCTTTTCTTTCTTTATATTTTCTTTGAATTAATATTTTTTTTCTTTAGATTTTTACCGGCAAAGAAATTTCTTTGAATTTTGTGGTATGGGAATTTGTGCTTGGGAGTTTAACTTAATTTAGGTTGGGGATTTTGTTTTAACATAATTTGGGTATTAGCTCGAAGTGGACTGGACTCCATTTTTGTCAGCTCTCTAGGCACTTTTCATCATTATTTTTACTTTCTATAAGGTTTTGATTTATCAATTTATCGAAAGAGAATTAGAGAAACTAAAGTCTTTGGCCTTAGCAAATCATTTAGGCAGGATGACTTTTAATTTTTGTTGACTTTCTTCTCTTATTCATCCAGTGTAGTTTCATGGATTGGGACTCTTGAAAAAATCCCGCATCCTGATATCACAGAATGAACAGCCGGCTCCAATTGGTCGAACACAATGTGGATCATTTGATAAATTAGCTGCTAAAAGCAGAACACTGCAATTACTATGATTCATTTAAGGTTATTTACGTACGACTGTTTCTCCTATATTCCAAAAATATAAAATAAAAAAGAAGAGGAATTAAGCTTTGAAATGTGGAAGGAAAAGGATGGTTTTGTTTACTTGTATAAGAAGAAATTATATATGATATATAGTATACGTCGTGTTTTTTTTCCGGTTCTTAAATCTTGTAGTAATTAATTAGCTCATCAATATTTTTATATAACCAAAAAAAAAAAAAGAATCTTGGCGATCGAGGGGTGTGGGGGCTTAGCTTACCGAATTATCTTGAGTTCACTAGTACTACTAATAAATAAAGGGAAAACATGTTTGAACAGGAACTTGATTATATGCTTAAAAAAGTCTTTGGTCTTAGACTGACAAACATATGTTTTTTTGTTTTAAAATTTTGTGTGGTTGCAAGGCAGATATGCGTTCACATTTCAAGGGTAGACGTTATCCGCCTACATAATTGTATATATCAGATAGTCTTCTGCAAAAAAAAGACATTCTGATCAACCATATAGAAGCTACAGCCAGCCATGAAAACATCACGGAAAAATGGAGTAAGGCAATACAACAAATCTGAACATCCACGTCTCCGGTGGACTCCTGAGCTCCATGAACATTTTGTTGAAGCTGTTGGACGCCTCGGTGGAAAATACAGTAAGTTCTTCTGGTCTGCAGTGTCTCTAAGGCTTCTTAAAGCCATGAAGACGACACTGCTTAATCTTCTTAAAATACAATTGCAAGGGAAGATCAAAGGGTTCTTTGCACCATTTTGATTCTAAACAGATCATATAAAGACCATTTAAATTAGGGTCAACCCCTTTTTATGGTGCCCTAAAGACTGAGAAAACTGAATCTGGCACAATCATGCATATACAGTTAAGCATCGATCTGTACTTTTTCTCCAGTGTACGCTGATAAGTTTATTGATGATTTTGCTCAGAAGCAACGCCTAGGCGAATTCTACAGATGATGGGCGTGAAAGAACTGAAGATTTCTCATATCAAAAGCCATCTTCAGGTATGACTCTCTCATTTCAGCTAAAAGGAACAAAATCACTAGCAGATCATTAAACAGGAAGACCTTCTAAGTGGAAGAATTACAGGAATTAAAACAACATGGATTAATCACATCAGATTTGGAATTAATGTAAACATTTTATATATGTTTCTACGTGTTTGCAATATTGCACATGGTGGCTTGCGATGCTAGCTATAATTGAGGTCCACATCCCAGCGACATGATTAAATTAAGGATGGTCCTTCTGCTATCATATAGACAAACCTAGCTAACTATTTCTTTAATTTGAATAAAGTAATCACAATTCTCTCTCTGTTTTCCTTTTTTTTTTTTTTTGACATTGGTCCCATAGAATGTTTAACTTAATTTTAGAATTAAGATGAATTAATTAAGCTTAGTTATATATATACCGCATATGGAATATTTATATAGTACGTGTATATATAAAGCTAGCTAGGTTTTTATATCATTGAAGAAGATCTAGGGAATCTATACTCCTCACGCCTGTTCCATGTTCAGATCACACAGGAACTGGGCAAGGTAAAACTCCTAGGAATCTAATTCAAATTAATGGAGACACACATGATGATGAACATGAGAACCCTAAACCTGAAGAAGGTCTTCCTTCTAATTAGCTAGTTAAAACTAGTGGCTCATCAGTGATGATCAGTCCATTCAAACAAATTATTAGTGCGGATTGGTAGCTAAATATTATTATTCATAGCTAAATGTTAATGCTAAAGATATGATATTCCCCTATCTCAAGTCTGAAATCTACACAAAAATAGCTCATTTTTGGAGATTGGACTGGCTGTATTGCCATCTCTAAAGCAAAAGGAGGTGCTCAATTCAAAATAGGTCACGCACACATCTTTAATGGTACATGAAATGACGTTCATATATGATCATCTGCTGTATCACTTTATCTACCGAATTTTACTGCAATAGCAGGGACATACAAAAAAAAAAAAAAAATCTGTGACCCATTATTTTTGTGAACTAAATATATATATATAAAAAATTCACATGCATGTACATTCATGCCGACCTAGTTTATAGTAAATGCATGTGATGGCATGATAGATTTTTTGTTCTTTCTGTGTGGATAATCTTAAATAATTAAAGGCATGTAATACAAGGGGGAAAAGGTGAACATGATTAGACACTGAACAGATTAGGACAAGAGGAAATGAAAACTAAACCGCATACTGATTGTGAATATAACAGCACTTCCCTTGATCTTTGAACTCTGGTTTTGACAGATGTACAGAAGCATGAAGGGTCCCAAAAACATCAATGTCTTAATACCCATGAAGAAGCATCTGCAAGCAGAAAGAACACAACTTGATGAAATGGGAATCTCCTCAATTTTCTCCTCTCAGAGGTAAATATATGCTTAATTTATTGTGTTCTTGATTGCTAAAAAGCAGTAATAATAATAATATAAAAAACAATTGAGCACAAGTTTGACATTTGAAGCCTTAATTGTGAGATACACAACATTCTTCTTCTTCTTCTTCTTCTTCTTCTTCATGAATGAAAATCCCTCTTCAAGAATCCCATGCGAAAATCCTTAATTTACAACCTTTTTTTAATGAATAAATCATGTATAAGAAGCTTAATAACACGGCAATCTAATATAATTATCAGCAACCCTCTCTGGATATTTTTCCGAGTTGATATTGGAAAGAAGCTTAACATCTCTTCAATACTTACAATTAATGTATTTGATGACAATGCGTAGTTTCAAAGTTTCACTAAATTCGTGGCATTACTTAAAAAATTCTATTATAATTCTATTTCATAATTAATGGTTTTCCAAAAATTTCCTTACTGTTAAATTATAAGAGTAATTTCCTCTAGATAATCGAATATATCTATCAAGTGCTGCTAAAATCTAATGGCATTAATTTTTTTTAAAAAAAAGTTTCAACCGCAGTCGAATAATAACCTTACATCTATCAAAATGCCCTTATATCTCAAATAAATTGCCAGTAAATTAAATTCGATTTTTTGTAGTATTTATAACATATTCTGTGGCACTGGAGGTCGTGACAAATGAGATGCAAATAGAACTTTAAACAACGAAACTTGTCAGTATCTTCATCAAGGACTACTTATCATCAATTTGATTATTTTTTTTATATGGATTGATTGGGTTATGTTTAAACACCTGCTCATGCTGTTTGTTTATATATGGCAGGCTACTACAAGGTGAGTATTTGATGCAAATGGAATGTGAGAAGTCTGATTCTAAACATGATATATTTTCTGATGAAAGCAATGGACTCCAGCTAACAAAAGAAGACGGTGGTGACCTGGAGCAACAGGTACATACAAAAATATATACATCAATTACATGGATGTCTTTGGAAACAAATTAAAAATTAAAGGATAAAATTATAGGTATGTACGCCGTAGAAATATGAAGAAGTTTAAAATCTGTACATGGAGATTCCATGTTGGTACTGATCTTTAAGAACTTTGCTTTCTACAACTTAATTGGTGACATGTGTGTGTGTGTGTGTGTGTGTGTATTGATGAGTTTAGGAGTTCTTAAACTAAACCTTTTTGAAGATCATACATATATTACAGATGAGTTTAAATGGTGGTTTAACCCCAACGATATATATTCCTACTGTATTACATTAATGAATAATTATAAAGTTGGTGTCATCGATCTTTGCAGGATTCAGGCACAAGCTTTGTTGGTAGAACGTCTATGGAAGAAAATATTGACAGGCTACCAGCTGAAACCTGTGAGCTCTCACTTTCTTTCACCCCATCAATGTCGTGCTGTACTGCTGAAGAAAGAGAGTTATGGCCATTAATTAACGATCAGCAACGTGAGTATAATTCAACAACTAGTTTCATAAGCATAGTACCAGAGTTCGACTGTGGGAGTAATCACATAAACTTAGACCTAACCATCGGAACATGATCCCCCGTTATATATTAATTAATTAGTAGAATTAGCTTATATTTCAAAGCGACTGCATGGTATAGATCAGACACTATTGTGTTAGTAATTAAGCTGAACATCAAAAGAAGCGATCGAACGCTGGTCAGCGACTGATTGCTTATGTATGAAAGAAGATTTTTCGTTTCTTTTCAAGTAAATGTTCAGTTGTTATTTGTTTATTTAGTCGATGGCTCGTCTTATCTTTTTGTTTGAATTTCCTCTTCATATTCTTCTTTTCATGTGAAAGTTGCTATCTCATTAACATGTAAGGGTGTTTGGTTTGGTTTTCTGCTCTTCAATGTATCAATTATATTTCATAACAAACCAAACAATATAAGACTACACTAGACAATTCATCGGCTCGAAGTACTCACATGTTAAATCAATTTTTTTAACATGAAAAAATATTTATACTTTGCTATCGTATTTTCTAGTTAAAAAAATTAATTATGAATTCAAAATCTGATATTTATATTGAATAATATTTTTTAAAAAATATTAAAACGTATGATAGTTTGTTAGATCAACCTTGATCAACTTGGATTATCTGCCAAACACGTGACCCGTTCATAAGACCGTGATAAACTCATAAAAAATAAATTAAAAAAAATATGAAACTCAATTTCTAATCAACACAATATTGAAGAGAAAAATTTTAAAAAAACGTTAATTAAAAAAGGACATAAAAAAAGATTTAAGTGAATACGAGTCAATCTGTTAAACTCGCGGTTCGGATCATGCATCCCACTAGGTTTAATAACTTTTTTTCTGAAATTATTTTTTATTTAATTCTACAACAACAAAAAAAGAAACTCGTAAAATTGAGCACTGACCAAATATCGTGATGTTCATTCGAGATCATTTCAAAATCAATCAAATGTTGAATGGTAAAATTAAAAAGAAATTCATAAAATCAATAAATAAAATTAAAAAAAAATCAATAAAAAATCAACCATATGTTGAATGATAAAATTAAAAAACAATCCATGAAAAAATCAATAAATAAAATATAAAAAACTATCTTTTATTTAACCATAACATAAATATCTTTTGAAGGTTGTATGAGGCTATGTTGGTAATTGCATTTTTCAATGCACAATAAAATTATTTATTTAACTCTTGAATAAAATAATTCAACATCTACTACTCAAGGATATTTTTGTATTTTTATCTTTTATAGAGATATTGTAATTACTTTGATATCCTTAAAGACAAAACCAATTAAACTCTCACCCAAGGATTTTTTTTTTTGTCATTTTACTTTGTTTTTATTGTAAATATCAAGGGTATTAAGGGATATTTTTGTAAATTACATTTATTAAATATTACTGGAAAAAAAAATTGTTAGCGCATATGGATAACTCTCGTCCTATTTTGGCAGCGAGTGAGAGGTCGTACAATCACCAAACACTATATTTCAGGGCGGCGTTTGAAAAGTCTTGGCGTCTCTGACCCGATAAGACAACAAATGTTACCCCATTCACGGTAGTTTAACGTCAACGACCATTTCTTCCCCCCTTCTTCTCTCTCTTTCTCCTCACCTAAATTTTCACGTCGACCCTTTAAAAATTCAAGAATAGTCCTTTAATTTGTTGGTTCTTTAGCTTTGGTCTCTTTTCTTTTTATTATGATTTTTTTAACTTGAATGATCTATAAAAATAGTATACTTTTTCAAATTCACCCCTCTTTGTTTTTTTATCTTTCAAAATTGGTCCTTATTTTTTTATTATTATTATTTTAGTTATTTTTTAAATTGATTTTGTTTTACGATTTCACCTTCCTTTGCTTTTTTTCTCCTATCAAATTCAATCAATGTTCTTTTGATTGCTAATTTGTTGGCATTAACAAGTTTTTATTTGGGATCATTTTATAAAATGGTTTTGTTTAATGATTTCACCCCATTTTTTCCATCAAATTTAATTCATGTTATTTGGATTTCAATTTTTTTTTTTGCTTTGACAAGTTTTTAAAATTAAGACCAAACTTTGATGGATTAATATTAATAAAAAAAATTTATCCTCATTCTTTTTGTTACTTTTTTTTTGCAAGTTTTTTTTTAATATTTTTTTTTCTTGATCTCATCCTTCAAAATCAAATTTGTTGAGAGTTAAGTTTCTTGATTGAACTCAAGTCTAGTATTTTACAAGTTGTAGGTCTTAGAGATTAGACTAAGTTTAGGAGGTTCGCTCGAGTTTGCTTGGGTTTTTTTCCTCTTGTTTTTAGCTTATGTTTTCTTATTTTTTATCTTTTTGTTTTTTGGGTTTTGTTTTCTTATTTATTGGGTTTGATTCTATTGGGTTAGCCCTCTATGATTTTTTTAATTTCACCCATGCCATTTTTTATTTTATAAATAATCTATCAAATTACAAATGTTTTGTATTTTTATCCCTTGTGATTTTTTAATCTTTTAAATTTTGTCATCTTCTTTTTAATTGCTATTTGTTTTACTTTTAGAAGTTTTTTTAATTAATATATTTCAACATTTTCATCATTCAAAATTAAATTGGTTTAGAGTTAAACTTTTTAATTGAATCCGTGTCTAGAATTTAACAAGTTGCAAGTTTAAAAAATTAGACCAGGTTTAGAAAATTAACTTAGGTTTTTTTTTCTTTTTTTTAAGCTTATGTTTTCTTTTTAGTTTTTCTTGTTATTTTTTTGTGGTTTATCTTCTATTAAGTTAACATTAGGTTATTTAATAATCCAAATAGATTCAAGTTTATTATTTTTATTATTTTTATCTTTATTTTTTTAATCAGTT
>Ga0325414_1001234_pt1 | contig 24229 bp, 17 predicted proteins | sample PopdelMetagenome_8_FD_206183 | JGI IMG/M metagenome (GOLD analysis project Ga0325414, IMG submission 206183) | Populus deltoides microbial communities from Bellville, Georgia, United States - Leaf-PdKOR-R3 | ecosystem: Host-associated > Plants > Phyllosphere > Phylloplane/Leaf | place: USA... | reverse complement strand
AAATCATCTTATCTTGTCACCCATAAAATTTCAGAGCATTTGGATCACTAGAGCTCGAGATATGGCTAAAATACTGAGTAGTGCTGTTGGTGGACGTGGTGGATAGACCTCAAGCTCTTGTCTGGATAAAATGTCATTGTTACCATCCGAATTTGAGAAAATCTTCTTCATGAAAGTTGTTGGAAATTGTCTTTTCCTTCCACCCACCAAATTTCACATCATTTGGCCTTCTAGAACTCCAGATATGGATAAAATTCTAAGCAGTGTTTGGGCTGGATTACAGGACAGATTCTGACTTCTCTTTTGTGGCCAAACTTTGAATTTGAAAACGGCAGATTTGGGTCTTACACTATTCATGAACATTGTAGGCCTATTTCTTAGCTTTCCATCCATATAAATTAAGCTGAAATCCAAGATCTACAGCTCTAGATATGACCCAATAACTGAACAGTGTTCCAATTTGAATTGAATCGGCATCTCCTTTCTAAGCTTAGCCATTTCTTTGTCCTTTCACTTTCAATAGTTAATCACATCAATCAATCCTTTGAATTGTGAGATATGCCTGCATTTAAAATGAATATTTACCATAAATTAAAGCTATCTTATATTATCAGATCTGTTATTATAAAACATACTCTAGTTAAGGAGTTATTGATACTTCAAGTGCAAAATGATGATATAAAACCTTGATAAAAATGCACTTTTAAGTACTAATCAGGTATCCATTTAAGATGTTTGGATACCTAAATCTATTGAAATAATGGAATCTCCATCGACGATTTAAACACTGATGATATTACTCGGGCGGCCTCAATGTTTGTGAACCTGAAAATAAATTAAATTAATGAAATATTGATTAGTAGTTCATAAATTATGTTATAATTAAAAAAAAAACTAAAACCGAAACAAACTTACATAGAAAGGTCTTCCTTCCAATGTGTCTCGTACTTGCGGGTGAATTCATTTCATTGTGAAGGCACACCGCCTCTACGCTGTGAAACCGCGCTTGAAGAGGTAGCATCACGAGTCATTGCAGGTGCCTCTTCTTGATCGGCACCTAAGGACATGTCATCCTCATTGCTAGAAGAATTAGTTGCAACCCTATGTGAGCAACGAGCTGTTGATTTCATTCTACGCATCTACATAATTTTATATGAATAATTACATAATTAAATTCAATTGTTAAAAAGCATTCGGCAGCACCTTCCCTACACTGGAAAGACTACCCAAAGTTTTCAAACCTGCAAATATTGACAATAGCCACAACCAATTGACCCCATTCAAAAATCTTGTATATAACCTAACATCTATACAAATAACAATTAAAATTAATGAAAATAATTAAACATGTATCATGCAATAATAGAGTAAAATTGAGATAAAATAATTAAATTTAATCCTATATATTCAATTACTAATTACAAGGTAAATTCAACAATAAAAATTAAAATTAATGGAAATACCTAAACACATATCATGCAATAATAGAGTAAAATTGAGATAAAATAATTACATTTATTCCTATATATTCAATTACTAATTACAAGGTAAATTCAACAATAACAATTAAAATTCAACAAAGTGTTCAATTATTATGGCAATACAAACAACAAAATATATTGAACAAAAAAAAACTATAGACTTTAGGAATGAAAAATGCTTACCTTAATAATGTGTTTATTTCAATACTTTATCTACATTATAAAAATACACCAAAAAAAAAAAACATAACAAAAATAGCAATAGCTAAAACAAAGAACAAATAAAAAAATAAAATCTTGAAGAAATGAAGTAGAGGATATACATGCCTTTTAATTTGTTGAAGATATAGCTAGATGTTAGAATCAAGAAGAGGAGATTTGAAGAGATGAGAGGAAAAAAAGTGAAAATGAGATGAAGGAGACGAAGAAATGAACTAAAGAGGCGGTCGCTGGGATTTATACCATAGTTTTAACGACAGCCAATTTAAATAATATTATTTTTAATTATTTTGTCGGTGATTTTTGAAAATCCGTCGGTAAATTTTGAATTTCGCACCAGGATTTTTCGCAGTTCGTCGGTAATTTCATCGGCAACGGCACGTGGTCAAAGATGCATTTAATACCCGTCCTTTAAAATTCACTCCGTCCATCGGTGAATTTATCGGTAATGGTTAACTACCGACAAAGGCTGACGGATTGTAATCTGTTTGCAAAGTCGTCGGTGATTATGGCATTTGCCAAGCTACTATACAATGCCGACGAACTATAATCCATCCGCAAAGTCATCGGTGATGATGATGGCATTTCCAGTGAAGCTACTGTGAAATGCCAATGGCCTATAATCCGTTTGCAAAGGCGTCGGCAATGATGGCGGCATTTCCAGTGAAGCTACTGTGAAATGCCAACTGATGGCAATCCGTCTGCAAAATTGTCGGTGATGGTGGTGGCATTTCTAGTGAAGCTACCGTGAAATGCTGGCGGACTGTAATCCGTCGGTATGGACGTCGGTGATCGTGCACTGTGTATTAAAGATTATGTTTGTATTGCCTATTTACCTTCCTGCAAACACTTAAATTACAAACTGCCCGTCGCACAAAACAAAAATAGCAGTTAACACTTATAAAATAAATATCTCGTGTTCCAATATATCATCCATAATATATATTACATTATAAAAAAATACTTTACACTTTCCTTAATTCTGATAGTTAGTCAGAATTTTCTTCGTCGTCAATTGAATAGTCATCAGCTACATCGCAATCTTCAATATGATATCATCATCATCATCTTCATCGACATTTGCTTGTCCACTAGAGCTCAAAATAACATTCAACTCCTCTGCATCAACATCAACAAAACTATCATCGAAAACACGGAAATTTGAATTTTTTTCCAAGTCAATCGAAGGAGCAACTCGATATGGTTCAACCAAGTCACTAGCTTGAAAGACTTCATCTCGCACACTTGTGTCTTCGTTCTCATCCTGAACAACCTCGACACGACCCCTGGGTTTCATTTTTAAAACGGATAACCAATCAACTCTTGATCAATCCTTTCTAAAGGAAGGGGTGTATGTGTAATAAACCTAGCTGCATCTGCATTAGGTTCTTCTTCTATGATTGGACATTAACTGACATTACCTTGATTCATTCTTTTTGCATCCATAACCATATTCATGTAAGGATTACTGTTATCATTTACAACTCCATGCACATTGCTAGCATTAGAAGTTGACCCAACCACCCTTTCTCCCATTCTCTTATTTCCGAACAAATACTTCTTTGTGTGCATACCAACATAGGTAATTTTCCATGAACTCTTTGAGTAGAAGATGCATCATTACAACATCTAGATGCAGATACTTTTTATTTTCACACTTCCTGCATGGGCACCTAATACCGCCTCCAGTAAAATTTATGGGAATAGATGTTGCAAAATTAATAAAACCCTGAACCTTGTTACAATAATCCATCCTCCGCAATCCTTGGGGTGAATCCTGATACATCCATGAACGATCATCCATGACTTCTATTGAACCTCTATAAAATTATGATGACAACATGTATTAATTAACTATGTTAGGTAAATAAATTTGCAAAAATATTGGTTTACCTCGAGATTATCCAACAAGCTAATTACTACTTCTCATAAATATTCATTATCAATTATCAACGTCCATACAAATTTATACATATAAATTTACAGAAATTACAACTCCGTAATAGCATTGATAAAAATTAAAACGGACCCGTTAAACAAGCTATTAATTATTTTACCACAACACATGTAATTCGGTAATTCAACAAAGTTTCAACAATTTACAAACAAATATAAATTTATAAAATCTAAAACAAACCATAACAGGTACAAAATTATACATTCATACTACAAGTTTGGTTAAGAAATAACAATAAACATGTACATACACTAACAAAATACATATACTAAAAACACAATAAAATTGACATTTAAAATTAACATTTAAATGTTAAAATTAAAAAAGATAGATTTACTTATAGAAAATGATAAAATCCACAATAAATCAAAACACGAATGTTGTGACCACAAAACTTAAAGAAATATGACTTGTGTTGAGAAGATGGTGATTTTTCTAGGGGGTGGTTGTTTGCAGTTTGGCAGGGGAGAGTTGGAATGGGGAAGGAGGACAAATAGGGGAGGAGAGGGTCGACAGAGTGGTGATATATTAACTTTTTTCGAGAGACTCACTGACAGACACATTCTGTCAGTGAATCCGTCAACAATTCTGTCAGTGAGTCCATCGGCCATTATGACGGTGAATTGGTCACGTCAATGTACGGAGATCTGGGTTTGAATCCCTCGATGATTCCATCGGGAAAATCACCCGCAAAAAGTTCCACGTCAACGAACCGCCTTTTTTTTTAATCTTAATATTCTGTCTATAATTACATCAGTATATACCGACCAAAGTATTCCGTCAGAATATACTGACTGAATTACAGACAAAATAGTGGTCGTTGGTAATTATCACCACATTTTACCGACAGAATTATTTCGTCGGTAATCCCGTTGGTATTAAGCAAATTTCTTGTAGTGTATCTCATATCCTTCTATTATACAAAGCAAGTAGTAGTTGATTATTTATTGTCACCGTCAAAAGAAGATAAACCACTCACACACTTGAACACTCTTAGTTCAACCTTTATTGTAAGAGATAATGGAGCTTTTAGCTCTTCTTATTAAGAAAAAAAAGTATTTCCTTCAGACATCCATCAATATATCAAAAAAACACATCCTGACCACCAATTCACATCAAACCACTACAAATTTACAAGTCTCATAAAAATAATAAAAGGGAAAAATCCATTCCCTTATTTTACTATCTTAAAAAAGGCAATCAAAATAACCAAGACTCCAAACCAAATCTTATAAATATTAAATTCAAAGAATAAACAATTAATTAAGAATTTAAGATTACAAAACACAAACTCTTACCACCAAAACCCAAGAATTATAACCTTATGTGTAAAAATAATTAAAATAATCTTATTTGTCGCAACAATATATAGGCCATTAATATCCATTTATCAAAGCAAATTTGTACTGGGAGTGTCCAAGAAGGAATTTGTATTGGGCCATTACTCTCAATTTCTTAATTTTAACCCTAATCCTAAGATTTTTAATAGTTGCTTCATGCATACCTTCTTCCTTAACAATAACCTCTTCAATTATGAAGAAAAGGGGGACATGAAAAATCTAACATGAGAAAATAATTTTAATATCACGGCAACAATAAAAAAAAATCCTAACAAAAATAATAGATTGGAAGGAGAGAGATGGAAAGGAACACATAATGGACAAGGACTAGAAGATAAAGGGGAGAAAAATTAGAATGGTTAGGGGTGGAGACAAACATTTTGCATTTACCAATGGAATAATTATTTTTGAAAAAAAATAAATATTTTTTTAATTATTTTTTATATAATTACCAAGGGAAATTAATTTTGTCGGAAAATGGTAAGAAATAGATGAAAAAATTAACAAATAAATTAATTTTTCATCATTATTTAACGGTGCAAACTAATCTCTCAATAATGGTATTGATAATAGTTTTTTTTAAGCTAATTCTTTTAGTAAGTAGTAGCAATTTAAATTTTTTTCTTTAAATAAAAGTTTTTTTAAGTTGTGAGTTTCTTTCAAACTACTTAAATGTGATTAACTCTTAATTTTTAAACTTTTATGCTCAAGTATTTATTTCAATTTATTAACTTATATTATAAAAAATCCTCACTCTTTCATCACTGTGTAAACACAGAAGGAGATGCGTAGAGTTGAAAAGGCAGAGAAAAGAGCTCTCCGAATCATACACATGGTCCCACGAACACGTATCAAGATCTGAGAAAACTTAGCCGATTGCATCAGGCTTGGTCGGAGCTAAAAGGTATTGTCCTGTAGAGAAGATGTTAAGAGGAGCAAAACAGGTGGACGCAGCCCTATGTCAGTTTTGTCAAAAATAGCAAAAAATCATTACTGTCATTTAAATCTCTTATAAAAAGAACAATAAACATTGCTTTTTGTAAAAAACAATTATATATATATATATAGACACACACACACATACCAGTTCACTGTGTTTCTTCAGAGAAAAAAGCTGAACAAGGGAACGCAGTAAATGAAAAATATAAATTTACTGCATTTACTGTCAAGACTACAAACGTGAGCACTTATTCTAATTTGTACAAGATACTCTTTATTTATATATATTGATTTGTTTCTGATATGAGGTAGCTGTAGTTTCCTTCTATGAGAGATCTGCCATAGCTGTAGTTTCCTTCTTTGAGAAGTAGCCATTGGTTGAGGTAGCTGTTGATTCCTTATTGATCTATCTTTGATCTGCCACGACTATGATTTCCATGTATGGTTAATTACCATTCTGAATAGTAGTTGTTGGAGGTGTTAATTCAGAATGGTTGCTGACGAGGGTGAGGATCATGTGGTGCTACTGCTGCTATCTCCTGCTGCTGTTGCAGAGTTGTTTTGTTGCTGTTAATACCCTCCCTCAAACATTGCCGAGGTTGGAGGCAAAGTTTGCGCTGAAAACGAAGAAGAGTAGCTTTGGACACCGGCTTAGTAAACAGATCAGCAATCTAATGTGTAGTGGAAATCTGATGTGTAATAAGTTTCCCAAGAGCTACGTGTTCGTGTATAAAATGATAATCAAGTTCAATATGCTTGCTGCGAGTATGGAAAACAGGATTGACCGTCATATGGAGTGCACTGAGATTATTACAATAGAGCACTGGTGGAGATATCAAGGGAATGTGTAAATCATGAAGGATGTACGTCAACCAGGTAAGTTCTACAGCCGTGTTGGCCATAGCACGATATTCAGCTTCAGTGCTAAAGCGTGAAATAGTATGTTGTTTCTTGGCACACTAGGAGATGAGATTACATCCAAGGAAGACACAGTAGCCAGTGGTAGAACGTCGTGTAGTAAGACAGCCAGCCCAATCAGCATCTGAAAAAGCAGAGAAATTAAGATTAGTATTAGAAGTGAAGTGCAGACCATTATTAATAGTACCTTTGACATATCGTAAGATACGGCGGACCATTTTTAAGTTAACAGTTGTAGGAGCATACATGAATTGAGAGACATAATTAACACTAAAAGAGAGATCTGGTCGAGTAAGGGTGAGATACTGGAGGGAGCCAACAAGCCCCCAGAAGAAACTAACATCCGCTAAAAGAGGAGCATTTGAGGAAGCTTTAGTTCGTGCTTCAAGTGGAGTAGTCATGGGTTTACAGTCAACCATATCAGCACGTTCTAGAATTGTAAAGGCATAATGTGATTTGTGATAAGTGAAGTCCATTTGGCGTGGGTGAAATTTCTATGCCAAGAAAATGATGAGCAGGGCCTAAGTACTTCATGGCAAATTCTTGACTGAGTAGAGTAATGAAGTCTGCAACAAGTGTATTTATAGTTCCTGTAAGAAGTATATCATCAACATAAAGTAGGAGAATAAGAGAACCATGATCAGAATGAAAAGTAAATAGAGAAGGGTCTGCTAAGTTGCAAAGGAAACCGTATTTGAGGAGAAAGGAACTAAAACGATCAAACCAAGCACGAGGTGCTTGTTTAAAGCCATAGAGGGCACGTTGGAGCTTGCAGACATGCTGTGGATGTTGAGGATCTGACATTCCTGGTGGCTGTTCCATGTAGAGGTTTTCAAAAATCAAACCATGCAGAAACGCATTTTTTACATCAAGCTACCGTAGAGGCCAATGATGAACAAGAGCTATAGTGATAATTAGTAGAATGGTGTCAGGCTTTACAACTGGAGAGAATGTTTCAGTGTAGTCTAGGCCATCAATCTAATGTATCCTTTGGAAACAACACGGGCTTTGAGACGCTGCAAGCTGCCATCAGATTTGAGTTTGGTTTTAAACACCCATTTGGAACCTATGATATGCATATCGGTGGTATGAGGTACCAATTTCCATGTCTGATTTTGGTGTAAGGATGTAAGTTCATCCTCCATTACTGCTTTCCATCCTGGATGAGCTAGTGCAGCTCGCACAGATCGTGGTTCATGCAGTATCCCAGCAGAGATGACAGATGTTAATGCATACTTGGGATTTGGTTTTATGATGCCATGTTGGGACCGAGTGGTCATGATGCGAAGAGCTGAAGTAGAGGAATTGGGAACAAACTCGTCTGCGGAGGCATCACTACAGGGAGGTTGTGCTGCTTGGTGTGGCGCACGTTGTGAACGAGTAACCATAGAGTGAGGAGCTGAATTTGGGTGGTCCTGCTGCTACTGAGTAGTTAAGTTCTCAGAGAGTGGTTACTGGTGAATGGAAGGAGTAGGAATAAAATGTCATGTAGTGTGGGAAATATTAGGGCAGAGATTGTGGGCAATCTCCTGCTAAGTGGGAGCTGCCACCTGCTGAATATCATTCTCCGGACTATGGTGTTCTAGTGAGGAAGAGGGTTCTATATATGGATCAGTGGGAGAACCAGAATTAGAGAGATCATGAAGGGATTGTAGACCCGCAGAGTTAGAGATATCAGGGCAAGAAGTGTGCACTGTCTCCTGCTGGAATGTCTCCGGCTGAGTAATTGAAGTTTTAGACTGTTGTTGAAGTTGCTGGCGGGTTGGAGTACTGTCACCATGAAGTTGCAGAGCAACATCAGCTAGGAGAAATATTTGTAAAACACGCTGGTGTATCTAAGGTCATGGTAGGAAGCAAGGGTATGGGCAGTGAGCTGAAGCATGGTGGCGCTGCTAGTGTTTCAAAGATATCTGCAGGAGAACGTGAAGCAGGAATAGTTAGCCAAGAGTCAAATATGCTACTGACATGATTTTATATGGAAGGATACATGTTGTGAGACAAAAAAAAAAATTTTGCTTGTTGGATGAAAGCATTTATATCTTTTATGTTGATCACTATATCCTACAAAAATACATGGAACACTTTTTGGATCAAATTTATTTCGTCTTGTGTCCCAAGTGTAAGGGAAACATCAGGAGCCAAAAATACGAAGAGATGAATAGATAGGGTAGTTACCATGTAATCAGAAGTATGGAGTGTCAGAGTTAAAAGCAGAAGAGGGCAGTCTATTAATGAGATAAACAGAAGTTGTGAAAGCTTCAACCCATAAAAATAAAGGAGTACCACTATGGAATAACATTGTCATACCTAGTTCTCTTATAATTCTGTGTCGCCTTTCAACCATACCTGTTTGTTCAGGAGTGTAAGGACAAGATACCTGGTGAACAATTCCTGTGGAGCGAAAATGACTTGATATTTTTTAGTTAATAAATTCTCCTCCTCCATCTGAGTGAAAGACTTTGATTTGTTTATTGAATTGCCTACTAACATACTTTTCAAATGATATAAACAGTATTAGAAAATCAGATTTGTTATGAAGAGGAATTATCCATGTATATTTAGAGAAATCATCTACTAGGCAAGCATAATATTTGAATTTTTCAATAGATAAAACAGGGGCAGGTCCCCATAAATCACAATGTATTTTTTCAAAAACATTAGTACTTAAATGTTCAGAATGTGAAAAAGGTAATTTACTAAGTTTTCCTAATTGACAACTATCACAAAGGTGCTCAGTCTTCATAGCTCCTGTGACGTCAATCAATCCTTTATTTTTTTAATAGCTGCACTGTAGAAGCTTGAGGATGTCCTAGGCGTTGATGCCAAACTTCTACTTATCCAGTTTTAAAACGATAAGAAAAATGTAATTCTTGCAAGTTGTGCAAGACATAAAGATCACCCTTACGTCTACCTGTGATCAGAGGTTGTCCTGTTTTCCGTTCCTTAACACAAAAATCGACGTCAGAAAACTCACAGTTCACAGGAAATTGTTTGGTAAGAAGACAAAAAACCTGAATAGGATGGTCTTGGAGGCTTCAACATGGTTGTTGTGAAGTTTTCATATTGTGGATCAAGGCTGGTGAGAAGACAAAAACCTTTTCATTGTCTGAAACTGGTTTTCCAATTGCTGCAAGGCTGTCACACAAGCTTTTAAAGGTGCATATATGCTCTTCCATGGATTGATTTTCATGTTTACGGAAGTAGGTAACCTGCTGACGAAGTGTAAATTCATGTTCTTGTGAATCCTTAGCATATGCATTCTTCAGTGCTTCCCAAATAGAAGATGTTGTTTCTAATCCAACAACAAGACTAAGTGATTCTTCAGACAAGGTTCCAATAATCCAACCTCGAAGGAGTCGGTCAAATTTTCTTCAAGTGATGAAGGCTTTTGTTTAGACTGGTATTGTATTTTCTGTATGCAGGTTGTTGATTGAATCTTGTGTGTTGTATTTTGCTGGTGCAGGATCTTCATTGGTGAGATGCTCAACTAGCTCCTGACTTTCTACAAGAGCCAGAGCTTGTTCTCTCCATAATGGGTAGTGTGTTTGGTTAAGTATGAGGGTAATAAAGTTGTCAACATTGAGAGACAACGAAGTCATTGTGAAATATGTAATTGTGTTTGATATGTGTGTGCTCACTCACGCTTTGATATCAAGAGAAAAAAGCTTAACAAGGGAGCGCAGTAGATGAAGAATATGAATTTATTGTATTTACTGTCAAGAATACAAACGTGAGCACTTATTCTAATTTGTACAGGATACTCTTTATATATAGAGTAGTAATTAACTATTGCCTTTTCATCACTTATTTTTTTCTATGAATACAATATTCTTTATTTATAAATATTGATTTGTTTCTGATATGAGGTAGCTGTAGTTTTCTTCTATGAGAGATCTTTCATAGTTGTAGTTTTCTTCTTTGAGAAGTAGTCGTTGGTTGAGGTAGCTGTTGATTTCTTATTGACCTATCTTTGATCTGCCACGGCTATAATTTCCTGGTTGCTAAGGAGGGTGAGGATCCTGCTGTGCTACTGCTGCTGTCTGCTGCTGCTGCAGCTGCTGTCTGATGCTGCTGAGTTGTTTTGTTGCTGTTAATATCTTCCACATTTAATTCTTGCCCGCCAATGGTTATGATCTTCATCAATTCTAATTGGCCCACCCTATCAAGAACATTAAAAGAGCTGTCTTTGGGCAATCAGGCAGAGTGTGTGTGTGTGTGCATGCATGCATGCATGTATCTGCCTCTATATGATTCTTCATATTTGGAAATATCAAAAAGCTGACTCCATGTGGTAGCTTCTTTTAATAAATAATACTATCCCGTGATGTTTAAGTTTAACTAATGCTTAATTATTTTTTGTAGCAATTAACATTATATGTATAGTTAGGCATTCCTTAATTTTATTATTCTGTTTCGCCTCTCTGTTTGCCAGTTATGTTAGATTGATCCAATCCTATAAATTAATTAACGTTTATCCAATTATATGATGACATGTGTCAACCCATGTCTAAAAATATAATTTTAATGATATATTCAGTTTACAAAAATAGTGATGAAATATATTTCATTGGTAATTTCTACCGGAATAAAAATTTCATCGGCAGTATAACACCTTGGTACATTCTGACTGAATTGCTAATAGCAATTTTGTCAGCAAATTTAAAAGAGTTATAATCAACAATTTTCCCCCCTCCCCTCTCGTTTCTTCTTTTCCTTATTCTTTCAGCCAAAAACATAATAGCCTAACCTGAAAAATCTGCCCCCATCCTCACAAATTCAACTCGTCAACGTTCACCTACATCTATCAGTAATGTTAGGATATCTCTTTCTTGGTTTGATTTTTTATGAAGTTTCACTGCACTAAGTAAACTTATCCCCTTTTTTTAACCCATTAATGGTTTAGATTAATTTATTGAAATAATCTTTATTTGTTATATAATTAAAAAAAAAATTATGTTTGAGGTATTATAGTTCCAACTATTCAACAGTATTACACCCGTGCACGGTGGTCAAATAACAACTTCTTTTTTGACCCTTGGAGAAGATCTGATTCTGGACATGCTTGGTGCCGACAAAATGTATACCAACTTGTTCAAAAAAAAAAATTGCTTCATCCATTATATAACAAAATGTATACTTTCATGATTTAACATTTTTATCTATTTGTTTTTCTTTTCATTTTGTACTCTTATGGCCATTATCTTAGTGTCGACCTCTTTCTAATCATGTTTTATAATTATTAATGTTAAGACATTGGTTTAATGATTATAGAGGTTAGCTCCATTATTAGCATGCTAACATAAAGGATGTGTTTTTAAAATTATTCTAGAAAAAATTTAAAGGGTATTTAAAAAAATAATAGTGGTTATTTTTTAAAATATTTTTTATTTGAAATATAATAAAATAATAATTTTCTTATTTTTTAAAAATTATCTTTAATATTATCATATCAAAATGATATAAAAATATTAAATAAATTAATTTAAAAAAAATATATATATATATACACACACCAAAACAAACAAACATCATTAAAATGAAATACAGATGCTGCAATTTTTTATAAACAAGGTTTATCTGATACTAGTGTCCCACTCAGGGATCATCACTTGAGATTCGAGTGTCTTTCCTCGTGTCCACATGCTAAGAGGGCTCAATGAATTTTTTAATCTGACCACACAAATGCAATAAGTTGGCTGCAAAAGGACAACGAGAACAGAACATTTTGGATGCATAATTTCATGTCTGTTCCTGTGAGGTTGTGTCATGTATTTGTAAAAGTGATTTTATTTGAAAATATATTACATTAAATTTTTTATATTAAAACATTAAAATTATAAAATATATATATATATAAATATTAATTTTTGTATATAAATATATTTTTTAAAAATAAAAACAATCGTAATCCCAAATTTGTATTGACTGGTTACCTCTATTAGCTTCTTTCAATTCAATTTTTTTTTTTTTTAATAAATATGGATATTGAGTTGTAACCATTAAGTGAAGAATTATTTTTTTAAAATAAAAAGATTTACAGATCACATTCACTCGGATTGAGATTATTTTAATGGAAGCCACAGTAGTGGAAGCCATAGTAGTCGCTTTACCATAGACATTTCTTATAAAAGGTATCCAAGAATCCTTCACCCCCACACCAAACCAAACTATGGCTTCCTGTATCTCTCTTTCCAGTAGCATCCCTTTAGCTGCCTCCTCTTTCTTGCCTTCCTTCCCGAAAACACACCGAGTTTCCAGAGTTAAAAAGCCAAACCGTCCCAATATCCCGATTGTTTCTTGCAAATCAGGCAAAAATGATCATGAACAAAACCCTGCCACCAGAAGAGATCTGCTCATTGGTCTCGGTGGACTCTATGGAGCAACTAGTCTTAGTGATCCATTTGCCTATGCTAACCCCATTGCACCCCCAGACATAACCCAATGTGAGCTAGTTCCCCTGCCATCCGACAGTGACCCCTCGAACTGCTGCCCTCCAACATCCACAAAGATCAAAAACTTCGAATTCCCTTCTGCGTCCTCCCCAATGCGCATAAGGCCTGCTGCTCATTTAGTTGATAAAGCCTACGTAGCTAAATACGCCAAAGCCATTGCACTGATGAAAAGTCTTCCTGACGATGATCCACGTAGCTTCAAGAACCAAGCCAACGTTCATTGTGCTTATTGTGATGGTGCTTATCACCAAGCAGGCTTTCCTGATTTAGAACTTCAAATTCACTTCTCGTGGCTCTTCTTCCCCTGGCATAGACTCTATTTATACTACTTCGAAAGAATCTTGGGTAAACTGATTGATGATCCAACTTTCGCTTTGCCTTTCTGGAATTGGGATGCCCCTGCCGGCATGCAAATGCCAGCCATTTTTACTGACCCCCAATCATCACTTTATGATCCCCTTCGCGACGCGAATCACCAACCTCCGACATTGCTTGATCTTAATTACAACAAAAAAGATGAGAATCCAGACCCTGAAAAAGCAGAGGAATTGTATGCAAGCAATCTTAACGTAATGTACAGGCAAATGGTGTCCGGTGCGACGAAGCCTACTCTCTTTTTTGGAAAACCATATCGTGCTGGTGATGATCCAAGTCCTGGAATGGGTACAATTGAGACCACCCCACACACTCAGATTCACTTCTGGACCGGCGACCCCAATCAAACTAACGGGGAAAATATGGGCAATTTCTACTCAGCAGGGAGAGATCCCATATTTTATTGTCATCACTCGAACGTCGACCGAATGTGGGACTTGTGGAAGAAAATACCAGGAGGCAAGCGAAAGGATTTCAAGGATCCTGATTGGCTTAATTCAGAGTTTCTTTTCTGGAATGAGAATAAAGAGCTGGTTCGAGCAAAGGTTAAAGATACTCTTGACACCAAGAAGCTAAGATATGGCTTTCAAGATGTTCCTATTCCTTGGCTGAAAACTAGACCAACACCAAAATTCAAAGGGCAGGAAAAATCACGTCGTTCAGCTAAAAAAAGCGTTGTATTAACACCAATTAGTGATTTCCCTGTTGTCTTGGATAAAGTCATAAGTGTGGAGGTTTCCAGGCCAAAGAAATCAAGAAGCGCGAGGGAGAAAGAAGATGAAGATGAAGTTTTAGTTATTGAAGGGATTGAGTATGAAGAAAATCAATTAATTAAGTTCGATGTCCTCGTCAACGATGAACCTGATTCACCTGGTGGACCAGACAAGTCCGAGTTTGCAGGAAGTTTCGTCAATGTGCCTCACAAGCATGCAAAAAAATCAAAGACAACTATGGTATTGGGGATTACAGGATTGTTGGAAGATCTGGAAGCTGAAGGAGATGATACCCTTGTGGTTACTTTAGTGCCTCGGACTGGTGGTGATTTTGTTACCGTTGCTAATGTCAAGATTGAGTTTGTCGCTGACTGATCATGGTGATGAGAGGACATATGCTACCATTTTCTTTTCTTTTCTTTTCTTTTCTTTTTTTCCTTTTGCCTTTTCTTCTTTTTTCTCCTTCTATGTTAGTATTCAGTGAGTTCTCTCTTTTTTCTTTCAAGATGCTCAACTAATGGACGGTATTTCAATTTAGATACTACGTACAATGGTTTTGTTAGATTTGTTGCCAGAAGTTCATGAACAAAAATAACTAGACCCGTATGGTAAAAAATAATTGTCATTTTAGACTTTTTTTTAAATGATACATAAACCAAAAACAATATGGTTTTGAAAGGAAAAAAAAAACTAAATTTTATCATAAACAAACCCATATCAGATCTCAAATAAATGAATTACCAATGCGGCAGATGTCTCCCGACCCCAAAAGGTACCTTCTATGAGAAATTGGAAGATGTCTCTCTTTTTTACACTTGGGTCATTGAGAAAACTGCGTGGTCCAGCCAGCTTGCAATGTCCCCGAAAACTGGCAAAGCAACTGAGTATCAAGAACACAACAGAAAATCCTCGGCAATAGATGAAACAAAGGAATCCTCTTATTCAATTTCTAATTTGTTGATACCACCAACTACACAACCCTAAAAATAACAAAATTTTAAATCTTTAACTAGAAATAGCACAAACCTACAAAAAAAAAAAAAAACCCAATCCAAGACTAAAATTTAAGTTTTCTATGTAGCTCTAGTTTATATTTGCAATTAAGTTTTGAATTTTAATAATATTTGCATTTAAGTAACAATATTTCATTCTAATTATGTTTTTAATTCTAAGCTGTTGAAAGAGAAAACAAAGGAGAGGAAAATACTCCAATTAAGGTATTTTCCAACCTCAAATTGTTAAACTTGGTTTTTATGTGTTCGATTGACAAGGAGATTTATTTGATGGTGATAAAAAGCCTTAACATAGCAGAAGAAAGAAGATGAAGAATTCAATAATATAAAGATTTTTTTTTTTTGGTTGGGTTTTAAAGGTTTTTTTTGGCTAATTTAGATGTGTTTTGAGATTGAAAATAAGTTTATAGAGGTTGTTAGCATAATGTTTTGATGTTTGGAGGGGAAAATGAAAGATTTAGATTTGCGCGACCCAAGCTATAGTCTTGTAATTTTCTAGCAGCCTAATCATTATTGAAAATATTAATTGGTCAAAAAATTTTGGGAAAATTAACTTGACTCATTTGTAGTTTAGTCATCTTTTTCCTTTGCCTCTATTTTTTAAAAAATTATGATTTGCATTTCGAAGTTCATGAGTTCCTAAAACTTCACCGCACGCAAAAATAGATCAACAAAAAACATTAAATTGTTTATAAGATTGTCATTATATTTTATTTAATGATTAAAAAGCTCTTTAAATGTTAAAATTAATAAATTGCCACAATTTTGTTTTAAAAAATAACTACCTGTTGAAAATCTTACCCTAACTCCATCTCTTCTCTTGTTTTCTTCTAGCCACAACAATCACCTTACATCTATCATCTCTCTTATCTACACCTTTATAGATATCAATGTAGCCCAATATAAAAGCTAACATCCTTCAACTATGCAGAGCAAGTAACAATTGAACTTGTATTATCACCCTTACTAGAAGATAAACAACTTCCACAACACTCTCATTTCAATATTTATTGTAAGAGATAGTAGAGTTTTTGGCTCTTCTTGTTCAGAAGGGAAAAATATTTTCTTCAGACATTCGATCTATCAAAAATGCTCATCCTGACCACCAATTCACATCAAAACACTATAAATTTACAAGTCTCGGACAACTGATAAAAGGGAAAAATTCCTTTAGTTTACAATCTTAAAAAAGGAAATAAAAAACACCAATTCTTTAAGACTCCAAATCAAATCTCATAGATACTAAATTCAAAGAAGAAACAATTAATTAAGAATTTAAGATGACAAAACAAAGCCCTTACCAACAAAACCCAAGAATTACAACCTTATGTGTAAAAATAATTATAACAGTTCTATTAGGAAGTAGAATCATGACTCAATATAGATAAAATTACAACACAAATAATTTAAACCCGCCATAAATTCTAATCCTTTTCCAAATCCTTAAAAAAGCATAAGAACCCATCTAAAAAAACACAAACCCACCATTTTTTAATCAATAACTAATTTTTCAAAGTGGTTTTCATGTTGTTTTGAACTTTACAGTAGTGAGAAAAGCTCATGTGGTGTCACAATAATGGATGGGCCATTAGTATCCATATATCAAATCAATTTGTACTAAGAGTGATCAAGTGTGTACCCATGTATTTAAGAGATTTGTACTGGCCATTATCATTAATTTCTAAATCCTAACTCTAACCCTAATTTTTCAATAATTGCTTGAAGCATACCTTCTATCTTAACAATAACCTCTTTAATCATGCCACGTCTTCAAAATCTTGAAAACAAAAATCTTTATCAAAGAACCTAACCATACTCTTATAAAATAAACTACAAATTAATGACATAACTAAATGAGTCTTGGACCTGAAGAGAGAAAGAAAAAGGTGATGGATGGGATCAATTTTTTAGAAGAGCGCTTCATTAGAAGAGGAAGTGCTTGTTACAAGCATTTCAATTTTAACTATGAGAGTGTAAAGGGCCATGTGGAAATGGATCTCTAAAATTAGTGATGTTTTGCAAACCCATGATAAGAGAGATTATGTTGGAATAGAGAGAGAGAGAGAGAGAGAGAGAGAGATTGTGTTTGAAAAGAGATAATTTTTTATATGTTCTTGGGTGTTTTTCTATGTAATATACAAGGATAATTTGGTCTTTTTATTTTATTTGAGAAATTATTTTGACCTATAATGTAACTATAATTTTAAAAAAGCATAGGCAAAGTAAAAAAAAAGAACTAAACTATAATCAAGTTCATCGATGTCCTCGCCAACGATGAACTTGATTCACCTGGTGGATTAGACAAATCTAGTGGTGATCTTGTTGCCATTGATAGTGTCAAGATTGAGTTTGTTGCTGATTGATCATGATGATAAGGGGGGCTGTGCTACCATTTTCTTTTCTTTTCTTTTCTTTTCTTTTCCTTAATCCTTTTTTTCTATTTCTATGTTAGTATTCAGTGAGTTTTCTCTCTTTTCTTTCAATTTAGATACGATAATGATTTCATAGATTTGGCCCCCCCAGAAAATAAAAAAAAAGTTCAAAAGAAATCAGTTGTGGTTTCTTTTCTTTATAAAAAAATCCATCTTCCTCTAAACTTTTATGTGCCTGGCTACGCGTTGGGCTAGATGAGCCTGTATAGAAATATAAGACCTGAATTAAGCATCCATCTTGTTCAATAAAGTAGATGTATACAACCTGAATTAAATCACCTTGTTCAAAATTCAAGTGATAAAAGTTGAATACTTTAGAGATTTGTGAGGCTATTGATAATCTTCAGAATAATATTTTTCCAGCCACTGAACAATACAATTGTTAACATATATATACACAGGATTGCAGGTTTGAATTTAGAAACAAAGTTAAGATTACGCCTTGCATTTACACTGCATTTACACTTAGGATTGTTTGCTGTTACAGGCTTGATATTAGGCTTGTATGACGGTTTCATGATTCTGTACATGAGGCAAGGAATCATGTGCTTGATCTGTGGTGATTTCCTTTATACGCTCCCGCAAGATGGATGAGCCATCAGCTAAGCCAATTTTGAGCAGTAAATAATGCAGACGTTGGCGTGAAAAAGGCTTGGTTAGCAGATCTGCTAGCTGATCGTGAGTATTGACATGATGGATATTAAGAATCTTCTTCTGAACCATATCGCGTACAAAGTGGAGGTCAATCTGAATATGTTTCATCCGTGAATGCTGAACTGGATTAAAACTGAGGTGTGTGGCTCCCAGGTTATCACATGGCAGTCGTGGTGGAGCGTTGATTGGTAGAAAAAGTTCTTTGAACAGGGGCAGCAGCCATATAGTTTCAGACGTAGTAGTGGCGAGAGAACGATACTCAGCATCAATTGATGATCGGGTGACGACGCGTTGTTTTTTGAGCTCCAAGAGATGGGATTTGACCCAAGAAGGTAATGTAAGCCGAAGTTGAAGTGTGATCATCATAATTTACAGCCCAGTCAGCATCAATAAAGGTGGTAACAGCAAATGATGAATGGCGATTAATGTGAATGCCAAGGAAAATTGTTTTTTTTAGATAATAGAGCAGACGTTTTGCAGCTGCTTAGTGAGTGACTGTGGGTTGATGCATTAACTGTGACAACTTATTAACAGCGAAGCAAATATCAGGATGGGTAAGGGACATATATTGTAAACCACCGATGATACTTCAAAATTCAGTGTTATTGCAGTGAGTTGTTCCATCATTGAGCTTTAGTTGTACCAAAGTGGAGATAGGAGAGGATACATCCTTAGCACCCTACATGTTGGTTTTGGAGAGAAGATCTCGTATGTATTTGTGTTAAGATAGAAACAACCCAGTTGTTGTTGGTATGGCATCCAATCCCAGAAAGTAATTAAGAGTGCCCATATCCTTTAAGGAGAATTAAATGCCAAGCTTATGAATTACATGAGTTAGAAATGATGAAGTATTGCCAATGATGACCAGATCATCCACATAGACCAACAGATAACACAAAACAGCTTCACTGTGATAGATGAATAATGAAGGATTGGCTTTTGAATTTTAAAATCCCAGATGCATAAGGGCCAGTTTCAGAACAGGGTACCAGGCACGAAGAACCTGTTTAAGTCCATAAATTGCCTTGTTTAACTTGCAAACATGATGTGGATTAGTAGCATCTTGGAACCCTGATGGCTATGTTATGTACACGGTTTCATGCAATTTCCCATGCAGAAAAGCATTATTTACATCTAGTTGCTTTAATGACCAGCCTTTCATGACAGCCACGGTGAGAACTGTTCTGATGGTGGCAGGTTTTACAATAGGGCTGAATGTTTCATTGTAGTCCAATCCAGGTCGTTGAACATATCCTTTTGCAACTAGACGCGCTTTAAACCGAGATATAGAACCATTAAATTTTTGTTTGGCCTGATAGACCCATTTACACCCCACAGGTTTGTAGTTAAGAGGTGGCGGTATCGGTTCCCATGTACCATGTCTCATGAGAATTATGAGTTTCTCAGACATTGCTATCCTCTAGTGTGGCTCACGTACAGCCTGTCCCATACAAGTTGGCTCTACAATGTTAGGAAAGGGGTGTTTTGTGGTGGTGTGAACCTGTTTGGGTTTATAGATATTATTCATTGATCTGGTGAACATTGAGTGAGTACGGGTGGGTGCAGGGTTTGGGGAATGATGGGATAAGGAGGGGGACTGTATAGAGGACTGATGAGGATGGGTGAAAAGGAACATGCAGCGGAGATGGGGATGGCATAAGATTATTGAAAACAGAGTATTTTGGAGGTGAAGATGTAGATGTGAGATCACGGGAATTAAAGAAAAAATAGGGAGATTCATTACCTGAGCAGGAGGTTAGAATAGGTGCCTTTGCTGAAGTCATTGGTGGAGGCTCAGGAGGTGATGATGAATCGCCATGGACAGAGGAGGCACTTGTTGGGCGAGAGATGGATATTTGGCTGGAAAAGAGACCATTTTTGTTTCATTAAAGAGAACATAGCAGGAGTGGTATAATCTGTTGTCAAAGGATCAAGACAGTTATAGGTATTTTGAGTTAAGGAGTAGCCAACAAAAATACAGGGAATAGATTGGTTGTAACTTGTTTGTGTTATATGGCCAGGTGAGAGGGAAACAAAGACAACCAAATTTTTTTACCTTGTGATAATTTGGAGGCTGTGTAAATAAGATTTCAAACGATGATTTATGGTGAAGGAGAGGTGTGGGCTGACGGTTAATGAGGTTGCAGTAGTGTAAAAAGCATAGGGCCAATACTGTAGCGGGAGGGAGGCATCATGTAATAGTGTAAGACCGGTTTCTACTAAGTGACGATGGCGTCGCTCAGAAACACCATTTTGTTGCGATGTATGAAGGGCTGTGGTGTAATGGCTAATTCCATTGGTTGTAAAATAATGTTTTAAGGCAACAAATTCACCACCATTATCTAAATAGACAGATTTGATTTTTAATTGGAACCGGTTTTCAACAAGATTTTTGAACTGAGGAAATATTGTGTGAACACTTAATTTTGTTTTCATAAGGTAAAACCAAATATATTTCATGAAATGGTCAACAAAAATGAGATAGTAACGGGGATACCAGTTGTACTGGAGGGACCCCACACATCAATATAAATTAAGTCAAGATGAGCATGACTGGAGAGACTATTTTGACAAAATGGTTGTCTGTGAGCTTTATTAATAGAACATGATGAACAAAGAGAAAGATTATTTTTATTGTGGGAAGGGAAAATGAGTTGATAAGGTGAGTGACCATTTTATGAGATGGATGCCCAAGACATTTGTGTCACCCGTCAATGGAGATTCTTTCATGCACGTTGGCAACTATTGTAGGAGAAGACTTCACCATTGACTTCGAAAGGGTGTATACACCATTTTCACACACTCCTCAGAATAGAACCGCTCTCGTGATTTGATCCTTAACAAGAAAAAAAGAGGGGTGAAGCTCAACAAAAACATGATTTTGAAGAGTAAATTGGTGATCAGATATAAGATTTTTTGTATATTGGGAACACAAAGAGTATCATTTAAATGAAAAGTACGGTTAGGAGAGTGAAGAAGTAGGGACCTAATATGAGAGACAGGCAAACCTGAACCATCACCAATGATAACTTCGTCAATACCATCGTATTCAGAGTGAATAGATAGATTAGCAAGATCACCGATAATATTAGGAGACGCTGCTGAGTCTATAAGCCACTTTGTGTCCTGTGCTGATGAGGTGGAAGTGCAATTTGTTGTTGGTGTGTTGTATTGAATGCGACTGCAATGTTTTGCAGTATGGCCCATGCGGTCACACAGTTGGCATTTGGGGGGAAAACGACGTGGGCCATGATTTTTGTTGTTGTCTCTTTGATTTCCAGTGTTGCGATAGTGAGTTAGAGCCTTGTTCCTTTGTCTATATGACTTGTCAAATAAGTGTGGCTTTGTGGGAGTTTTAAAGAAAGAATTGTCTTTACCATAAGGGGCCCTCTTGTACGTGTAATTGACAGAGGCAATTAGTTGATGAGAGGAGGCTTCAAGGTGACGAAGGTATACATCATGACTGATAAGGAGATCATGAAGTTTCTCAAATGCGAGTGGTCGTTCTCGTGCAGGAATGTGACCTGCAATTTCACATAAATCAGTTCCCAGGCCGTTGAGGATGTAAAGTGTAAGAACATCTTCAAAGATTGGGTGATCTATAACGGAGATTTCATCTGCCAAAGATTTTACAGAGTGGAGGTACGCTTGAATTGACTAGTTGCAATTCTTTATCATAGTGAGTTCTTCCTTGAGTTGCATTGCTCTGGTTCTGGACTTGCTTGCGTACAGTGTATGTAATTTATGTCATGCTTCCTTTGATGTTTTGGCTATAGAGATGAGAGGTGTGATGACAGTAAATGTAGATGCCAGAATGGAACTGAGGATAAGCTTATCTTGCCTTATCCAATGAGTTTGTTGGACACCACAAATTGATACACTAGTGGGTATGGGGCATACTTTTTCTCCAGTAACATAATCAAGGAGATCATACCCAATGAGCAAAGCTCCAAATTAGGCACGCTATTGAAGAAATGTAGAGGGAGTGAGTTTATCATTTATCTGAAATGTGATGTTGAGAGCAATTAGAGGTATTTTAGTTGGAGATGGTGGAGTTAAGATTGGGTTATGGGTGTGAGGGATCGAGTTCTCGTTAGAGATTTCTTGCTCTGATACCATGATAAAAGTTGAATACTTTATAGATTTGTAAAGCTATTGATAATCTTCATAATAATATTTTTCCACCCGCTAAACAATACAATTGTTAACATATATATACACAGGATTGCAGGTTTGAATTTAGAACACAAAGCTAAGATTACGCCTAACATTTACATTAAGGATTGTTTACTGTTACAGGCTTGATATTAGACTTATATGACAGTTTCATGATTCTGTGCAGAGGCAAGGAATCATGTGTTTGATCTTAGGTGATTTCCTTTATATGAAGTAGGTTAACCTTATTAACTTAAATGCTTTTTTAATTAAAACATTATTATTTTAGATTTTTTAAAATGAAAAATAAATATGATTTTTTAAAAAATCTAATTTATTTTTATAAACCAGCTTAAACTAGTTTTCAAATTAAAATTACCAAGTTACCTGATGTCTTATATGACTAGGCCTATATGGACAAACAAAAAGTAAAGGATAAAAGTAATGGGATGGAAAAGAAAAGGAGGGGGAGAAAATGTATCTTCCCCGTTAAATTTATAATCATCCTTAGCCTCAATGTATTTACCTTTACTATACTATGACACATTATCAGGAGTAAAATAGTTTTTTATCCTTGATGTCTTGAAATATTTCATGAGGTTTATTTTTATTTAATTATTTTATAATTTTAAATAGATATTTGTATGGAAATATATATATATATATATATATAAAGTAAGTTAGTTATTCTTTTTTTACTCATGTTTTTTACCAAAATAATTTTTATTAGTAGCGTGTTTGTTTAATTAAAACTATAGGTGATTAAAATAATTTTTCTCTCTCTTTTTTCTTTTCAGTATCCTAGAGGCGGCTTGAAATCCATGTTCATGCTTTTTCTTGTTTTCTTCTCTTTGGTGAGTTTCAATTTTTCTCTTCTATCACAAGTTCAATTAATGGGCCCTATCCCATTGTTTTCTTTAAAGACTTCAGTAGATTTGTGACGCCTAGTTAAAGGTCGGAAGAAATAACTTGCTTTCTCTATTCACTAAAATAAAATAAAATAATAATAATAATAATAAAAAACCTCTCTCATTCTTATCCGATGAAGGAGAAGGACAAAAGATATGGGGTGGAAAAGAAAACGAGAAAAGAGAACAATATATATATATATTATCCATCTTAAAATATGTATTTTTATATTTTCAAATGCAAATATAAAAATATGGTGTTATTAATTTATACTTTGCCTTTGAGCATGGAGAATGCATTACATTTCATGGAACCGTTACTTGAATTAAAAACCCAGCAACACCGTGAAGGAAAAAATAAAAATAAAAGCAAGAAGAAGAGGAATAAGAGTGCTAGACCCCGAAAGGTACTTCCTACCTCGTGAATGATCTTATGAGAAATTGGAAGATCTCTCCCTTTTTTACACTGACGCCGCGCTTGATCATCGTAGGTGGGTTTACTAATGCGGCGGTGGACGAGGAGTGTTTCGATTGACAAAGAGGAGGTGTTTCGATTGGCAAATTTTATAAAATTCTCATTGCAATGGACAGATAAATAGCCAATTTTCTACACCTCTAGCCTGTACTACAACATGATATACAGTATAATTAGTACAAAAACGCAAGGCAGTAC
>Ga0325414_1001233_pt1 | contig 24235 bp, 11 predicted proteins | sample PopdelMetagenome_8_FD_206183 | JGI IMG/M metagenome (GOLD analysis project Ga0325414, IMG submission 206183) | Populus deltoides microbial communities from Bellville, Georgia, United States - Leaf-PdKOR-R3 | ecosystem: Host-associated > Plants > Phyllosphere > Phylloplane/Leaf | place: USA... | reverse complement strand
TAAACCCATATATGTTGCTAGAACTAGAAGTTGAGTTAATCATTCTTTCTAACGTGGTTTTGTAAGGAACATAGGGTTCTTTATTTGCAAGCCAACATAAGTATTTCTCAACAAACCTTTTTTTTTTTTAATTAGATGCATCATCACAATATTCTTATGGTGAAACTTTTTATTAATACACTTCACACATAGACATCTAATTTAACTTTCATTAATATTCTTTAGATTAGAAAGTAAGAAATTAATAAAACCTTAAACCCATTTAAGATAATCTTGTCTATACAACCTGATAAGGGAGAATCTCATGATTCTCCATAATATACGTTGCAATCTCTTCTGTTACTGTAATATTGCTAATGTATAGCTGTAGGATAATTACGCCATTAATTGTATCCTCATCTTTCCTATTATATAGGATTGTATAGCTATCATTAGGTTAATATATAATGAATAGACTTCTCCTTAGTGTTGTAAGGAGACATTTAGTCATTCCCACTGTCCTGTAAACATCTTTATGGTATCAAAGCTAGGTTTACAAATCTCCATGGCCAACTTATCTTCTCCTTCATTACCTGTTCTTCCACTCAATACAATGATGCACATGCTCACCATTAAATTGACTTCCTCCAATTACCTGTTGTGGAGAAATCAGTTTGTTCCCCTGTTAACTAGTCAAGATCTGTTTGGATTTTTAGATGGCACAATCATTGCTCCAAGCCTCATGGTTACAGACTCTAATGGAGTCATAAAGCCAAATCCTTTTTACAGTTCCTGGTTACATACAGATCAAATGCTGCTTAGTTTACTTTATTCTTCTCTTACAGAGGAGTCTATGAGTGAGGTGCTAGGACTGCAGCATTCTCATGAGGTCTGGCAAGTTCTTTAAGCCTCATTTTCTAACAGGTTAAAGACTCAAGAATTACAACTTAAGGATGAACTCCAGCTGATGCAACGTGGCTCTCGATCCATTACTGAGTTTTCTCGACTCTTTAAAGGTCTCTGCGACCAGTTGGCTGCTATTGGTCGTCCCATTGATGACACGGACAAAATGCACTAGTATTTAAGAGCATTGGGGCCAAACTACAAAATTTTCTCTACTACCATAATGTCACAGCTTCCATTACCGTCATTCTCAGATATTGTTCCAAAAGCCTTAAGCCATGAAATATTTGCAAGGTTTGTCAACCATTTGCCTTCCAATTCGGTTTATTATGCACAACAGACTTTCAAAATGACAGGAGTCAAGAAATGGAAATCTCGGCCTTCCTTGTCTTCTACACCCTCTGTCAACATGAAATCTTCATCCACCTCCTTTGTTTACTGTTAGTTGTGTGACAAAGAGAGACACATGGCCAAATATTGTTGGAGCTTCTTGAAACTCAAGAAGAAGCAATCGGCTCACCTTGCTGAAGCTTTTTCTGCCTGCTCCATTCAAGAACTGAATAACCCTGAGTGGTTTCCCGACTCTGGTGCAACCTCTCATATGACAAATAATCCTGACAACTTGGATGATCCTGCTACTTACTTTGGTAATGAAAGGGTGATGGTTGGTAATGGTCAGTCTCTGCCTATTTCTCACATTGGTTCTGTTTCCACAGTTGCTCCTCACAGTTCCATTCCTTTGTCTAATGTCTTGGTTGTTCCTGGCATTAAGAAAAATCTTATTTCTATCAGTTAGCTTACCAAACAAATTAATTGTCGTGTAATCTTTGATTCTCTTCATCTTATCATACAGGATCGTGTCACAGGAACGGTGCTGGGGGTCGGTCGATGTGAGAATGGTCTCTATGCCCTCGATCAGCATCATCATGCTCTTGTTTCACTTTTGTCTGCCCATAAACCGCGTGCCTCTGCTCAGTTATGGCATGCACACCTTGGCCATCCCAATTATCATATTATTTCTTCTCTTTCCAGATTAGGGTCTATTCTTTATAGTAATAGATCACTGCCGAATAATTCCAACATTTGTGTTGGTTGTCAACTTGGCAAAAGCCACCGTTTACCTTTTTCTCTAAATGATGAACATTGTCGCATGCCATTTGATCTATTACATTGTGACTTATGGGGTCCGTCACCAGTATCTTCTATTACTGGATACAGATATTATACTATTTTTATTGATGATTGTACTAGATTTAGTTGGATATTTCCTTTGAAACACAAATTTGATTTCTTTGATACATTTGTTAATTTACAACACTATATTGAGACTCAATTCTCCACATAAATAAAATCTTTCCAATGTGATGGTGGAACGGAATTTACAAATAATAAGTTTCGCTCTCACTTGCACTCTTGTGGTATTGTTCTTCGTCTAGCATGTCCTTACACCCCCAGTCAAAATGGTGTTGCTGAACGCAAACATCGTTATATCACAGAAACAGGTCTTAACCTTATGTTTAATGCCCATGTGCCAGTTTCGTTATGGGCCGAAGCCTTTTCCACTGCTGTTTTTCTCATCAATCGACTTCCATCACCATCTCTTGATGGCAAAAATCCTTATGAAATCTTGTTTGGTAAGTCACCTAATTACTCTATGCTTTGTACTTTTGGGTGTCTTTGCTTTTCTTATTTAAAAGATTACTCACCCTATAAACTGTCTCCAAAATCAGCTCCATGTGTATTTTTAGGTTACAGTACTCTTCATAAAGGCTTTCGTTGTCTAGACCGAAAGACTCATCGTGTCTATGTTTCACGACATGTTTAGTTTTATGAACATCATTTTCCTTATACTGATGCCTCATTTCCTACTCTCCAGTCCAATACTGACTATACCTGTTTTTCAGATTGTGCGGACTGTGTTCCTAGTTCTTCTCATGATGTTTCTTGTGACTCTTTATCGTCCTTTTCTGTTTTGAAATCACCATATCTGCCTTGTAGTGATGTTCCAGGTTCCTTGAGTTCTTCACTGCAGGTTTCTATTTCTGCAGCGTCTCTCCCCGCCACTATACTTTTGGATTCCAGGGTTCCTTCTCCTATGCCTTCACCTTCTCCTGTTCCTACCAACCGCCATCACATGATTACCAGGGGGAAGGCTGGTATTTTCAAACCACGGTCGCATCATGCTTTGACTATTTTGTCTTCCAATCAATTCTTTCAGGCTCTTCTTGTTACCAAAGAGCCCAAGGGTTTTAAGTTTGCTGCAAAGAATCCTAAATGGCTTTCAGCCCTAGATGACAAGATTCTTGCTTTAAAGAGAAATGGTACTTGGACTCTTATTCCCCGACCTCAATCTCATAATGTCATTGGTTGTCGTTGGATCTTCAAAGTTAAACCTTGTCCGGATGGGTCTACTGAACGACATAAAGCACGCCTTGTGGCTCAAGGTTTCTCTCAGGTTCCTGGTCTTGACTTTGGCAACACCTTCAGTCCTGTGGTTCGTCCTGCTACAATCTGACTTATATTATCATTAGCAGTTGCTTCTGGATGGCATTTACATCAATTAGATGTCAACAACGCTTTTCTTCATGGTTTTCTCAATGAAGAGGTATACATGGAACAACCGCCAGGTTACATTGATCCCCTATTCCCTCAGCATGTCTGTCGCTTAAAGCATGCTTTGTATGGCCTGAAACAAGCTTCTCGTGCTTGGTTCCATCGCTTCGGCTCTTTCTTACATACACTTGGTTTTCACTCCAGTCCGACTGATTCTTCATTATTTGTTTATCATTCTAAGCTTGGGACTGTTTACTTACTTCTGTATGTTGATAACATGGTGCTCACTGGCAGTAGTTCTTCGTTGATTCGCACCTTCATTACTCGACTTTCCAAGGAATTTTCCATGAAAGATTTGGGTGATCTTCATTATTTTCTTGAGGTGGAAGTTCAACCTAATGAAAAGGGTTTGTTTCTTAGTCAAACAAAGTATGCCCTTGATCTCTTACACCGAGCTTCGATGACTGATGCCAAACCAATTTCCACACCTTTTATTGTTGGTCAACATTTATCAGCCGAAGGACAGTTGTTCTTCGATTCAACTCTGTTCCGTTCTTTAGCCGGTGCTCTTCAATACTTAACCATTGACACGACTAAAAGATTGATGTCTTTTCCCAAGTGTAGGAGTGTCGAAGTAATAAATAACCCGGCAAGACCAGGGTCGAACTACAGGGAGTTTAATTGTATAAATTATAAACAACAATAATGCAACAACAACAACAACAACAACAATAATAATAATAGTAATAGTAATAAAAATAGTAATAGTAATAGTAATAGTAATAGTAATAGTAGTAGTAGTAGTAATAATAATAATACCAATAATACTATTAATAATGATAATAATAAAGATGATGAAGAAGAAGTTGATGAGAACTTTGAGATGGAAGATTAACGTAAGGATTAAACAATGATAATAACAAATGTCAAGGTTAGAGGATCCACTAATGGTATTTCAAACAAGTATAGTATAAACTCTTATTATTCAATTGGAAACCACACACAAAGGAGGTTCCAATCAGATTATAAATTGTTAACATGATTACATTAGTTATTTTATTCGAATAATGCTAATACTTGTAAATGTTGTCAGGCATTCATGATTATAACTTATGTTAACAACAAATCAAGTTCCTTTCATAGCTCAGGTGTAGGTTATACCATACAGTATGGGCTATGAAAGTACCAAGTATTTGTTGTACCAAGTGTTATATAACATAAATTTAGATTAACCATTTAACAAGTAAAGTATTAAAAGTGAACAAGATAACAAATATAAAGCATGTTAATATTAAACATTAAGGTCCATGTTAAGTTTATATTATACTTATTCTTACACTATTAGTGTACCTTTTTCACCTTGACATAATTAACTTAGCTAAACATAATGAAAGAAAGAAATATCAATAAACAAGATAAGAACATAAATGAGAAAGAAGTTAACTAAGTAAAGAAAAGGAAATGAAAGGCATAAACAAGAGATTAATATAAACAAAACTTAAGTATTACAAAAGAAAGAGCAAGAGCATGATCTTGATCTGAACACCAAGATGCCTAAATACTTGGCAAATGCCTCCTTTTATAGGCCAAAATTCGAAACTATTGATTTGTTGACTAATTGATGAGTGGGTGGCCACATCTTGACTTGGTGATAATTCTTATCTTCTTGTCTGCCAAAAACGTCATTGATGATGTCATAATTTGAACAGACTTAAATCATGAAAGTTCTAGGAAATTGTCTCATCTTTCCAGGGTAAACATTTGAGAATATTTGGACTTCTATAACTTGAGATATGGGCTGAACACTGAACAGTGTCTGAGCTGCAGGATAGATTCGAACTTCTTTGTTGTTGCTATAATTTGGACTTGAAAACGGCCTTTCTAAATCTTGGACTCCACATGAAAGTTGTAGGCATATGTCGTACCTTTCCATCCATATAAAGTAGACCTAAATCTGAGATCTACAGCTCCAGATATGACCCGATTACCGAATAATGTTCCAGTGTGGACTGCACAAACATCTCTTTTCTAAGTTTGGTCATCTCTTTGTCCTTTCAATTTCAGTACTTCAACTCATCAATCAATTCTTTCATTTATGTAATAGGCCTACATTTAAGATGAACATTTACCATAAATTAAAGGTATCTTATATTATTAGATATGTTATTATAAAACATGCTTTAGTTAAGGAGTTATTGATACTTTAAGTGCAAAATGATGATATAAAACCTTGATAGAAATACACTTTTAAGTACTAATCAACCATCACCAGGCCAGATTTATCATTTTCTATTAATTCTATTTGTCAATTTATGCATGCTCCCACCGACGATCATTTACGTGCTCTCAAACGTATTTTACGTTATGTTAAAGGCACAGTTCATCATGGTCTTCAGCTGCATAAAGTATCCACTCATAATCTTCTTGCCTATTCTGATGCGGACTGGGCTGGTTGTCCTGATACATGTCGTTCTACTACCGATTATGCTATTTTTCTTGGAGCTAATTTAATCTCTTGGTCCTCTAAGAAACAAAGCACTGTATCTCGTTCAAGTGCAGAAGCCGAATATTGCTCCTTAGTTATTGCCACCGCTGATGTTGTATGGCTTATTCAACTCCTTCAAGATCTTCAGGTTCCACTTCCAGCTCCACCCTGCATTCTTTGTGATAATCAAAGTACAATCTTTATGGCTGTTAATCTTGTTACTCGCCCTTGGTCAAAACACATTGCCATTGACTATCACTTTGTCCGAGAACTTATCGTTAATGGCTCGTTGAAAATATACTTTGTTCCTTCCCATTTGTAGCTTGCTGATTCGCTTACCAAAGGAGTCACCAAGCCTCAGTTTTTCCTCTTTCGAAGCAAGCTTAGTGTTCTCCCTTCTCCCACGCTCACCTTAAAAGGGGGCTAATAAGGGAGAATCTCATGATTCTCCATAATATATGCTGCAATCTCTTCTGTTACTGTAATATTGCTAATGTATAGCTGTAGGATAATTATGTCATTAATTGTATCCTCATCTTTCCTATTATATAGGATTGTGTAGCTGTCCTTAGGTTAATATATAATGAATAGACTTCTTCTTAGTATTGTAAGGAGACATTCAGTCATTCCCACTGTCCTGTAAACATCTTTACAACCTTTTAGAAAAATCTCGATACATCCAAGGATAATCATCCATTACTTATAAAACCTATATAGAATAACAATGACCAAATGTATTAATAATATAACTATCAATTCAAAATTCATCTTTTAATTCAAAATAAATTCACAATCCAATAACTAATTATCATTTCTACACAAATTCAATTTTGCATCAAATTATAAACTAAAGAATAAAATGAACAACAAATAATTGGTACCCAACTAATTATCCATTATCTATAAAGTTCAATTCAAACTTATTTAACATAAATTATTACCTTTTAATTATTTTCAATTTCATAAAAAAAAATCAATTTCCCTAAATTTTCAACTTGGTCCCCTTTAAATAACTCATCATTTCTTCAATTAAAACATATTTAAGTTACAAAATAAAACTCAATTTCATCAAATAAAAAATGAAATCAATTTATCATAAATCTTGAACAAACCCTAACATATAAATCATACATTAAAGCTATAAAACACTTAAATATAAAAACAAACTACAAATGGTACAAAGAAAACTCATTAAATCACCCTACAACATAAATGGGTTAAAAAAAATGGTAAGTTTGTTGACTAGGTGTAGCAAATCTTCACAAGAAATTAAACCAAGAGAAGAATGTTGACACTGTTAATAGATTTAGATCGACACCAACAATTTAGGGTGGATGAATTTGTGAAGATGGTGGCTGGATTTAGGAGCAAATAGTTGGAGGGGCTGTAATGTTTTTAGGTAGGAAGAAGAAAAAGAAAGTCGAGGGGTATAGAGAACTATCAATAAGAAGAAAAAAGAATGTCTATCAAATTTTTTGTTAGAAAATACAAACGTGTCATATTTTCAAAGAAATTTTTATTTTTATTTTTTATTTTCTCTATTCCATTGAAATTTATGTCAGAACATATTATGTCACAATTTACATCAGCAATTACTGACGAAACATTTTTCTTCACAATTTACATCGCTAATTACCGATAAAAAGTTTTCATCGCTATTTATATTAGAAAGTGTTGATGAAATGTTTTTCATCATCGTTTCTATTGCTATTTGCTAATATTCTGGTAGTGCTACTTTACCACTTCAGTAAGGCAGATTTCATCATCATATATATGTGAAGAAGAGTAAGGCTTTTGCATGAAAACAAATTAGAGTTTTTTTCGAGTTTGATGGCTTATACTATATCATACACTTTCATAATGTTGTTTTAAAACATAGTATATCACTATGTTTAAGGATAAACAACCCTTTGTGTAAGGAAAAGACTTGTCTAAGTATCTTGGGCATACCGCCCTAACTAGTCACGCAAGCAAGAAAGCTAATAAGGTTAACAGGAAGGCTACATTAGTAGCAAAAAAAAAGGTAGGCGTGGAGTATATGAAGTGAAAACTTGATCACCTAAAAAGGCACCTTGACTAGTAGCCCTTGTTTCAGTATGAAAAGAAAATTAGAATGCATAAAAGTGAGAAAAATCAATGCATGTAATTTTTATTTGTATAGAATGCAATTTTGCTTATATTTTCTTTATTCTTTATTATTTATTGATATGAATTATTGCAGGGACTCCTAAACAAATTAAGGGCACAAATGTAAATTAGGAGTTGCCACACTTAGTTTATGATAACTAGGAATTATAACTAATCTTCAAATATTTTTGGATAAGAAGGTGGTTATGCTAAAGAAAAGATTTTAGTCATTCTAAAACATTCTACCTCTAAAGTAAGTTGCATTATTGTTTATTTTATGATACAAGTATCTATTATGCTCTTCCTAAGGACTTGCCTAAACTGGTATATGTAGATGTTTATGTTAAAGGGTTAATCTAAGATAATGATTTAAGACCTGATCTTGACAATAAGACTCAATCTTCACTTTCAAAATACCTGCATTCGACCCGAAAAAAAATGGTAAATGGTAAATTGGTCTTCACTCTCATTTTCTTTTATTATTTCTAAAATGAGCCCGTAAGCCTCCATTCACAGTCCATAGGTATTGATAGGATCAAATCAACCTAGCCCAAATCTTCTTCTCATAACAAATGAAATATTCCTAAACAAGTATTCCAATAAAATAATTATAAATAAAAACCAAATAATTAATTGATATATATAATCACACACACACACTATATATATATATATATATATATATATATATTGCCACTTTAAAGGTTATTGTATAAGAAAAAAGCAAAATAAAAGGGTATTGCCAAAGGCATCTTCAACTCACAAATCCATATTCATATGAAAATGATTTTTTTTTGTATATATATAAATATAGAATATATTTACAATAACACAAATGTATTTTTTATTATTTTTTTACATATTTTATTTAATAATGTATCAACATTTAAATGTTAGAACCTCCTCTCTTCTTCTTTTTTTTTTAGATTATACTAGAGATTGATTGATTCTTTGATAAAAATCAAAATTCACAAAACTATTTTTTTTTATTTTAAATAAAAATATTCCTACCATGTTATCAAAATTTAAAAAATATATTAAAAATATTCCAAACTCACATTTACACAAATTACATCCCTACATGAAAATTTAAAATCCACTCACCATAATCATATATAAAATTAAGCACAACAATACAATAAAAAAAAAACACTAACAATACATAAAAATTAAACATGTACATATGCTAAATTAAACATGACCTCAAAACAAACATCATAAACTTGTTCACACATGATATCAAACCAATAACATACTAAATCAAACCATACATATGCAAAACAAAACCAAACACATTATATGCCAAAAAGAATTTATTCAAGATAAAATAAAATAAAATAAAATAAAAACCTTAGAAGCTACAAAACCTAACTAAAACATGCTGAAAAATAGGAGGTAATGTTGGCACGTGGCTCACGTGTGTTGGCAATTTGATAGCATCTAGGTTAGACGGCATGTTAATACACATCTGAGGTTAAACTTGAAAAAAAAGAGAGTAAAATTAGGACTTTTCTTGGTTATGATGTCTAGTTCAATTTGGAGAGGAAAAGTTATAGTTTCTAAATGGTTTTGAGTTGGGGTTGGTTTGAAAAGGGAAAAGGTGTTGTGATTTTTCCTAGGTTTTGGGCAGATTCAGGTTGGTTTTGGAAAAGATTTGTGGCTAGAAAGAGGGGTTTTGTTGTGCTGCAGTAAGGCAAATCAAATTATGACTCATGTTGAAAAAGGCTTGATAGCGTGTGAGTTTTAGGTGATTTTTGGCTAGGATTTTGGGTGTTTCTTCGGAGGATTAAAGTTGTGATTTCTATAGAACATAAGAAGGAAAGAGAGGCTATAGGTCTTTGCGGTAGAAATTCAAGGAGGCTAGGATTTGTTTGGTGGTGAGATTGGTTATTGTTATTGGCAGTATGGAGAAAAACAATAAAAAAAGGAAGCTAATTGGTAGGTTTATGTTATGGATGTGACTAGTGAAAGAGAAAGGAAGACGGGTTGGTGGTCAGACTTATAAGAGGAGGAGATTGAGGGTTATGTATATTGGCAGTTTTTAGCTGTTAGAGGGAGGAGGCTCGATAAACAGTGGCGGCTAGGGTTTTTTTATAAGAAAAAAAGAGATTTCTTTTGGCTTTTTTCTTTGGTGTTTTCACTCTTATCACCTATGGGATTTTTTTGTGTATGGACTGATTTCTTAATTTATAATGTTTATTTTCCATGTCAAATTTTAATTTCTTAATCCCTTCCTTATCTCATTCTATTTATTAAATTTTGGATTCCTTTTATATTTTTTCTTTTCATCTTTTATCTTGAATTTTAAATTCCTTTATATCTTTTATCCTTTAAGTTTAAAAATTCATAATTTTTTTTAGATTTCAAATTTCTTTTATTTCTCCTAATAAATTGAAAATGGGTCTAAACTTTACTTTTGTCCTTTTTTTTCTTCCATCCTTATTATCTTACTCCCTTATTTTCCTTTTTTTAATTTTCTTTCAAATTTTCATTTTTTTTAAATATGCTAAAGAGGGTAAAAACAATTATAACAAATGCCCTCTCTTCACCATACTTATGGTACAAAAACATTAAAAATTTATTTTTCTTTGATTTTGTATAGTAAATTTGTAAAGAAAATAAAGATATTATCGAAAAGCAAGATTTTCTCTCTTTTATAGAAAATAAGACATAGCGCTAAATAACACCACGATGATAGCAAAAATAAATGAAATAATCAACTTGGGATCCATCTTGCTTGTGAATGGAAGGATCAACTTGGGATTCACACAAATGAAAAATGAAAGGATTAACTTGGAATATATGTAAATAAAGGGATTAACTTGAGATCCAAACAAATAACATGATTAACTTGGGATTTGTTCGATAAAAATAAAAGTATTAACTTGGGATGCATCTGGAAAAAAATTAACTTGGGATCTATTTAAATGATATTATCAACTATAAATTTGTCTGATAAAAAATGAAAGGATTAACTTGGGATCCATTTGAAAAGGTATCAACTAAGGATCCATGCAATTAAAAATAACAGGATCAACTTGGGATCCATATAAAAAAAGATCAACTTAGGACCCACACAAATAAAAATGACAGGATCAACTTAGGATATGTCATAATAAAATGAAAGAATCAACTTGAGATCCATGTAAAAAGGGATCAACTTGGGATTAACACAAAATAAAGGATCAAATTGGGATCCATGAAAATAAAAAAGAACTGATCAATTTAGGATCCGTATAAATGAAAAATAAAAGGATCATATTGAGATCTATAAAAATAAAAATAAAAGGGTCTCATTATAAGGTAACCAACCTCAAAATTAAAACTACTTTTTATGAAATGTATGAACTTCCCTACGTCACCTTATACTCTTAACTTTATCAACATATCTTTTTATCATGATATCAGGCTCACTTAGTTGCTTAAGTTTGATTTCTAAGTAGATGTCCTACTTTTGAGCTTTTTTGTCATGGTCTTTATCTCCTATTTATGAACGCTTCATTTATGCCTAAAATTGCCCCCAAGGTTACCTTACACAATTCTATATATTTTTATCAAACCATCTAACTCTCGTTTATTGACTATGTATCATTCTACAATTCAGTCCTTTGACACAAATCCTTTTGATACCTTGACATGACTTCTTTCATTGTTAAACATTTATTTTGTCCTCAAGTCCATAATTGTTTTTGGTATCCATGTTGTTTGTTAATTTTAAAAATAAAATGTATCCCTTTGTTTTTTTTTTTTTTGTTCTTTTTTATTGAATTTTTGCAATTAATAACAATAATGATTATGCAGTGGACCAAAAAAATATGATTTATTTTTTTGAAAATATAAATGGTTGAGTCAAGGAGAAAGGATGAACATGACTAAATAACACTTTGATTAGAATTTGGCCAAATTTTATTTTTTATGTGTTGGAAAAACAAAATATAACTTTAAGCATAATATTTCTTCACAACATCTAAATTCAAAGGTTTTGAAAAAACTCCTCCATCTATATCTGATAAAATGAGGGCTCCGCCTGAAAATTCTTTATTTACTATGCAAGGACCTCAATAATTAGGCACTCATTTACTTTAATATATATTTTTTAGAAATTCACAAAATCTTTTTCAATACTAAATCTCATTTATGAAAATCATATGGGTGTACCTTCTTATCATAAGTCAGCTATTCTTTTCTAATACAATTACGCATGACAAATCACGGCTAATCTTCTCATTAATCTGGTTCAACAATTGATACTAGACCTTAGCCCATTCAGACTCTTTTAGCTCCGATTTGTTTACTCTTAGATAAGGTATATCCACTTTGAAAGGTATCATCACCTCCATTACATAACTAAAGAGTAAGGGGTTGCACTTTTATATGTTCTTATAGTAGTTCTTGCAACCATTTTTTGTAAAATTTTATTTATATTTTTATTTGTCTCTTCTACAACTTTGTTCATTTTAGGTCGATAAGATAAGGAGTTAAGATGTTTGATCTTCCATTTTACTGAATAATATTTCCATTAAAGTTTTATGAATTTTTTATCACTATGAATTCTAGCAAATTGTAGCAAATTGTATTGACAAATTATGTCTTTCTCAATAAATCTCTAGACCACTTTTTGAGTGACATAAGTGTAGGAAGCAACTTTAGTCCATTTTGTGAAATAGTAAATTCTTACCAAAATGAATCAATTTTCATTTCTTACCCTTGGATTTATTGGGCCAATCACATCCAATCCTCACATTACAAATGACCAAGGTATTGTCATATTATGGAGAGAAACTAACATTTCATATATCTTATCAACAAAAACTTGACATTTTCACTCATAATTATTGCAATTGTTCTCCATTATGGTCCAAAAGTATCCACTCATTTGCATTTTTCATGTTAGCATGTTCCTATTATTATGTGTGGCACATAAGATTTCATGCATTTTTTTCATGACCTTTTTCGCTTCTTTTTCATCTAAATGTCTTAGTAGCATCCCATTAAATCCTCTATTGTATAGTATTTCTCCCATCTTAGTAGTACTTATACTATAAATTTACTTTCTTTTTCTTTATTTGTCATTCTTCTTTCACCTAATAAATTATCAATAAAGAATCCCCATATACATCAACCCTTTCAACTTTTCTTTCCAAAGTAGTCTCAAGCTTATAGATACATGGTTTATATTTTGTTATGTTATTGGTGCATTTAAATTGTGACCTAATCACCATAGAATATTGCTCATCAGTTGGTGAAATAAGCACTGCTCCTACATCATTACCACAAACATTTACTACTTCATCAAAGTATTGTATGTGTCCATATATCTTCGCTTAGTTCTTCTTCATTTTATACCACCACAATGTCTTCATCTAGAAATCTGAATCATAAGGGCTCGTTGTTATAAATTGTATTGTCTACCAAATGATTTGTTATGGCACTATCTTTCACTGACTTTTTAGTCATATAAATAATATAATATTCTACCAATATGACTTGCCACCATAAGATTTTGTTAGAAAATTTAGGCTTTTTAAAGATATACTCATTTATATCTATTTTTGGATATCAATCAATTTGTATAATAAAGCATGTTCTACCTAAGTATTCATGCACTCCATATCAAACCATAATAGATCTTTTCTAGAAAGGTATATTGAGACTTGAATTAGAAAACTTCGAGATAAAGTAATAAACGACATGTCATTTTCTTTTAGAATTATAATGTTGACCCAAGACACAACCCATAACAACTTATATTACAATTAAACACAATGTCACTGGCCTTTTAGAAACTAGCAGGACAACGAGTAGTGGATTCTATAAATACTATTTTATTTTATCAAAAACTCTTTGATAATTCTAATTCCATGCTCCCAAGTTCTTTTTACGAAGCAAACAAAAGATTGGTTCGCAAGTTGTTGTTAATTGGAAGTTAAATCGGGTTGCGTAGTTCATTTACCCATTTTAGAGGGGTTTCTAAAGAAATTTGGAGAAGAAATGAAGAAGAGAATCTTTTAGCTATTTTTCATGGCTTTTTCTCATCAATCCAACTACAATATAAGGGGAGCAATTTTGCTTTTTAACCATTTTGCTCGTTATAATGCTTTTATGTATTATTATTTTTAGATAACATACATGGATTTTGACCTTATTGTAAGGTCTTTTAGAATAATGTTTCAGAAGACTCCTCGTAAGATTTCAGCTCGATCCAACAGTCAGATTGAAAGTTATACACGATAGCATAAAACTAATCAGTAGGTAATCTTACGTCAAAATATGGATTATCTTGTTCAATCCTTGGTTAAATCATATCAGTTATTTTACTAAGTCCTTGAGACCATTTTCTTTTTACCGTGCTAATTCCTTGGGATACTTTTTCTCATTTTTTCTTATTTTTTTATCCATCAAAACCCCTTACCAGTTTCGTCGATGTTATGAATTTTAACCTAAAATTCATAATCCTCATTTCACATTTAACAATGCCTTTGCATTTATTTATAGAGATCATCATCTCCATTACACATCACATTTATTATTATTTTCTCTCCTGAAATTCTTTACCATTCTGGATAAAATTTTATACATTTTAAAACAAAGGTCTACTTTTTCTTACTTATTGATTATGTATTTAAACTCATTTTAATGTTTATTTACTTATTTTCTATTTATTATATTTTCAAGATTCCAGGGTTTATCGTTAAATTGCCTAGTAACAAGTTTCTGCACATGATAATAGGGTCATAGGGCCTATAAGATTATATGTTTACAGGGCAATTAGTGTATTAGGGGCTATAACGGCTAAGTTAGGTTGTTATTACTTTTTCTGATACATTGACATTCGTCCCATTGCATGAGGCATAGTAGTTTCTACCATCCTTAGTGGAGTACTTGTTGTTATAGAATCTTCTAGGACTTGCCCTCTATGTGTATAAGTCCATAGAACTCTAGATATACTTTGTCATAGTTCATTTGGGATTTGATTCATTTTGATCATATATGGCCTATATGGTTCAATTGACTATTACGATATTGTTGTGGCAAGTCATGTATGTTGTGTTCTCCATCTTTGTCTAAATGACCCTCTTATCAACATTAAAGAGATTTAAATGTTGGTAGAAAGACACTCCTTAAAAAACAATTATGATTATCTAGCTGGCACTTGTTATAACTACTGGTTATGACCACCTTATACTGCCATCTAACTCGTAGAAGGGATATATGCATGGTTATGTTTGAGGAATAGATATACCTAAATGCTTATTTATGTTTGTAGTAATTACATGGTTAAAGAAAATAGAAATGTGAGTGATTAAATAGGAACAACACGGTTATATAAATATGCAATTCTATATTATAAAGGTGAGTTAGATAATAAAGATCGTTCTTGTGTCACGTTTGACACTGGTTGATCCGTAGGAGGTGATGAAGGAATATTAGGTTCCTCACGACCAAGAAATCAAGTCCTCTCTATTGCTTGTATTAATTGTTCATCAAGTGCAGCAGCAACAAGTTTACTTGTATTCTTTTTTGGTGGCATATTTACTAGTAAATGAAACAAATATTGAATTTATCACATCTAGCATGCTAATTTGTTCATTTGGTGCAGTAGCAACAAGTTTACTTTTTTCTTTTAACAATGAGAAACTACAGCTAGAAACTTAATTATAGACGGAGACATGTAACAACCTCACAAAATAAAATGAAATTGTGGATGCTAGACCTCGAATCTTGAAAAAAAAAATCAACCTCACAAAATCAAATGAAATTGTGAATACTAGACCCAAATCTTGAAAAAAAATGTTTCTTCAATCTACTACTATGCATAAAAGAAAACGAGTGTAGAAGAAGAGAAAGTAAAAGATGTTGGAATTGAAAGAAAGCAAGTAAATAAAGCTTGTAAAAGAAAGAAGTAAAAAAAAAAGTAAACGAGTTTTTATCTGAGACTTTGTATTCATAGGAAACAAATTTTATTATATTAGTTAATAAGTTAAGTTGATGAAAAATTAGAATGTGTGGCTCATTGAGAAACGAAAGGGATGTTTTTATAGAAATCAGAGGGGTAAAATTGGAATATTTGGTAAACCATAACGAGAATGTTGTACTTTGTTACCATGTTAGTGTATTTGGTATGTGGTAGCTTTTGTGGTTGTGGTTTGAAAAAAGTTATTTTATAAAAAGTACTTTTAGTTGAGGTTGGTTTGTTAAAATATATGTTTGGTTAAAATTGAGGTTGAACAAAAGTTGTTTAATGTGTTTGATTGAGAATGCTTTTAAAATTAAAGTTATAAAATAACTAAAAATGATATATATTAATATTGATGGTTTTTAATTTCAATATTATAGACTGAACTACTGCTATTACATCATGAAATAAACAATACTTTATATAAAATATTTTTTATTGTTCCATTAAACTATCTGTAATTCCATCACGTACGAAATTCATCCGACAAGGACTACAGTTTCATGGCTTCCTGAGCGTGCAACATCAGGTAAAATATCATCAGAACAAAATTAGAATTGCGATCAAATTCTGCAAATGCTACGTCATCATGCGATCTCCTTCTAATGTAATTATGTAGTGTCATTGATTAATATTAAACATTAGTTTTTTTAATAAAACACAATATCTGAGAATTGTTTTTTGGATTTCTTTATTTTACTGAGTCGTACCGGTCCAACACATTTAGGTTTAGGTCAGGCTCGGTCCGGCCATAAACAGTGGAGAGCAGCCCAAACAAAGGGGAAGGGGTAGGGGAAGGGGAAGAGCAGCGCGGCTGTGATGGATTGAGGGATAGTGGAAACGCCGGAGGCCGGTCACTCTTCACTATTCCCATGCAACGTGAACAGTGGAGAGTCAATTATAATTCACTCTCCATTATTCACTTTGCAGAATAATGGAGAGCAGCCTAAACAAAAAAGAAGGGGAAGGGGAAAGGGAAGAGGAGCGCGGCGGTGATGGACTGAAAGACAGTGGAAAAGCCAGAGGCCGGTCACTCTTCACTATTCATGTTGCAGAACAATGGAGAATGCAAAAGACAGACGAAGGAGAAGGGGAAGGGGAAGAGTAGCACGGCGGTGGGAACGACGAAGGCCAATGGTGAAAGGAAGCTGCTCTCCACTGATGGACGGCAATCCTTCTTTTTTTCCTTTGTTTTTGCTCTTCTCCTTCACTCTGGTCATGCATGAAAATTATGTTCTGTTTTGTAACCAAATCAGATGAAATCACGGTTACATAAAAAAGCTACCGTAAACACAAGCTCTTAAAAATAGCAACTCTGATGTTGGTAGTTTTACAATTTGCTTAGATTTTTATTTTATTTTTTTGTCTATCATGAAAATATTTGATGTAGTGAAAATATATAGATTTGGATTTTTATTTTATTTTTTATATTGACAAATATTTAATGATATTGTTAATGAAAAGTATCCTTATTGCTCTAAAAAAAATTATGATAAATTGTTTCTCAAAAGAAATTTTAATTTTCCTCCTTTACATGCCCCTTCCACATTTTAACATTTCAGTCGAGTTTTTGGGGGGGTTTACAATGCTGAAAGAATTAAAATTGCCCAATCAAATTGGGGAAAAAAAAAACCCATTCTGCTAACCAAATACCATGCAATTGCTTTTGATACAAACCAATAGCTTAGAGAAAATGCACAGTTTATTAAACATTTTGTAAATGATCAAGTTACAGAATTATTGGCAATGCTAACTGTGGTTCCAAATACCAAGACTACCCCTAAATATGGTGCTACGAACAGTTAACTTACGATTACTAACATCAGATCAGTCCTAAATCTTTTTACAAAATGTGCAGGCATATACCGCAATCTGCTACAAGCAGGTTCATCTCATGCAGTTCACATAATTTGGACATTCAAGGTTCAATCATGTCATGGTAAGCTGGAGCACAAAACTGAACTTCAAAAGATTTACCAACGGCGGCGCATAGAGATCTGGAGCTACACAAGTCTACAATTACAACTGAATGAACAGCTCACGCTACGGACCTACCATCCTGCCTGAGTAACTCCTGCAAAAGATCAACTCGTATAAGCATCAATCCAATACTTTAGTCTAGCATCACGGACAAATGGATGTGCACATATGGCAAATTGAAAAACGAAAACCTTTCTCGGTTTTGAGAGTCTCTTCTAGTTGCTATGGTGATGCTATGGTGATTTTCATCACCAGCAGACCAAAATACCCTAAGTAACTTCCGAAAAAACAAGTCACCTCTTGAATGGATAATGCCTATTTCTTTAGAGGCCCCGGGATTAGAAATGTCATAGTCAAATTGATGCTATTCCCTCTTATGTTATGTCCAAGGAAAAGTATTTTAGCTGTTATGCATGGATTACATATTTTTATAACCTCCCTGACCTCTGGAATTGAACATAGAAATTGCAGAAATGAAATAATTTCAAGACTAAAATTACCGATTTAGTGGCAGTGATGAATGCTCGCTGCCTTCCCTTCTTTTCTCGTGCGCACTCTCCACACCAACTCGAGAAATCTTTTTGATATTTCCTGATCTCTCTGAAGACCGAACTGTATAGAGACAACACAGTGCATTTTGAGGATATAAAATGCCTTATGATTGCAAGTAAAAGTAAAGTTCAATGTGAGAAGCCTATTACTCCTTCAACCTCTCATATTGAAGTGTAACCAAGTTATTTTTTTTCCTGATGTCATGCGATATAAGATTTACATGCAAAAAAAGGAAATACCTTCTGCACCACAGGAGTAAATTGATCCTATGACCAGATGTTGTGGCCCTAACACCATGCCTATGACGACCAAGATGAAGCACAGCTCCACCAGGTACATGAGAATAATCAAAAATTTCCTGCTTCCAATGAAAATGCTCCGTAAAAAATAGAGAAAAATATAGAACTCTGAAGAAAAATTAGAGCTATTAACAATACAGAATTGCACAAATTCTGCACTAAGAAACCATCTAGCCTGGTCGTGAATAATAGAAAGGGAAATACTGGTTTTTAAGGGATTAGAATATAAATACCAGATGACACATTCTAATTTCAAAATTCAAGTGAATGTTAGCAATTTAATTAGCTTAGCCATCTGCATGCCAAATGATTCTAAATGATCAAGTGAAATAGAAGTGACCACAAATCTAGTTTTCAATTTTCCAGATGAAAGAAGTTAGATAAAATGAAAGGCACATCTTTTTCCATCTTCCTGACAAATTGCGATAGAGTTTCCGGGTGCATAAAGACTCAACAATTATCCCCCCACCCAACAAGAATAAAAATTGAAGGGGGGGAGGGGAAAATAAATTCAAAATGGGAAAACCCTGTTCAGCAATCTCAGCTGACTCTATCCTAGGTCTTTCAAGTTGGCAAGCATATAAATTCAAAAGATTAAACATAATAAAAAAACTCTTCAGTGTAACTGAGAAATTCGACATCGTGTACAGTCACAAAATCAGTTAAAAGTGACATCAACCAATTTGACATGCTGTGTGTACCGAACTGATAGTATCTACTTTTCTCATTCTGATTAGAAATCAAAGTCTTGATGTAGAGAAGTCATAATGATGATGATAATAATAATAATAATAATAATAATAGGCATGAATGACGAGCTACAATCTGGAACAGCTGCAAATCTTTCAACAATCTGCTGATTAAGGAATAGTCTTATGATTGACAACTTATACATGCAAACAAACAAAATTATTTAGAAGGAACAGCATACAAACATGGAGAATTAAAAACAGAATCCAATGGCTGTCTGGTCGCAAGCATAAATCTAAGGAAAGTTTTCCTTCTAAAGATAGATATGTTCAAGTCTTAGCTTTGTATTGTGCCAACCCACTTAAAAAAGTATTCCACATTAAAGACTAGCATACCTCTGGCTGACTTCCAGTATTTACATGTTTATCACATCTTGTGCCCCGGAAAAACAATTCTCCTCCAGAAAATTGCTTGCCCAAGCAAACATTCAAAGTTACTTCAGAGTCATCCACGTGAAAGCCTACAAATATAAAATTATACAGAGTTTGACAGGTTGTGCAATCAAATACAAGTGCATCTATGTTGTCTTTTCTAATTTTTCCTTTCTTTGTGTGTGTCTGCGTGTATAATTACTCATTAATGAAGTTAATATAGAGACTTTGACAAGAAGGATATATCTATCTACGTGAAGCTATGAATAAAAGAATAAAGAAAAAGTGAACTTAAGAAAACTCATACACCTAATTTACCAGGCTGGTGACAGTCGTAAACTTCATGGTTGGTGGACTTAAGAAAATTAAACAACAAAATACAAACCAAATGGCCATGAAAATGGCCACGAATGACCACAGCATGGTTCACAGATGGACTAGATGAAGACAATACAAGCACATTATTAATAAAAAAAATATACAAGCATACACGGTACACCTATTGATGCAAACACATACGCAGATTCAAGAACAGATTCTGACTAGACCACGTAGTAGAATACAGATTGCAGCTAATATAGCTACACTACAGCCCACAGTCAAGCATGTTTAGAGTCACAATGTCAGAAAATGTTTGACCAACCTACAAGCCACAAACCAATTGGTGATGCATCGTGCAAAAAAAAAAATCTAAAAAGAAAGCAATAGAAAACCTTCACGAATATTAGTTGACAAAGGAATACAGCGAATAAGGCACGCACCTAAGTCAACATCCCAATCTTTGCCATATTCAACAACAAAACCATGATGAGAATCCAGAGTTGCCCCACCAACTTCACGAAAAAAAACTGCACAAGAGAGGGAGGCATGGAAAATGATCATATAATCTGTGTTATTTTGATGAATTAGAATACAGAAAAAGATTAAACTTCCAGAGAACATATGATGCAGCTTATCTGGTATCAGCACATACGCATCACCTTTAGATATAGGACGGATGAAACCATCCATAAGCTTGTCAAGCATTGTTTCAAGGCCAAAATCATCAAGAACAGCTCCATATTTGTTCATCGTATTTGGTCGCATGACTCGAAATTTTGTATCATTAACCCATGCCTCAAAATTTTCAACCTGGAAAATCACATTAAATAAGAGAATGCAAGAGAGTAGATGGCGAACAAGGCATTTTTCTTTCCTTCTTTTTTTTTTTTTTTGGGGGGGGGGGGGGTTGTTTAAAGTTTGCAATTAAATGTTGTGCTATTCACCTCTGCTACTAGTAATTCGCAAAAGCGTGGCTGAAGCATCTCAAATGTGAGCACGCCAGGAGAGGGTTCTGATATGATGCTTCTAAGGCTTTCTTCTGTGTTATCATTGATTGCTTTCATAAAGGACGGGACAAAGAAAGTTACAGGGTGCATTGAGTATAACTCTCTTTTCAAAGGCTGCACAAATATGACAGAGGATATGTGTAAGGCAGACAGATTTTTACTTGATGGCAGCATTCATGAAGTATAAACATAAAAATCAACTCCTAGGTCCCCAACTTCATTTCTTCAAAAGGCTCAGAATTTGCATCTTAGACAGAGAAAAAAAAGATTGTATATACAATACAAAATATCTCAGTCTATTCACCTCACTACCATCTTCAGATAGACCTAACCTCTCAGCATTTTCTCGCTCTTTGACCACTTTCAAGAGATGAATGCTCTGAAAAATGCCTTTTTCCCTATGTTATATAATCTTCATAACAAGCAATCTACAAATTGTCAAGACATAGTCGCAAAACAATTCATATCAGTTATTAAAAAGAAAAGAATCACAAGAATCGGTATTGTCGATAATCAGTAGCATTCTACATGGCAGAGAGGACTAATTTGAGTAAGCAGAAATCTCAATTTTCATAAGAAAGGCTTCTCTTATTTTCCTAGAAAGGAGATGGACAACGCGGCAAGTTATAAAAGGGGTATACCACATAATGACCATTTAAAAACTTCTTGCAGCTCTGCCTCCAGCCAATGAGCACATAACTTCAGTGAGGAGAAACAGGGGAAAACAAACTTAAAACCCTACAGTCCTCCACCTCCACACTAGTAGAGTAGGAAAAGGTAAACAAGTGCTATCATGTCTCATACCTTATAATGTGATATTATCTTCTGCCTGTATTCTCTATGTTTCTGTGCCTGATAAAGACATCAGAATAATTTTTTTAAAAAAAGTTATCTGGTATTTCATAAGCAGTTATTTACCTCATCTTTATAAAATATAACTACAGTGGACCACAACCAGAAATATCAAGCCATAAAAATGCATAATGCAATCTTCCCACATCAATGCCCCAGAAGAGAGGAACCCTTCCCAGCCTTGGAGTAAAAGATTCTCAAACACTCATCCCAATCCCCAAGGAATTCTGGAATTATAAACACTAATCCCAAGTATCAGCATTATTTTTTTAAATAAGTATAAAGTCCTATTATTAGTTTACTTTCAGTTACTGCTCAGCCAATGTTTGAACCTAGCAAATTTTCCTTAGTTCCAGTAACTAGGAGTATATTGAAATTTTCCAACATCTGATAGAAATCATATGCAGAACCTGTCTAAATTTCTTAGGTTGGCTTTATATATGTTTCCCTGGTTTATTTTGAAACACAGAGGAGAATCCCAGAGGGTACAGGCTTTGAGCTAATTGAAGGAGAAAAAAATGATAAACTTCCATTGCCACTTCAGCATACCAAGAATAATAGCAAGGGGCACTCCAAGGTGAACAAAAAAAGTAAAAGAAGGGTGACGTGAACTGATTTGAACATGCACAACAAGAGCACATTCAGCAGCATTGACTATGTTGAATTGGTAAAAGATAATTTAGCAACAAAACGACTCAAAGTTCAGCCCCAAACAGAATAGAATGAAAATGCAGCCAAACCCAACTAATTTTTCTTTCTGAACTGAAACTCAAACAGTTTGGAATTGGGATTTGATTGAGTCATTACTTCATCTCATCATGTTATCAGTATTCCTAATTTGGAGGTTTTTTTACTTACAAGACAAATTTAATCTTCTATACGTAATCTCTGTAATTCCAGAGTGAAAATTAGTCTCAGAAAATACAAAAGTTTCTTCCTCCGGAATCTAAGGGCATTATCGTCATTTTCCAAAGCCATATGCCCGTTAGAAAATTGAAAATTGAAATGAAGAGAAAGCAAAACCCTAGCAATGCAGTTTCACTTTCCTTTATCTTCCAATGGAAAGAGAAATCAAACAGGATTTTCAAAAAAGAATAAAATCAGAAAATCAAACTACTTGAAGCTGTGTTAATTCGAACATTACTCTGGTTCGCTCTCCATGAGGCAAATACTTCAATAGAATATCTCTCATGAACTTCACTTTCTCTTCTCTGCTATCACTAAGCATATTAGGCGGCAAGTATTTCTCCAGCGACCTAAAAACCGAAGGACTGAAGTCCAGTTGTAGATCTTCATAGCTCTCTGGCATATGATCCTTGTTAGGGTGTAATCTCAGCCTCTGACTCGGCAACATCACTGGAGCTGTTTTTTTATCCTGTAACACCACTCCGTTTCCTCCTCCGGTCACCGGAGGCGATTCCAGGCGATCTCCTGACATGCTGAAGGTCAGACTGTGGAGGTTTGGATAGGGTTAGCGCTTTGCTTCACTGCATGGAGGGTGAAACGGTAATTTCGAACATAAACGGTGTTTGTTTGGTGGTGCCGGTTATGAACGTGGAATGAGAGTTTTTGTTGTTGCTGTTAGGGTTCGGTAAGGGGTTACTGTATTTTTATCATTTTGAGAGCGCTGGTGCTGATACGCGCTATTCTCGGAGCGTAAATTGAACGAAATTGGGTTGGGAGCAAGGATGTCAAAATCGCGAGTTTACACCGATTTTACGAGTTTGAATTTGATACCAGAGAGACCTGCTCTCTTTGATTTGCTTGCTTGCTTGCCAGCTGTTTCTTTTGATGCTTTCTTATGCCAATAAAACATTCTGCCCCTCTGACAGTGTGACCAGAGGGTCTGTGCTGATTCTTCAACTTTGCTTTGTACCTATTTCATTTGTTTTTTTACCTTTTTTTTCTTCTTCTTCCTCTTAATTTCTCTTCATGCTTCTTTTATTCTCCTGATGTTGCAAAAATATGTAATGTTCCGAATTATGTGTTTGTTTTTCTCAAATATTATTTTTATTCTACATTTTTCATTGTTTAAAGAGTTGTAAAATGTTGTTATTTAATGGAATATATATATATATATATATATATATATATATATA
>Ga0325414_1001230_pt1 | contig 24250 bp, 22 predicted proteins | sample PopdelMetagenome_8_FD_206183 | JGI IMG/M metagenome (GOLD analysis project Ga0325414, IMG submission 206183) | Populus deltoides microbial communities from Bellville, Georgia, United States - Leaf-PdKOR-R3 | ecosystem: Host-associated > Plants > Phyllosphere > Phylloplane/Leaf | place: USA... | reverse complement strand
TTTAATACTTTGCTTGTTAAATGGTTAATCTAGATTTATGTTGTATAACACTTGGTACAACAAATATTTGGCACTTTCATAGCCCATATTGTATGGTATAACCGACACCTGAGCTATGAAAGGAACTTGATTTGTTGTTAACATAAGTTATAATCATGAATGCCTGACAACATTTACAAGTATTAACATTATTCGAATAAGATAACTAATGTAATCATGTTAATAATTTGTAATCCGATTGGAACCTTCTTTGTGTGTGGTTTCCAATTGAATAATAAGAGTTTATACTAACTTGTTTGAAATACCATTAGTAGATCCTCTAACCTTGACATTTGTTTTATCCTTGTTTAATCCTTACATCAATATCACATCTCAAAGCTCTCTTTAACTTATTATTATTGCTGTTATTGTTGTTGTTGTTGTTATCTATAATTTATACAATTAACCTCCCTGTGGTTCGACCCCGGTCTTGCCGGGTTATTTATTACTTCGACACTCCTGCACTTGGGAAAAGACATCAATCTTTTGGTCGTGTCACCTTGCCTTTTCTTGCAAGTGGTTGTATTTTCTCTTTTTATGCGGGGACCCAAAAACAGGTATCAACAACAATCTTCAATGTGGATATCATCATCATCATCTTCATTAACATGTGGTTCTCCACTAGAGTTTAAAACAACATTTAACTTCTCTATGTCAACATCAACAAGACTATCATTGAAAACATGAAAATTTAAATTTTCTTCTAAGTCAATCGAAGGAGCAACTTGATATGGTTCAACCAACTCACTAACTTGAAAGACTTCATCTCGCACACTTATGTCTTTGTTTTTATCCTAAACAACCTTGACACGACTCCTGGGTTTCATTTTTAAAATGGATAACTAATCAACTCTTGATCGGTCCTTTCTAAAGGAAGGGGTGTATGTGTAATAAACTTGTTGGCATTGCTTTGCAAAAACAAAGATATCGTTTACGTTGCGGAGTTTAGCTTTTAAGTTGATTTTCACTAGACCATAGTGAACATCTACTTTGATTCCTCTATTAGTGGTGTCATACCAATAGCATTTGAATAAAAACTCTATTATGCTCGCTATGATATTGCAATATGACAACCTTTTGTAATTTACCATAGTAGTCCACTTCAAACTCGCTACAAGTCGATCCCTTAACAGAAACACCATTGTTATGTCTTTCTTCCATGCCCGTATTCTTCAGTATGAAACACATATCCATTGATAAAATACCCGTTGTAGCATATAACTTTTATTTTAGGACTCAGGCTTAGTAAAGACAATGAAATAGCAACACACCTTTCCATTTGATAAACCTTGTATATCAAGTACAACAATGAACAATAAACGAGAATTCTGTAATGAAATAAAGTAACTTGCAAGAAATAATGAGTTTGTGATAGTACTTACATGTGTTTTGAGCCATGTGGCAAATTGTTCATCTTGTAATCGAAAGATTTGGGATTCGGTCAACTGTGAGTTATTGGACAGTAAATATTATCGATGTTGCCTATAAGGTTTTCAAAATTATTTGAGTTTATGATATTAAAATATATAAATAGTATATTTTTAACAAAGTTTAAGTAGTACATATACTTATTGAATAAAAAGTTTAGCTCATCATAGTTAAATAGAACATAATTGTGTGCTTGTCTGAACTCTATCTCAGACAAATATCTTTCTCTTATGGCATTTTTAGGTGTAGGTCATCAGGATTGAAAAATATTGACAAGCTCCCATTGAAAGACACTTCACCACCATCATCAGGCCATGGAACGCGGTTGATTCTCGTTCTCAAATGAGGTTCGAAAAAGTAAGAGATTAATGTTGAGATATCCTCAACAATATAGGCTCACATATCGAAGCCTCAACATGCGCCTTGTTCTTAACCTTTTTCTTAAGGCTGAACAAGTACCTGCATGAAATTAAACAAATATTTTTCAATTAAGAAAAACAATGAAAATATTTTATGAATTACATTGCATCTGTAATATCTAACATCTCGAATGGATACATCCATCTACACTAGACTAGTCCTCCAACTTTTGCCTCATACGATAAATATATGGATAGATGCTTCATCGAGTAAAAAAATGATGGAGGAAATATCATCTCAAGTTTGCATATTGTCTCGATGATATTCATTTCAAGCTGCTCAATGTGATTTGTTTGCAACTTGCTGAAGCATATGTCTCTATAGAAATGACTAATCTTCATGAGTGCATCCCATATACCCTTTGACAACAAATCGCGATAAGCTAATGGAATAAATGTTTGCATAAACACGTGGCAGTCATGACTTTTCATTCCATACAATCCATATTTCTCCATATTAACCAACCTTGATATGTTCGAGGCTTGTCCATCGGGAAAACGCAGACTCTTAAGCTAGTGGTAGACTAGTTGTTGTGCATATTTCTCTAACACGAAGCTTGATCTGGGTTTTGCAACTTGTGACCCATCAAAAACCAACTACATATTTTTACGGTTACAGAACAATGTTATATTCATTCTAGCCTTGATGTTGTCCTTTGTCTTCCCTTTCACATTCATGACGGTGTTGAAAATGTTCTCAAACACGTTCTTTTCTATGTGCATGATGTCAAGGTTATGACGGAGGAGATTAGTTTTCCAATAAGGAAGCTCCCAGAAAATGCTTCGCTTTACCCAGTTATGGGTCAAACATAAACCATGAAACTTCTGCTTACAAGATTGGAAACCAAACACAATGTCATCGTACTCTAATACAACATCATGCAATTCTTCACTACAAAAACGCGAGGCTGCAACATCCTTTTCAGCTCTGCTAATAAAGAAATCATTTCTATTCCTTTTGTACTTGTGATTCGTTGCCAAGAAACGACGGTGGCAGTCAAAAAAAGAATATTTACCTTTGTTTGTTAGCGTGAATGCCTTGTTGTTTTCCATGCAGTATGGACATGCTTATTTTCCATGTGTGCTCCAAATAGAACCACTATCTGGAAAATCATTGATAGTCCACATCAAAGCCGCCCTCATAAGAAAATTATGTTTTCTCGATATATCATAAGTCAAAGCTTTGGAGGACCACAATTGCATTAACTCATCAATCAACGGTCAAAGACAAACATCTATATTCCAGCCTGGACTGCTCGAACCGGGTTTCACCATAGAAAAAAACATGAACCCCGGCCTCATACACATCTCTAGTGGCAAGTTGTAAATCGTGAGTATGACCGAATAACAAAAATAAGGAGAAACAAATGACTCGGATGGGTATATTCCATCTGTACACAACCCAAGATGCACGTTCCTTGATTCAGCTAAAAAGTGAGGATGCACACTGTTAAAGTGTTTCCATGCTTCGCTGTCAGAATGATGCACTATCACTCCATCAACCGCATCATGTGATTGGTGTCATGTCATGTGCTTAACAGTCCTTAGTGACATGAATAACCTCTACAGTCTAGGTGTGATTGGGAAGTATCTAAGTTGTTTATATGTCTCGAGAATCTTTCCCTTGCCAGTTCTAGGTTTGTAACGGGAATGCCCACTTGTCATGCACTCAGTCAGCTCAACATTTTCAAGATAGTACAACATGCAGAAGTTAGGGCATATGTCAATTTTCTGGTATCCCAAACCGAGGGGTTTCATCATGAACTTAGCAGCTTAGAGGTTCTCTTTCAGCCTTTTCTCTTTAGGTAAAATACTTCTCGCTCATTCAATAATTCTGTCATAACCGGCCTTACTCAACCCACAATCTGACTTGATGGTGAACACCCGTGCAACGACTGATGATTTACTATGATTCGTGCAGCCATCCCATAATGGTTTATCAGAAACATTAAACAGATTAAAAAACTTGGCTGCATTTGCATAACGTTCTTTTTCTAAAATTGGACATTGACTGACATTACCTTGATTCATTCTCATTGCATCCATAACCATATTCCTATAAAGATTAATGTTGTCATTCACTATTCCTTGTACATTGCTAGCACTAGAAGTTGACCCAACCATCCTTTCTACCATGCACTCATTATGAACAAATAGTTCTTCTTGTGCATACCAACACAGGTAATCTTTAATGAACCCCTTGTGTAGAAGATGCATCGTTACAATATCTGGATGCAGATACTTTTTATTTTTACACTTCCTATATGCACACCTAATATCGCCTCTACTAAAATTTCTCAGAATAGATGTTGCAAAATTAATAAAACCCTGAACCCCATTACAATAATCCATTCTTTGCAATCCTTAGGGTGAATTTCAATACATCCATGACTTTTATCGAACCCCTATAAAATAATGATGACAACATGTATTAATTAACTATGTTAAGTAAATAAATTTGCAAAAATATTGGTTTAACTCGAGATTATCCAACAAACTAATTAAAAATTCTCTTAAATATTCATTATCAATTATCAATGTCAATACAAATTTACACACATAAATTTATGGAAATTACAGCTCCGCAATAGCATTGATAAAAATTAAAATAGATTCGTTAAACAAGCTATTATTTATGTTAACTTTTAGAGATGGAATCACTAACGAAATTTTTCTATCGGTGATTCCAGTGGTGAGACTGACGGTGAAGGGGTCTTGTCACTGTACAAAGATCCCGATTTGAATTCCTTGGTAATTTCATCGGTAAAATCACCCGCAAAATCTTCCATGTCATTGACCTGCTTTTTTTTCAAAATTCTATATAATCCGTCTGTAATTCTATCGGTATACACAGACAGACATATTCCGTCGGAATATACCTACAGATAGAAAAATTTTGTCGGTAATTCTATTAGTTTTAGTCGAATTTCTGGTAGTGAATTGAAATGTGAGCCCTGAAGTTGGCTGCCTTTTCCATTTTAGTCATTGGGTTTGAATTTATGCATTTTGACCTTCAATTGATCAACAAACTTCTAATTTCTTCAACTTGGCCCTTGAATCCGCTATATTTATGCGCCTTTTATAGTTTGGTTTTTAGTTTGGATTTCTTCAATCAAGTCCCTAATTGCTCATCAAACTTTAATATTTATGCAATGAAGCTCCTTAAGTGACCACATTAACTTTTAAAAATTGTAATTCGACCTTCAAAATTTAATTTCTTCCAATTAAAGCTTAAATTGAATTAAAAATAATTTTTTCTTGCAATCAAACCCTTCATAAACTCAATTAATCTTTCAACAAAATCTAATTGAGTCCTTAAACATCTAATTTTAGAATTTTCTTTCTCAAATTGAATTTTCTTTGTCAATAAGAACTTCATCAGTTAAAAAGATACTATCAAGTTTTAATCTTTGTTTTTTTTTTAAGTTCCTTAACCAATCCTTAGGATTTTTCTTCCAACAATATATGTTTTTTTTTTGTGCGGGGATCCAAAAATAAATAACAACATAAATAATCATCAATTATATTGAAACAAGAAAAAAAGTGATATTGGATCAAATTTCTCTATTTGTTGTGCGCGATATGGATTAGGAAAAAGAAAAGGATGGCATCTTTATATAACCCCATTAATGATGTAATAGATTATTATCATATAAATCAAATTTAAAACTTAACTTTTTAATAATTATTTAATATGATATTAGAGTATTTTTAACTAGTATGTACAATCAAATAAATTCAAACTAAAGAGCTGGCATATATAAAAATAGTTTAATTGAAAATTCATATAATTTTTATCAGAAAAATTGTTGATAAACCAATAAGTAGTTGAATTGCTGACTGACAGCGGACCACAGTTATTAAATCAGGCTGGGCCCTGCAGGTCGACCTGGAATCCAGTCGACCTAGTAGTTGGACTGGTCTGGGCAAAGTTAAAAACCGGCCTGCGCAAAAAACCGATTAAACCCGGTCGACCCGGTGAGTTGACCCGTGACCCGGGCGACCCGGTCAAACCCGGGTTGACTCACAAAACTTGTGACCCGGTTATTTTTCCGGGTCAACTACCAGGTTGGATTTTATAACCATGCAGCGACTATTTCACAATTCATGTCTAAATGGTCGGTGGATATATATATATGTAGCTGGAAGCAAATGACTGATTCAAAACACTTACCATCTACCTTTGGTGCATAAATCGTTCTAACCTCATTCTATCTGAATTCTATGTCATTTATCGATCTATTAATCGTCAACACAAACGATGGTGCGTATCCGTGCATGCACTTAAATTGCCAAGTTTCCGTAACATCGCTGATTTCTCTATAAATACCTTCGAGGTCTTTCACTACCAACACACAAAACCTTCTTTACCCTAATTATTTCATAGCAATAATTCTCATTATATTGCCTTGGAAATCTTCACAAAGCAACTCAACTCTATTGATCTTGAGAGAGGATTGGTGCTCCCACGCGATTCTAACCTAGAACACCGAGAATTGTCCACCATAGTTGAGTCATCTGCCGGCACCCGTTTACCGGACCCGGTGACAATTCACTGCTCCACCAGATCAGGAAAGCTTGTATTTACAAGAGGTTGGCACGACATTGCTCGATATGCTGGCCTCAAAAGTGGAGATATTTTAACTTTCTACCGGGAGGTAAACGGGGGAGCGCAGTACAAAATACGTTGAGGATTAACAAAGACTTACTGTTTATTGTCTGATGAAAAAGACAACAATGAGGTATATATATAGTAGTAGCAAAGTTGAAGAAGAAATACTTCCTTGATCAAACCCTAATACAACCAGCAAGTTACCTTGTCAATGGCCATGTATATTATACGGGAAAATACAGGCATTCAAGAAAACGAAAAGGATGAAAATAGTAATTAAAAAAAGGTGGTGGCTACGTGTCTAAGAGAATACCTCTAACCCCATGAAGAACAAGTGTGGGCACATCCACAAATTACATTAATCGTGGACGTCTCTACGTCACACAATTAGTTTACTTTTCCTTCACAACAAAACAAAAAACCTAATTGGGGTGTTCGATGCAGATTCTGTTTTTATTTCTGGATGTTTTTTAAAATAATTTTTGGTTTGAAAACAACATTAAAGTGATGTTTGTTTTAATGTTTTTTTATGCATTGATGCAAAAAAAATAAAAATAAAATACCAATGAGACTGAGAGTTTGGGATTGAGAAGTTTGTTTTTTCTGTGGTTTTAGGTTTGAGCCCTGTGGTTGCTCATATGATGGCCACTGGAGGCTTACATGGTCGTTAACTTCAGGACCAATGAAATTAATTAAAGCACGCATAAACTAATCTAGACACTTACATTAAACTAAAAATAAATAAAATAAAATATCTCCGCCACAAGCACACCCAATTAATGGAGGAAAGGGTGGCAGAAAAGGCCTGGGCCATGGGGGGCAGATGTACACATGGTGAACGATAAATGAACAGTTAAAGTAACCCTAAGAAGATCCTTTTGAGGATAGGCCTGGGCCATGGGGGGCAGATGTACACGTGGCGAACGATAAATGAACAGTTAAAGTAACCCTAAGAAGATCCTTTTGAGGATATTATTATAGATACCAGTGCTGCTTTTACAAGGAAAGGAAAAAGATAGATTGGGGGGGGGGGGGTTGGCATCTTCTCCAGCAATGGAAATGGGGATTGGTCGGAATTCGTTCTTTTTTTTTTCTCATTGTTTTCTTTTCTCTTCTTTCCATGAGTTTTCGTGTCAAAAAATTAAAAAAAAATTATTCTAATTCAATAATTTAAATTATTAAATGAAATTTAAAAATATAATTTATATTATTTTCTAATATAACCTTTCAAATAAAAAAATTTTAAACTTGAAACTTGCATGAGCTCATAAAATATCTTGTGCTTAATTTTTATTAAATAAATAAAGATTGTAAAATTTAAACATGTGACCACTTTGTTATTAAGACTCTGATATTATATTAAAAAACTAATTCAACTTAAAAACCTAAGTTGTTAAGTAATGTCCTAAAATATAATTTATATTTTTTTCTTAAAATTATGATATAAATTATTTTTTAAAATTTTTATTTTTATTCTTTACATCAATGCATAAAAAAAACATTAAAACAAACATCACTTTAATGTTCTTTTCAAACCAAAAATTATTTTAAAAAACATCCAAAAATAAAAACAGAATCTGCATCGAACACCTCAATTAGGTTTTTGTTTTGTTGTGAAGGAAAAGTAAACTAATTGTGTGACGTAGAGACGTCCACGATTAATGTAATTTGTGGATGTGTCCACACTTGTTCTTCATGGGGTTAGAGGTATTCTCTTAGACACGTAGCCACCACCTTTTTTTAATTACTATTTTCATCCTTTTCGTTTTCTTGAATGCCTGTATTTTCCCGTACAATATACATGGCCATTGACAAGGTAACTTGCTGGTTGTATTAGGGTTTGATCAAGGAAGTATTTCTTCTTCAACTTTGCTACTACTACATATATACCTCATTGTTGTTTTCATCAGACAATAAACAGTAAGTCTTTGTTAATCCTCAACGGATTATGAGAGTTTTATTATCATGCACGACACCTTCAAAAGTGGAGATATTGTGACTTTTTTATTTGTGGGCTCCTCACAATTTGTTTTTTCTTTGTGTTCGTGCTTTTTGTAGATATGCTAAATTTGTGGACTATTATTATTAAATGTAAATATGTCGTGCAATTTTTTTTTTACTTTCATCTAAAAAGGGCAAATAATAATAAAGGATAAACGAGGAAAATGACATAGAAAATTTCTTCTTCAAATTCATTTTTTGCGAAAATATTCACCGACGCCAGAGTCAGGAGTATCGTATTTTTTGGATTTGTGTGATATTTACCAATGCCAGAGTTAGAAATATTCGTAGGAATTGTTCACTGACGCCAGAGTCACGAACATGAAAGGAAGAATAAAAAAGGGAAAGGTATGGGTAGATGCTCACATGTCTAGGTGTGATTGGAAAGTATCTAAGTTTTTTATATGTCACGGGAGTCTTTCCCGTGCTAGTTCTGGGTTTGTAATAGGAATGCTCACATGTCATGCACTCAGTCAGCTCATCATTTTCAAGGTGGTACAACATGCAAAAGTTAGGGCACATGTTAATTTTATGGTATCCTAAACTGAGGGGTTTTATCATGGACTTAGCAGCATAAAAGTTCTTTTTCAGCTTGTTCTCTTCAGGTAAAACACTTCTCGCCCATTCGATCATATTGTCTTAACCAGCCTCACTCAACCCACAATCTGACTTGATGGTGAACACATATGCAACGACCGATAATTTACTATGAATTGTGAAGTCATCCCATAATGGTTCATCAAAAACTTTCAACAAATCAAAAACCTGGCCGCGTCCGCATTAGGTTCTTCTTCTACAATTTGACATTGATTGGCATTACGAACATCCTTTCTACCATTCTCTCATTACGAACAAATATTTCTCTGTGTGCATACCAACACAGGTAATTCTCCATGAACCACTTATGTAGAAGATGCATTGTTACAACATATAGATGCATATACTTTTTATTTTTACACTTTCTGCATGGACTCCTAATACTGCCTCCACTATAATTTTTGGAATAGATGTTGCAAAATTAATAAAACCCTGAACCCCATTACAATAATCCACAATCCTTTAGGTGAATCTCGATACATCCCTGAATGATCATCTATGACTTATATCAAACCTCTATAAAATAATGATGACAACATGTATTAATTAACTATGTTAAGTAAATAAATTTTGAAAAATATTGGTTTAACTCGAGATTATCCAACAAGCTAATTAAAACTTCTCTTAAATATTCATATCAATTATCAATTATCAACGTCCATACAAATTTATACACATAAATTTATGGAAATTAAACTCTGCAATAACATTGATAAAAATTAAAACAGACTCGTTAAACAAGCTATTATTTATTTTATCACAACACATCTAATTCAGTAATTCGACATAAGTTTCAACAATTTGCAAACAAATACAATTTTATAAAATCTAAAACAAACCATAAGAAATACAAAATTATACATTCATACTACAAGTTTGTTTGAGAAATAAAAATAAAACATTTACATGCACTAACATAATACATATACTAAAAAAACATTAAATAATAATAAAATTGAAATTTTAATGTTAAAATTAAAAAAAGATAGATTTACTTATAAAAAATAACAAAATCCACAATAAATCAGATAATGGATGTTATGACTATAAAAGTTAAAGAATGATGAATTGTGTTGAGAAGAGGGGGATTTTTTAGGAGGGTCGACGATGTGGTGATATATTAACTTTTACCGATGGAATCACCGATGAAAATATTCCATCGGTGATTCCATCGGCGATTCTGACTGTGAAGGGATCACGTCACTATATGGAGATCCTGATTTGAATCCCTTGGTAATTCTGTGGGTAAAATCGCTCGCAAAATCTTCCACGTCATCGACTTGCTTTTTTTTCAAATTCTATATATTTCGTCTATAATTCTGTCACTATATACCGACAAACGTATTCTATCGGTATATACCGATGGTTTTACCGACTTATTACATCCGTCGGTAATTATCACTGCGAATTACCAACACAAAAATTCCATCGGTAATTCCATTGGTTTTAGTCGAATTTCTGGTAGTGAATTCAAATGTCAGCCCTAAAGTTGGCTGCCTTTTCCATTTTGGTTCTTGGTTTTGAATTTATGCATTTTGACCCTCAATTGATCAACAAACATCTAATTTCTGCAACTTGGCTCTTGATTCGGCCAATGTCATCAAACTTGCTCATCAAACATATATTTACGCACCTTTTATAGTTTGGTCTTTAGTTTTGGATTTCTTCAATCAAGTCCCTAATTGCTCATCAAACTTTAATATTGATGCAATTAATTAAGCTCCTTATTTGACCACATTAACTCTTAAAAATTGTAATTTGACCTTCAAAATTTAATTTCTTCTAATTAAAGCTTAAATTGACTTAAAAATCAATTTTTCTTGCAATCAAACCCTTCATAAACTCAATTAATCTTTCAACAAAATCTAATTGAGTCCTTAAACATCTGATTTTACAATTTTCTTCCTCAAATTGAATTTTCTTTCTCATAACCCATTTTTGAGTTATTCCCAAATTCACATTTTTTCCTCTCTCTTAAAAAAATAATAAAAACAAAAATACAAAAAAATAAAATAAAATATAACAGTTAAAAGAGAATGCCAAAACGCTCAGAAAATAGTCAAAATTTGGTTGAGGAGGTTTAAAAATACAAAAATTAAAGTTTGGCATTATTTTATTGACTGATGATAGCCCTGTTGACAAAGAAAATTCAATTTGAGGAAGAAAAGTCCAAAATTAGATGTTGGTGGACTCAATTAAATTATATTGAAGGTTTAATTGAATTTATGGAGGGTTTGATTGTAAGAAAAATTGATTTTGGAGTTAATTTGGGCTTTAATTGGAAGAAATTAAAGTTCTGGGGTCAAATTATAATTTTTGAGAGTTAATTTGGTCAAATCAGGGGCTTAATTGCATAAATATTGAAGTTTGATGGCCAATTAGGGACTTAATTGAAGAAATTCGAGACCAAGGACCAAAATGCAAAACGCGCGCACATTGAAGGATTGACTTGTAGTCTGGCGCTTTGGCGCCAGTTTTCATTTAAAAGAAACGGCACGTTTTAGGCAAAACGACGCCGTTTCATGCATTAAAAAAAAAAGAGAGAAACGAAACAGTGCCGTTTTAGACGGCACTGTTCCTCCTTCTTCTTCCCTTGGACACGCAACAGGGGAAGAGAAGTTTTTTGTTCTTTTCCGTTTGTTTCTTCCTCTCTCTCGCTCTCCACGTGCCCTGTTAAAACCAACACCGGACGCCACCCGCACCTCCTTATGATGAGAAGACAGAGAAGCCGTGCCCCGCAAGCGACGCCTCCATTGGCCACCTCGGCCGGTGCCACAGCAGTGCAGGAGACGTGCGCCCCATGCATGGGCAGCGATGGGACGGGGCAGGGTCGACCCCGCTCCCCCTGCCCTTATAAATAGTGACCCGAAGGAGAGGAAAAAGGAGGCCAAGAAGAAAAGAAAAAAGGAGAGAACGGCAGCAAACGGGGAGGGAAACCGAAAGAGAGAGAAACCGACCGATAGAGAGAGAGAGGAACAACCGAAACAGAGAAACCAAAAAAACCGGGGATATCGACAAGGAAACCGAGAGAGACAGTTGGGGAGAAGGAAGAAAAAGGATAAAAAGGAAAAACCGGCAGGGAAGGAAACGCCGACTGGTGTCTCTGCAGAAGAAGCTCCGCTGCTGTCACTGGGTCTCACCGTCATCGCCACCGCAGCGCCACCGAGAACAGCCACCATCATCGCCAGCTCAACCGCCCGAGATCACCGCCTCAGGTAATCTTCTTCTTCCCCCCTAGCCACCGGTCCTAATTCATCTTCTTGCCTGCAGAACGTGCAATGTGCACATTCTGCATGCAAGAAGAAAATAATTAGTCAGTTACTGTGCATGCGCACAGTGACCGGCTACATGGGTTTCTTTCCTTCTCCAGTGGGCTGGAACATCAGCCCAACCCGCGCGGCTGGGCCCAGTCCAGCCCCCTTTTGCTCCGGGTTGGAACATCAGCCCAGCCCGCGCGGATGGGCTGAGTCCAGCCCCCTTTTGTTTCCGGCTGGAACATCAACCCAGCCTACGCGGCTGGGCTGAGTCCAGCCCTATTAACTAAAGGCTGGAACATCAGCCCAGCCCACGCGGCTGGGCTGAGTCCAGCCTTGTAGTTGGGCCAATACAGCCCAGTCCATTTCATTTTTTTCTCCTTTTTTGTTTTTTTTATTATATATATTTTTGAAAATTGTGATTTTCCCATGGACTTTTCTATGTCATTTTAACTAATATTGGTCTGTATTTTTATATCGTAAAAATACAAATCCGGTATTAAAAATACCAGGTTTTTTTTTTCAAAAAAAGAAAACTTTTGTTTTCATGCATACGGCCAAGTCTCTCAAAGCTAAAAAATCATATCGTATTTTTATACAACAAAGAAAACTTAAAAAAAAAATATTATTTTAGCATGCATTTTGGCTTTAATAACCAGTTTATTAAAGTCACGAGAACTTTGGCCAATATTTCAAAAAATAAAAAAATATTTTGTTTTGTTTTAATGTCTGGGATTACGAATTTATACGTAAAACATAATCCTGATATTAAAAAGATAGTTCTTTTATAGACATTAGACCGGTTAAGTTTCGCCTCATAAGATAAGAACCTCCTTACTGAGGAGGGCTTTTCTTGAACCATAGACGGACCAACATGATAATACTTTAGATTTTTTTATCAGACAATAAAACAATGCAGCTTACCTTAGGTAGGGCGTATTTGGGGTGCTAATACCTTCCCTTTACGCAACCAGTCTCCGTACCCAATCTCTGAGACCAGTTAGGGTTCCTACTGACCAAAATACTAGGTGGCGACTCCCACACCATTTTTCACCACTAAGAGACAAAAAATTTCTTGTCTCCCCATATTTACCAGATATATATCCATTACACTTGAGGGTGGACGATCGCCGCGACGCCGCACACGTGCGACAGAATGGCGACTCCACTGGGGACCTTGTGGACTAAGCATTGTTTTGTCTGGTTTTTTTCTTTGGTTTTATGTGTGTCATTTTTAAGATGAATTTCCTTTAGTTATTTGCTCATATGCTTTAAATTTGTACATATTTGTTCATGTATTATATAAATTGTGTCATGCATCATTTATTTTATATGAGAGTTTGTACTGAAAAGCTTTAAGTTAAGTGGGGGACTAGCAGCTTACCTTACGACTTTTAGTCAAGGTTTAAGTTTGTGTAAACCCTAACTCTTCGCTGAGTGCTTAGACTGGTAACAGTTGGTACACGTGACCATCTCATTGCCTACAAGCCCCCATATTGCCTCCACGAGGGCAATCACTAGGACAACAAGAGACCCTTTTGAGACCAGGTAGAAAGCCACCCATCCTGTAATGGCCCGAAACCTATCGCTAGAGTCTGAAGTCCCTAATATGCATGTATATACATTTGCACCCATATGCATACATCTATTCATTTGTAAATAACATACATACATACATCAGGTTGGAATATAGGTCCCCAACGAGTCTATAACACCCGACTTCGAGCGAGAAACATGGAAGACGAAGAACGCGCTCACCGTGATGCCTATTTTCAAGAAAAGTTGGAGTCTCTGAAGACAAGCGTGGCTCGCCTTACTAGCTTACTCGAGCAAACACTGAGAAATGTCTCTGGTGAAGGTCCTTTTAATCGACCGGTTACCTTTAATCAGACTCCAATAACAGCTCAGCCCGAAGAAAAAATGAGTGAGCATGGTCAAGAGCCTCAACATAATCCAGCGTTTGTGCAATCAACAACACCTACACCAGCCCCGGCAGTCATGGATGCATTTACTCATGAATCCCACCAGGCCAAGTCATCTGATAGCCTTGATTAAGAAAAGATAGCGGCGCTGGAAGCCAGAATCAAAGTCATTGAAGGGGTAGACTTATATGATCCAGTACGGGCAGTGGAGATGTGTCTAGTCCCAAATGTGGTTGTCCCGAAAAGTTTCGTGTTCCTGAGTTCATCAAATATAGTGGAACACAATGCCCCATGACTCACCTCAAGTCTTATTGCAATAAAATGGCAGAAGTAGTACATGATGAAAAATTACCGATGCATTTTTTTCAGGATAGCTTAAGTGGGGCAGCATTAAGCTGGTACATGAGATTGGACAACACAAAGATCCGGAGATGGAAAGATCTTGTTGAGGCTTTTGTCAAGCAATACAAGTACAACATGGACATTGCTCCTGATAGAACTAGCATGTCCAATCTAGGGAAAAAGGACAAAGAAAGCATAAGGGAATATGCTCAAAGATGGCGAGAATCAGCTGCTCAAGTTCATCCTCCACATTTGGATAAAGAGATGGTCACTTTATTTGCCGACACACTTAAAGCGCCATATTACGAGCATGTGATGGGTAGTTCGGCTCAACAATTCATTGATGTTGTGGTAGTGTGCGAACGCATAGAGCAAGGTGTCAAGAGTGGTAGAATTTCTACACCCATCGAGAAAAGAGGCTTTGAAAGGAAGGAGGTCAACCATGTTGAAGATAGCTACAAGGGTAGGAAAAACTCATCCCAAAACTACCACACTCTATCCCAAATTGCCAACATCAAAAAACCTGAGCCCTTTCAAGCTAAAAGCCAAATTGGAAATTACCAAAGGGTCCAAGAACAACTACCTCCATTACCGCTGCCCCCGAATGAAATGTACCAGAAGTTATTAAGCATCGGGCAAGTAGCTCCCGAACCTCTGACGCTGGTGCAACCACCTTATCCCAACTGGTACAAGCCAGAGCTCACTTGCGAATACCATGCTGGTATTGCTGGACATAGTATCCATACTTGCAACGCCTTCAAGAGAAAACCTTTGCAATTAATCAAGGCAGGGTGGATAGAATTGGAAGACACTTCTAATGTGAACATGAACCCTTTACCTAATCACGCTTGAAGTGGTAGATCAGAAATGCACTAGTGGTGGAATGTTCGGGAAATCTAGAAGCACCGACGATTTAGGTGGGGTGTGAAAGAGGCAGCATAAATTTTGAAGGTCTCGGATTTCGACCATAGTTTTTGTCCATATCATCAAGGAGTCCTCTACAAGAGTTGTTATGGGGAAGCTAACCTAAGAGGAGATTTGCCAAAATGAAAGGATGAAGCCTGCCCTATTATTGTCTTTTGTTTGATCATGTCTGTTTTAACTTGTTTCAATCTTGTTGGTAATTTGGCTCATAATGCCACAAGATTTTCTCTGTCAAATTAGCATTTCTTGTTAAATAAGACCATGTGTTTTCTTGTGCTCTCATAACGTGCCTTTATTTTTGTTGCCATTTCATGCAAATAACACACTAAGCATAACCTTCACCCACGAAACCACGAATGTGTTTCCCCTTTTTCCTTCAAAATTATACATGATCTCACATGTTCATAAAGTTTTTTGGGAATTCAAAGTTTAGTACTAAGAAATCATGTTGGTGTTTGTCCAAAACAAACAAAATTCTGAAAATTCAAGTGATTCCTTAGAAAGGTAACCATACACCAAAAAAAAAAAAACCCCATGAGGTGACTCCAAAGCTGAGTTTTATTTAAATAAATAATGAGAAATCACTTGGCATACTTGCATGAAAGCAAAGCTTACCGATCCAAAGCGCATATGTTTGAGATGAGGAAATGTAATTTTTTGATAATCCATTCACGAGGCTAAAATATATCCTTTGTAGTCTCCTTTTGAGCCTAGTAATATTTTTTGGCAATAGCCTTGGCTAGGATCACACCCCACACTGGGGGGCAAGTGCAAGAGACATAGAAAAAAACCTCAATGTTTGAAAGTGCCCAGGCAACACTGGGGGGCATAAAAGAAAATTCTCAATCATCATAGATGCTCAAACAAAGCTGGGGGCATGAAGAAAAATCCAAAGGATCCAAAAATTCAGAGCAAAAAAAAAAAACCCAATGCAATGATGCTCAAAATCAAATGAAGAAAACAAAAACAAAAACAAAGAGAAACAGCCCAAGCCCAACACTAGGGGGCACGATAGATAATTTTGGAAAAGACATTCAAATGACAAAAGGTCAAGAAGCAAGCACAAGTGATCCTTAGTCTTGAAATCCCTTAAACACCTTTTGAGCCTACAAATATCCTTTTCTTCGTAACCAAGAGCCCAAGCCTACATTACGTGCCTAATCAAGCCCTTTCTGATCAAAGGCAAGCAATTTGGATCGGTAGGCATTGCTTTCTCACGAAACCAAATCATTATTCATGCAAATAAAATGAATGCTTTGAACACTGGTTCGTTGAAACCCACACATTAAATCTTAAACCTTTTTGACCAACCAAGTGTCACTTTATATTTTTCATCAAAAGCAAAACAAAAAGTTTTCATCACTTCTGAAAACCTCTCCATAGGAATCACTTGAATTTCTTTAGAATGAGTTTGCTTTGAATCGATGTCAAAATGATTTCTGTGTCTGGAATAGCTTTGAAATTCCAAAATTTCTACATAAAAACAACTCCTTGTCAAACCTTCCTTCACATAACCTCATCCCCGAACCCGAATTGAACACTTGGGGGCATGATCAAGCTGGGGGGCAATCAAAAAACTCATGGTAGGGCTGTCTCCATGATTCCCTTTCTAAGAAAAATGTCGGGCAAAATTGACAACCCTTGAGATAAAGGGCGGAGGACAAAGAAGTATGATGACATCAAGTCCTTCCTAGAAGTCAAGATCACAAGATATGACTTGAGTAAGTAAGAGCGAAAAAGCCATCGATGTTTACTATCAACACTCCAACTTCTGAGAGAAGAAAGACACCATGAAGAAATGAGGACCTATATTTCTCAGGTAAGTATACATGCATATTGATCATAATGCATTGCTTTCAACATTGTCAGATCTGTGTTTCATCATCAACTTTTGGGTAGTGCGTTTTCTAACCCTACCTCATTTCGAGTGCGCCTTTGTGCCCTCACCTCATTTTGAGTGCGCCTTTGTGCCCTCACTTCTCAAGTAGTGTGTTTTCTAACCCTACCTCCTTACGAGTGCGCCTTTGAGACCTCATTTCCTTTTGAGTGTGCCTTTGAGCCACCGTCTTCTCAGGTAGTGCGTTTTCTAACCCCATCTCATTTCGAGTGCGCCTTTGTGCCCTCACTACTCAGGTAGTGCGTTTTTCTAACCCTACCTCCTTATGAGTGCGCCTTTGAGCCCTCATTTCCTTTCGAGTGTGCCTTTGAGCCACCATCTTCTCAGGTAGTGCGTTTTCTAACCCTATCTCATTTCGAGTGCGCCTTTGTGCCCTCACTTCTCAGGTAGTGCATTTTCTAACCCTACCTCCTTTCGAGTGTGTTTTTGTGCACTCACCTCCTTTTGAGTGCGCCTTTGAGCCTTCACTTCTCAGGTAGTGCGTTTTCTAACCTTGCCTCCTTTCGAGTGCGCCTTTGTGCCTTCACTTCCTTTTGTGTGTGCCTTTGAGCCACCATTTCTCAGGTAGTGCGTTTTCTAACCCTACCTCCTTTCGAGTGCGCCTTTGAGCCCTCACCATCCACTTGGGTATGTCACCCATTACAACTCGACCATTCTCCATGTTTTTTTTAATCTGGGTAGGTCACCCATTACAATGAGACCATTCATCCACTTGGGTAGGTCACCCATTACAATACGACCGCTCTTTCTTTTTTCCATTATGGGTAGGTCACCCATTACAATGCGACCAATTCTTCATGTTTTTTTATCTGGGTAGGTCACCCATTACAATGAGGCCAATCTTCCACTTGGGTAGGTCACCCATTACAACTCGACCATTCTCCATGTTTTTTTATCTGGGTAGGTCACCCATTACAATGAGACCATTCCTCCACTTGGGTAGGTCACCCATTACAACATGACCACTCTTCCTTTTTCCCATTTTTGGGTAGGTCACCCATTACAACACGACCAATTCTCCATGTTTTTTTATCTGGGTAGGTCACCTATTACAATGAGGCCATTCTTCCACCTGGGTAGGTCACCCATTACAATGAGACCACTCTTTCTTTTTTTCCACTTGGGCAGGTCACCCATGAAAATAGACCACGACCAATGTGAGTGTGTGGGCAGGTCGCCCTTGAAAATAGACCACTTTGAATATGTGTGGGCAGGTCGCTCATGAAAATAGACCAGAGTAAGTGTGAGTGTGTGGGCTGGTCGCCCGTGAAAATAGACCATTTTTTCTTCAAAAGGGGCAGGTTGCCCAAGATAATGTGATCATTCTCTTTTTTTTTTCTTTTTTTTCTTCTTTACAAAACTTACTACGCAAAATCTTTGCTTCGTAAGCATTGTAAAGAGGGGGGCAACTATCATAACCCATTTTTGAGTTATTCCCAAATTCACATTTTTTCCTCTCTCTTAAAAAAAATAATAAAAATAAAAATACAAAAAAATAAAATAAAATATAACAGTTAAAAGAGAATGCCAAAACGCTCAGAAAATAGTCAAAATTTGGTTGAGGAGGTTTAAAAATACAAAAATTAAAGTTTGGCAGTATTTTATTGACTGATGATAGCCCTGTTGACAAAGAAAATTCAATTTGAGGAAGAAAAGTCCAAAATTAGATGTTGGTGGACTCAATTAAATTATATTGAAGGTTTAATTGAATTTATGGAGGGTTTGATTGTAAGAAAAATTGATTTTGGAGTTAATTTGGGCTTTAATTGGAAGAAATTAAAGTTCTGGGGTCAAATTATAATTTTTGAGAGTTAATTTGGTCAAATCAGGGGCTTAATTGCATAAATATTGAAGTTTGATGGCCAATTAGGGACTTAATTGAAGAAATTCGAGACCAAGGACCAAAATGCAAAACGCGCGCACATTGAAAGATTGACTTGTAGTCTGGCGCTTTGGCGCCAATTTTCATTTAAAAGAAACGGCGCGTTTTAGGCAAAACGACGCCGTTTCATGCATTTAAAAAAAAAGAGAGAGAAACGAAACAGTGCCATTTTAGACGGCACTGTTCCTCCTTCTTCTTCCCCTGGACACGCAACAGGGGAAGAGAAGTTTTTTGTTCTTTTCCGTTTGTTTCTTCCTCTCTCTCGCTCCCCACGTGCCCTGTTAAAACCAACACCGGACGCCACCCGCACCTCCTCATGATGAGAAGACAGAGAAGTCGTGCCCCGCAAGGGACGCCTCCATTGGCCACCTCGGCCGGCGCCACAGCAGTGCAGGAGACGTGCGCCCCATGCATGGGCAGCGATGGGACGGGGCAGGGTCGACCCTGCTCCCCCTGCCCCTATAAATAGTGACCCGAAAGAGAGGAAAAAGGAGGCCAAGAAGAAAAGAAAAAAGGAGAGAACAGCAGCAAACGGGGAGGGAAACCGAAAGAGAGAGAAACCGACCGAGAGAGAGAGAGGAACAACCGAAACAGAGAAACCAAAAAAACCGGGGATATTGACAAGGAAACCGAGAGAGACAGTCAGGGAGAAGGAAGAAAAAGGATAAAATGGAAAAACCAGCAGGGAAGGAAACGCCGACTGGTGTCTCTGCAGAAGAAGCTCCGCTGCTGTCATTGGGTCTCACCGTCATCACCACCGCAGCGCCACCGAGAACAGCCACTGTCATCGCCAGCTCAACTGCCCGAGATCACCGCCTCGGGTAATCTTTTTCTTCCCCCCTAGCCACCGGTCCTAATTCATCTTCTTGCCTGCAGAACGTGCAATGTGCACGTTCTGCATGCAAGAAGAAAATAATTAGCCGGTTACTATGCATGCGCACAGTGACCGGCTACATGGGTTTCTTCCCTTCTCTAGTGGGCTGGAACATCAGCCCAGCCCGCGCGGCTGGGCCGAGTCCAGCCCCTTTTTGCTCCGGGCTAGAACATCAGCCCAGCCCGCGCGTATGGGCTGAGTCCAGCCCCCTTTTGTTTCGGGCTGGAACATCAGCCCAGCCCACGCGGCTGGGCTGAGTCCAACCTTGTAGTTGGGCTAATACAGCCCAGTCCATTTCATTTTTTTCTCCTTTCTTTTTATTATATATATTTTTGAAAATTGTGATTTTCCCATGGACTTTTCTACGTCATTTTAACTAATATTGGTCTGTATTTTTATATCGTAAAAATACAAATCCAATATTAAAAATACCAGGTTTTTTTTTCAAAAAAAGAAAACTTTTGTTTTCATGCATACGGCCAAGTCTCTCAAAGCTAAAAAATCATATCGTATTTTATTACAACAAAGAAAACTTAAAAAAATATTATTTTAGCATGCATTTTGGCTTTAATAACCAGTTTATTAAAGTCACGAGAACTTTGGCCAATATTTCAAAAAATAAAAAAAATATTTTGTTTTGTTTTAATGTCTGGGATTACGAATTTATACGTAAAACATAATCCTAATATTAAAAAGATAGTTCTTTTATAGACATTAGACCGGTTAAGTTTCGCCTCATAAGATAAGAACCTCCTTACTAAGGAGGGCTTTTCTTGAACCATAGACGGACCAACATGATAAGACTTTAGATTTTTTTATCAGACAATAAAACAATGCAGTTTACCTTAGGTAGGGCGTATTTGGGGTGCTAATACCTTCCCTTTACGCAACCAGTCTCCGTACCCAATCTCTGAGACCAGTTAGGGTTCCTACTGACCAAAATACTAGGTGGCGACTCCCACACCATTTTTCACCACTAAGAGACAAAAAATTCCTTGTCTCCCCATATTTACCAGATATATATCCATTACACTTGAGGGTGGACGATCGCCACGACGCCGCACACGTGCGACATTCTTTGTCAATAAGGCCTTCATCAGCTAAAAAGATACTGTCAAGTTTTAATCTTTGCATTTTTTGAACTTCCTCAACCAATCCTTGGGTATTTTCTAGATGCCCATGTGTTCTCTTCTCTGTTGTAACCCAATTTTGGCCCATTGGCTTTTAATTTAATTTTTACAAGGTTTAAAATGTAAAATTAAAATATTAGAGATTTATTTCGATGAAAAGTGTGATTTGTCAACTTGCGTGAAAATTAAGGACTACAATGTGCTTTTGTCATTTTATCTTTATCTTCAAGATAATCCTTGTCTTCAAGATAATGATAGTTATCCGCTTTCAAATTTGATTCTTAATCAAATTCAAAATTCAAAGAAGAGAATGAATTTGATTGAAACTTGGTTTCTCACACGCTAATGGACTCTGGCACTATAAATACAGATCTCAGGGTATGAAAAGGAGGGACGATTAGAGTGAAATCCTAAAAGAAGAGACCCCAAGAGGAGGCCATTACCAGAAATCCTAAAAGAGAGAAACATAAAAAAGAAGAAGGGGGGCGGCGAACCCTATACTTGCCGCCGCCCCCCTCAACCCCTTTTTTTAGCCCAGTCTCCCTCGACTTCGCCTCAAGCAGCCGCACGCCTAGTTAAGTTTACTTCCTTCCTCGCTAAAATAATTAACTAGTTAATGTTGCATGCATGCATGAACCTTTCATGCATGGCTGGGCTAGATCCAGCCCAAAAAAGAAAAAAAGTGGGCCGGGTCCGGGATTTAAGCCTAGCCGACCCAAATTGTGTTTGCTAAGGGTGTGCTTGGCAAAACACACCCTTATGCCTTGGCCATAATTTTATGCCCATTCTAATTTAATATTTGACCAAACGAACCCCTTTTCGATAACAGAAAATTCCAAAAATATTTGGGGCAGTCGTTGATTTATTTGTGGGCCCCTCACACTTTGTTTTATTTTTTTTCTTTGTGTTTGTATTTTTTATAGATGTGCTAAATTTGTGGACTATTATTGTTAAATGCAAATATGTCATGCAATTTTTTTTTTACTTCCATCTAAAAAGGGCAAATAATAATAAAGGATAAACAAGGAAAATGACATAGAAAATTTCTTTTTCAAATTCATTTTTTGCGAAAATATTCACTGACGCCAGAGTCAGGAGTATCATATTTTTTGGATTTGTGCGATATTTACCAATGCCAGAGTTGAAAATATTCGTAGGAATTGTTCACTGACGCCAGAGTCAAGAATATGAAAGGAAGAATAAAAAAGGGAAATGTATGGGTAGATGCTTTATCGAGTCAAAAAATGTTTGAGGGAATATCCTCTTAAGTTTGCATATTGTCTTGACGATATTCATTTCAAGCTACTCAATGTGATTTGTCTGCAACTTGATGGAGCATATATCTCTAAAGAAATGACTAATATCCATGAGTGTATCCTATAAATACCCTTTGGCAACAAATCATGATAAGCTAATGGAATGAGTGTTTGTATAAACACATGGCAATCATAACTGTTCATTACATATAATCTGTATTCCTCCAAATTAACCAACCTTGGTAAGTTTGAGGCATGTCCATCGGGAAAACGCAGACTCTTAAGCTATTGGTAGACTAATTTTATGTATTTTTCTCTAACAGAAAGCTTGCTCTAGGTTTTGCGACCCGTGATCCATCAAAAACCAACTCCATATTTTTACAGTTACATAACAATGCTATATCCATTGTAACCTTGATGTTGTCCTTTGTCTTCCCCTTCACATCCATGACGATGTTGAAAATGTTCTCAAACACATTCTTTTCTATGTGCATGATGCCAAGGTTATGGCGGAGGAGATTGTTCTTCCAATAAGGAAGCTCCTAAAAAATGCTTCGCTTGGAAACTTCTGCTTACCAGATTGAAAACCAAACACAATGTCACCATACTCTAATTGAGTCCTTAATATTTATGCAATTAAGCCCCTTATTTAACTACATTAACTCTTAAAAATTATAATTGGACCTTCAAACTTTAATTTCTTGTTATTAAAGCTTAAATTGACTTTAAAATCATTTTTTCTTGCAATCAAACACTTCATAAACTCAATTAATCTTCCAACAAAATCTAATAGAGTTCTTAAACATTTGATTTTAGAATTTTCTTCCTCAAATTGAATTTTCTTTGTCAATAAGGACTTCATTAGTTAAAAAGATACCGTCAAGTTTTAATCTTTGTATTTTTTGAACTTCCTCAAACAATCCTTGGGCATTTTCTAGATGCTCATGTGTCTTCTTCTCAATGCTATATATTTTTTTAGTTTTCTTCCAACAATCTTTTTTTTTTAATTTTTTTCTCCTTTTTGTGCGGGAATCCAAAAGTAAATAACAACATAAATAATCATCAATTATATTGAAACAAGAAAAAAAAAGTGATATTTGATCAAATTTCTCTGTTTGTTATGCGTGATGGATTAGGAAAAAGAGAAGGATGGCATCTTTATATAACCCCATTAATGAGTTAATAGATTATTATAATATAAATCAAATTTAAAACTTAATCTTTTAATAATTATTTAATATGATATTTGAGTATTTTTAAGTAGTATGCACCATCAAATAAATTCATACCCTTGTAAACAACGTGAAAAGATTTTGAGCGGTAGCGCCTTACCTAGCATCGCTCTTCTGGTTTAGCATTCTATGCCCAGAAGACGTCATGGCATGCAGAAATGAAAGAGCTAGCATATATAAAAATAGTTTAATTGAAAATTCATATAATTTTTATCAGAAAAAGTGGACCAATAAATAGTTGAATTGCTGACTGACAGCGGACCATTTCACAATTCATGTCTAAATGGTCGGTGGATATATATATAGCTGGAAGTAAATGACTGATTCAAAACACTTACCATCTACCTTTGGTGCGTAAATCGTTCTAACCTCATTCTATCTTAATTCTATGTCATTTATCGATCTATCAATCGTCAACACAAACGATGAACGTCCAATAAT
>Ga0325414_1001228_pt1 | contig 24264 bp, 12 predicted proteins | sample PopdelMetagenome_8_FD_206183 | JGI IMG/M metagenome (GOLD analysis project Ga0325414, IMG submission 206183) | Populus deltoides microbial communities from Bellville, Georgia, United States - Leaf-PdKOR-R3 | ecosystem: Host-associated > Plants > Phyllosphere > Phylloplane/Leaf | place: USA... | reverse complement strand
TCGAATTAGTCATGATAACTTTGAAATATACGTGATTATCTTACATACCTCGGTATGGATTAGGTATACACAATGACTTAGAGATTAGAGTAGAAATGATAGATAGGTAGTCACCATAGTGTCAGTTGCTAAGAATACATTACGATGATACTTAGCATCATGATGAGGGTGGCTAACGGCATAAATTGATACTTGGCATTGTGATGAGGGTGGATAACAACATAAATTGATACTTGGCATTGTGATGAGGATGTCCAAGGTTATGTGAATGATGCTTAGTGACCGTAGTATCAGTAACTAAGGTTGTATGTGAATGATACTTGGCAACCGTGGTTACAATATATATGATATTAATAAGAAAAATGAAAAGGGATCGGTATGAATGGAAGGTTGAGAAGATATTCATTAGCTATCCAGGTTTGGATAGCTAATGGAATCAATAGGGTTCCATTGGTACCGGCATTTCAGATGACATTGATTAGCTATCGGGGTTTGGATAGCTAATGGTATTAATGAGGTTTCATTGGTACCAGCATTTCAGATGACGTTCATTAGATATCTGAGTTTAGATAGCTAATGGTATCATTGGGGTTGGTAGTGCTGACATTCCTTAAATTGATTGGTCAATCCCGAGTAATTGGGTTTCTTATGATGTTTGTAAAGATTTCTAACATCGGCATGGCTTCTCCTGGTTAAAGGAAAAAGATAAGTTGATCAAATATTCTGGATCAGGGATAGTTAATGATATCAATGAGTCACATGGTATCGACAACCATTTCTGGTGTGATTAGCTACTCTAGGTAAGGGGGCTAATGATGTCAATGGTTCTTGACATCGACAACTCTGATGGTATATCAAATGTGAATAATAATTGATTAACTATTTCGGGGTAGAAATGGTTAATGATATCAATCGGTTGTATTGATATCGGCACTTGAATGAAATTGATTTGTCTAACCCGATATTGGTAGACTAATGATACTAATGAGATTCATTAGTATCGACAATTACCTTCTGAAAAATAAAAAAGAAAGTATTGATTAGTTATCCCAAAGGAATGAGATAAGCTAATAATACCAAGAGAGGAAAATCTTGGTATCAAGTAAGAATTGATTCATAAAGAGATGGTATTTGAAACCATTGAGTTGTGATGAGATTTCCAAGATGAAATTATTCTCAGCAAATGGAATAGAATATTAGATGGATATTGGTAATAGATGAAAAATGTATGTTGTAAAAGAGGTTTATGCTTAATTTTATGTATCAAAAGAAATTCCATGAAAATTATTACCTATAATTATTTGTTACAATCGTTTTATATTTATATGTATATGTTAATTTCTATTTTCAAATCCATCAAGGTTGCGTTAGGAGTAAACTTAGTTTAGTTACCTTTTGCTTTCAACCATGTAATTATTTGTAAATTAAGAGACTTATCTCCTAAAATTTGAAATGTAATATTAACCTATAAATTTGAATGTATGACTTTAATCTAATGCTTGTAATTCTAAATACCTATTTAACCATGCATTTTATAGTTGAAATCAAATCCTTCACTTGAATTACATTATATGATGTTATTATGCAAAATATAGTTTATATGATGATATTATGTGACAATTGAATTATGCATTGTTATTTTGTGAACTTAAATTGTATAATGTTATTGAATAAGACTTGTTATGTTGATGATGATAAGTTGGGTTGAGATCCAAGATAATTGAATCAGGTTGTGAAATAAAATTGAAAATGTAATATAATTTTATCGATAACTTGGGACCTCCCAATATAGGGAAAACTCTGCTGATTTTTTTGTAGAAATTTTGATGGAACTTGTATAAAAATAAAATTACTGAAAATTTCCAATATATCGTGAAAAAATGATGTAGAAAATCAGGGTTGTTACATTACTGCAGGTGTAGGTCTACTTGACTCCTCGTGTCTTCATGAATTATTCGTGTCTGAAAGAATAAAAATTTATATTAGCTTGAGTAATACTTTGTTAGTTGTCTTTTTATACAATTTTAATAACTTACCCAAATCATGTTGCTATGTATGATTACTTTCTTGGAGCTGATATCCCTTTTCTTTCTTTATCTTCTAACAAGAGACAACAAAATACATAGATGACTTGCACAGATTTACGTAAATTATCCATGCACATTCCATTGAAGTAACAAACAGGTTTAATTAGTGATACACTTACATTATTTGCAATAGATTTTTCATTTAGGACGTCGAAAAGGTCTTCCAATGATAAGAATTTCTTTCACATTTCTTCTCTCATCTATATACAATTGTTGTAACCCAACATTGTTAATGAAACAATAAGACAATTCAAAAGTTGACAATGATAGTTTAAAACTAAGAGAGTAACAGTTCAAAATTAAAACTGTAATAGTTTAAAAGTTAGATTTTATTAGCAGTAACAGTTCAAAACTAAGACATTAATAGTCAGATATTATAAACAGTACCAGATCAAAATTAAGAGAGTATAAGTTCAAAATTAAAACAGTAATAGTTCATATTTTGCTACCATGTTTTGTACTTGTCCTGTTGAATTTTGTCAATCAAATTCAATGTGTTTTTCTTCAAAAGTTTCACTAGTTAAAGATCTTTATTCAGTTGTGGTAGCTTAGTTTTTATGATGTCCTCATCCTTTTTAGTTTATGTTTTTCCTTCCTTCCTTTTTTTCCTTTATCTATTTCCTTCATCTTCATTTCTCTAACAACGCTTACCATTGATATGGTTTTAGAGACTTTTAGGGATAACTCCTTTTCAACTTGCTTTTCTTTTTTTTTCCATTTCAAAAGTTATTTAAGGATGGATGCTTGCCCAAATGTTTTCTTGGTGGGCCTTTTCATGGTGTTCTCGGAGGTGAAGTAGGCAACGTGGGAGGTGGAGGCAACATCATTGGGGCGGCGGCAGCCGAAGGGGGGGCAACATCCATGTCGAGATCAACTACATTCATTGAGACCTCTCTCAAAATGATGAAATCAGTGCACTTTGTACCACTGGACAATAAAAACAAATCCATCAAATTAATATAAGCAAAACTGCAGCATCATAAACAACATGCCAATATAAGAAAAATAGCAGCAACTTACTTTTGTTCCGAGAATGTCTGCAATGAGATGCTCCTAGGATATCTCTCAGGTAGGACTACCACATGTCCGCTTATCAAGCATTTTTCATTGGTTATTTCAAGCTCCCCATTGTGAAAACAAATTGTTTCTTCCAATAAAAATGGTAGAAAAACTAGAAGAAGCTTCTACCATTTGAAAATAATATAATATGAATTCAAATGAATTGAAATTACAAAAGACACCACTTTGTCGCGCCTTAACATAGATTGAAACAACGACAAAACAAAAGCTCAGATTTCTTGTGAGAAAAGATTGAAAAAACACAATCGATAACATCTAGAAGGAATGATTCACAAGACAAAACAAAAGCTCACCACTCTCTCTATAACACCTCTGCACAGACAGTGATACAGAAGAAATTACTTTGCTCATCGTCCCAGATTTCTTGTGATCATTACTAATCATGCTCTCTTAGCGTTACTGTTGTGTTCCTTAGTCATTGTGAAAAGTGGTGAATAATATATGAAATTTATTGGTTAAGGGAGAAATTAGGAGATACCAGCTATTGAAAAATTGAAGCTGTAGTGATGATAGAGGGCTTTATCACCTCTGCAACTTCAATTTTTCAATAGCCGGCGCCTGACATATACTGGATGATCCAGGCTCATGAAACGCCCACTGGTCGAGATTGACATGAGCTCATTGTGTAAAATATTTTTTGTAAAATTTAAGATAGAAAGAATAAAGAATAATAAAGAAAGTAGGGTGGATGTTTTCAAAGAATTCACTAAACAATAAACATTAAAGGAGGCCTTGCCATGAACTCATTGTGTAGATTCACTAAACACACTAACATTGGCTACGACTTGCGTGAAATAGCAATCCCTCTATGTTTGATTTTTTTAAAAATCCTAATTTTCATATAATTAAAGATAAAAAGAATAAAAATAAGAGTGGACATTTCCAAAGGAACTCGGGGAACATATTCAAGACCAGTACGCACTACATCCGCTAAATGATTTAGGCTCGTGAAATGCCTGCATAAGCTCATTATGTAAAATAATTTTTCTAACATTAAGGATAGAAAAGAATAAAAACTAACAGAAAAAGTAGGGTGTATGTTTGCAAAAAAAAAATCACAAAACACTAAACACTAAAGTAGACTACCATGAACTACTTATGTAGATGCACTAAATACACTAACATCGTCTACGACTTGTGTGTAATAGAAATCCCCATATGTTTGAATTTTTTTAATAAATCCTAATTTTCATATAATTGAAGATAAAAAGAATAAAAATAAGAGTGGACATTTCCAAGGAACTCAGGGAACATATTCAAGACTAGCGCGCATGACATCTACTGAATGATCCAAGCTCATAAAATGCCTATATGAGCTCATTGTGTAAAATAATCCAAACTAATAGAGAAAGTCGGGTGTATGTTTCCAAAGAAATTACTAAACAATAAACACTAAATGAGGCCCTGCCATGAACACATTGTATAAATGCACTAAACACTAATTTTGGCTACAACTTGCGTGTAATAGCAATCCCTCTACGTTCAATTTTTTTTTTATTAAATCCTAATTTTCATATAATTGAAGATAAAAAGAATAAAAATAAGTTTAGACATCTCCAAGGAACTCATGTAACATATTCAAGACCAATGCGCGCGCCTTCCGCCGGATGATCCAGGCTCATGAAACGCCCGCATGAGCTTAGTGTGTGAAATACTTTTTCTAACATTGAGGATGGGAAAGAATAAAAACTAACAGAGAAAGTCGGGTGTACGTTTCCAAAGAAATCACTAAACAATAAACATTAAAGTAGGCTATGCCAAGAATTCATTGTGTAGATGCACTAAACATAATAACAGCGGCTATGACTTGCGTGTAATAACAATCCCCCTATGTTCAAAATTTTTAATTAAATCCCAATTTTTATATAATTGAAGTTAACAAGAATAAAAATAAGCGTTGACATTTCTAAGGAACTCAACGAACATATTCAAGACCAATGTGCACGACATCCGCCAAATGATCCAGTCTCATGAAACGCCTGCATGAGCTCATTATGTAAAATAATTTTTCTAATATTGAGGATATAAAAGAATAAAAACTAACAGAGAAAGTAGGGTGTTTGTTTCAAAAGAATTCAATAAACAATCAGCACTAAATAAGGCCATGCAATGAACTAATTGTGTAGATGAACTAAACACACTAACATCGGTTACGACTTGTGTGTAATAACAATCCCCTTGTGTTTGAATTTTTTATTATTGAATCCTAATTTTCATATAATTAAAGATAAAAATAATAAAAATAAGCATGGACATTTTCAAGGAACTAAGGGAACATATTCAAGACAAGTGTGCACGACTTTCACCAGATAATCCATGCTTATGAAATGCCCACATGAGCTCATTGTATAAAATAATTTTTATAACATTAAGGATAAAAAAAATAAAAAGTAACAGAGAATGTAGGATGTTTGTTTCAAAATAAATAAATAAATAATTAGCACTAAAGGAGGCCCTGCAATGAAAACATTGTGTAAATCCATTAAACACACTAACATCGGCTACAACTTGCATGTAATAGCAATCCTCCTGTGTTTGAATTTTTTATTATTAAATCCTAATTTTCATATAATTGAAGATAAAAAGAATAAAAATAAGCGTGGACATTTCCAAGGAACTCAAGGGAACATATTCAAAGTAGAGGCTCTATCATGAATTCATTGTGTAGATACACTAAACACATTAACATCGGCTACGACTTGCGTGTAATAGCAATCCCTCTTTGTTCAATTTTTTTTATTCAATCCTAATTTCAATATAATTGAAGATAAAAAGAATAAAAATAAGTGTGAACATTTCCAAGGAACTCGGGGAATATATTCAAGACTAGTGTGCACTACATCTGTCGGATGATCCAATCTCATGAAACGCCCGTATGAGCTCATTGTGTGAAATAATTTTTCTAACATTGAGGATAGAAAAGAATAAAAAGTAACAAAGAAAGTATGGTGTACATTTCCAAAGAAATCACTAAACAATCAACACTAAAATAAGCCCTACCATGAACTCATTGTGTAGATACAGTAAACACATTAACATCGGCTAAGACTTTCATGTAATAGCAATCCCCCTGTGTTTAATTTTTTTTTTATTAAAACCTAATTTTTCATATAATTGAAGATAAAAATAATAAAAATAAGCTTGGACATTTCCTAGGAACTCAAGGAATATATTCAAGACTAGAGCGCACGATTTTTGCCAGATGATCCGGGCTCATGAAACGCTCGCATGAGCTCATTGTGTAAAATAATTTATCTAACATTGAGGATACAAAATAATAAAAATTTACAGAGAAAGTAGGGTGCACATTTCCATAGAAATCAATAATCAATAAACACCAAAGTACGCTCTACCATGAACTCATTATGTATATACACTAAACACACCAACATCGGCTACGACTTGTGTGTAATAGAAATCCCCCTGTGTTTGATTTTTTTATTAAATCCTAATTTTCATTTAATTAAAGATAAAAAGAATAAAAATAAGCGTGAAAATTTCCAATGAACTCAGGGAATATATTCAAGACCAGTGTGCACGATATCCACTAGATGATCCAGGCTCATGAAACACTCGTATGAGCTCTTTGTGTAAAATAAGTTTTCTAACATTGAGGATAAAAAAGAATAAAACGTAATAGAGAAAGTAGAGTGTGCGTTTCCAAAGAAATCACTAAACAATAAACACTATTTTCTCAAAAACATTATGCGTTTCCAAGAAATCACTAAACAATAAAACACTACTTTCTCTAAAACAATAGCCTACTTTAATGTTTCTTGTTTAGTGATTTTTTCTAAAACATACACCCTACTTTCTCTGTTACTTTTTATTCTTTTCTATCCTCAATGTTAGAAAAATTATTTTACACAATAAGCTCATGCAGGCATTTCATGAGCCTGGATCATCAGCTATGACTTTCGTGTAATAGCAATCCCCTTGTGTTCGAATTTTTTTATTAAATCCTAATTTTCATATAATTGAAGGTAATAAGAAAAAAAAATAAGCATGGACATTTCCAAGGAACTCAAGGAACATATTCAAGACAAGTGCACATGATATAAATCGGATGATCCAGGCTCATGAGATGCCTGCTGGTAGGGACTGACATCAGCTTATTGTGTCAAATAAATTTTGTAAAATTTAGGATAGAAAAGAATAAAAACTAAAAGATAAAGTACGGTGGACGTTTCTAAAAAATCACTAAACAATAAACACTAAAGGAGGCCCTATCATGAACTCATTACAGAGATGCACTAAACACACGAACATTGGCTACGACTTGCGTGTAATAGCAATCCTCCTGCGTTTGAATTTATTTTATTAAATCCTAATTTTCATATAATTGAAGATAAAAAGAATAAAAATAAGCGTGGACATTTCCAAGGAACTCAGATAACATATTCAAGACCAATGTGCATGATATAAACTAGATGATCCCGGCTCATGAAACGCCCGGGACTAACATGAGCTCAGTGTGTTAAATAATTTTTGTAAAATTTAGGATGGAAAAAAATAAAAACTAACAGAGAAAGTAAAGAGGACGTTTCCAAAGAAATCACTAAACAATAAACACTAAATGAGGCCCTGTCATGAACTTATTGTGTAGATGCACTAAACACACTAACATCGGCTACGACTTGCATGTAATAACAATCCCCTGTGTTTGAATTTTTTTTATTAAATCCTATTTTTCATTTAATTGAAGATAAAAAGAATAAAAATATGTATGGACATTTCCAAAGAACTCAGGTATTTCATTTTTTTTCAACTAAAACAAGGAAAATGACAGGTCATGGGGTTCTTTGTCACCCTTATAAAATATTTAGCAAGTTAGCACTGTTTATCTTAAATATCTTATGCTAATTTTATGTAACTAAAACAAGGAAAAATACAAATGCACTGTCAAATTTTATCAGTTACTATGTCTTTTGAATTGTTACTGTTTTATTGTTTAAGGGTTTCTACTTCATGTATTTTATTTTTTTCAACTAAAACAAGGAAAATGGCAAGTTTATAGGTTCCCTGTTACTCTTATAAAATATTTTACAATCCAGCACTCTTTATCTGAAATATCTTATGCTTATTTTATGTAAATAAAACTAGAAAACATACAACTGTTACTATCAAATTTCATCTGTTACTCTCTATCTTTTGAATTGTTATTGTTTTATTGTTTAAGGGTTTCTACTTCCTGTATTTCAAGTTTTTCACGTAAAACAAGGAAAATAGCAATGATGGGGTTCCTTGTCACCCTTATAAAATATTTAGCAATCTAGCATTCTTTATCTAAAATATCTTATTCTCATTTTGTGTAACTAAAACAAGGAAAAATACAATTGTTACTGTTAAATTTTATTTGTTACTGTTGGTCCTTTGAACTATTTCTGTTTTATTGTTTAAGGGTTTCGACTTCATGTATTTAACTTTTTTCAACTAAAACAAGGAAAATGGTAGGTTATGAGGTTCCTAGTCACCCTTATAAAATATTTAGTAATCTAGCATTGTTTATCTGAAATATCTTATGCTCATTTTGTATAACTGAAACTAGAAAAATTATAATTGTTACCGTCAAATTTTATCTGTTACAGTCTGACTTTTGAAATGTTATTATTTTATTATTTAAGGGTTTCTACTTCATGTATTTTATTTTTTTCAACTAAAACAAGGATAATGGTATCTTATGCTCATTTTATGGAATTCATTATTTTCTTTTTTCTTCTCATATTAATCTATATGCTTTAGAAAATATATGCAAAATGAAGAGTGAGGGTTGAGAAAATATAGAAAATATAGAATGTCAATTCAAATTCATAGAAAATTCATAAAAATCCATATAATAAAATTTATTTGTTAAAATATTTAAGAATGGATGTTTGCCAAAAAAATTTCTTGATGAGCCTTTTCCTGGTGTGCTTGAAGGTGAAGTAGGCAGCACAGGAGGCAAAGGCAGCATCATGGGGGGCGGCGACAACCAGAGGGGGGGTAAAATCCATGTCAAGATCAACTACATTCATTAGGACCTCTCTCGGAATGATGAAATCAGTGCGCTTTGCACCACTGGATAATAAAAATAAATTCATCAATTAATAGAAGCAAAATTGCAAAATCATAAACATACCAATAGAAGAAAAATGACAGTAACTTACTTTTGTTCCGAGAATGTCTACAATAAGATGCTTCTAAGACATCTCTCAGGTAGGCCTCTCACATGTTCTCTTATCAAGCATTTTTCATTGGTTATTTTAAGCTCCCCATTGTGAAAACAAATTGTTTCTTCCAATAAAAATGGTAGAAAAACTAGAAGAAGCTTCTTCCATTTGAAAATAATATAATCTGAATCCAAATGAACTGAAATTAGAAAAGATACCACTTTGTCGAGCCTTAACTTAGATTGAGACAAAGGCAAAACAAAAGCTCAAATTTCTTGTGAGCAAAGATTGAAAAAACACAATCGATAACATCCAGAAGGAAAGATTCACAAGGCAAAATAAAAGCTCATCACTCTCTATAACAACTCTGCACAGACAATGATACAGAAGAAATTGCCTTGCTCATCGTCCCAGATTTCTTGTGATCGTTACCGATCGTGCTCTCTTAGTGTTATTGTTGTGTTCCTTAGTCATTGTGAAAAGTTGGGAATAATATATGAAATTTATTGGGTTAAGGGAGAAATTAGGAGACACCGGCTATTGAAATATTAAAGCTGCAAAGGTAATGGAAGGAATATGTAGAGATGTTATTAGCACATGTAGGTTATTGATGATTGCTCTCTTATTGTTGTTGTTGTGTTGCTTAGTCATTGTAAATAAAAATTGAGGAATAATATATGAAATTTATTGGGTAAAGGGAAAAGTTGGGAGATGCCAGCTATTAAAAAATGGAAAAGCTGCAGGGATGATGGGATGAAAACTGCAATGGAATGGAGGTGATGGATGGAACACGTAGAGATGTTATTAGCACATGTAGGTTATTAATTGGTTATTACTAGATACTTGACCTGGGTTTCGCCGTAGGTTAGATATTGTTTTCTAAAAAAAAACTTTATACTCAAGCTTCTTCAACACGGTTTTGTATTTAAGAAATTCTAAATGAAAAAGAAATATACATATATGTGATCAAATAAATTGAGAACTGCTGTCAAATTTCATTCATTGCTCTCTGTCTTTTAAATTGTTACTGTTTTATTGTTTATGGGTTTTTACTTTATGTATTTCATGTTTTTTAACTAAAACAAGGAAAATGAAAGGTTATGAGGTTCCCTATCACCCTTATAAAATATTTAGTAACCTAGTATTGTTTATCTGAAATATCTTATGCTCATTTTATGTCAATAAAACAAGAAAAAATACAAGCGTTACTGTCAAATTTCATTTGTTACTCTCTGTCTTTTGAACTATTACTGTTTTATTGTTTAAGGATTTCTACTTCCTATTTTTCAACTAAAACAAGGAAAATGGAAGGTTATAAGTTTCCTCATCTGATGCGATCCAAGCACCAAAAGATCCATTGGAGGTTCTAGTTGGCCTAGTTACAAGGCTTAGAGCTAAGAGGTTCAAAGAGGTTTTCAATGGACTTCTTCAAGATTCGTGGGCTAAGGTGGAGTTCAAGAGGATATTAAATAATGAGGAGCAAGCCGTGATTAATTTGATTCATGTTTAAGAGGGGCTTGTTGGTGGAACCAAGATCATTACACAAGGATTGGGAGAAGAAGACTAAATTCAGTCAGTTTGACCTTTCGATACCTTTTTTTATCATAACTGGAGCTACATGTCAAATTTTGAGGTGATTCTAATTGGGATGGAAACTAGACTTTCATATCTTTTCAACGATATTAAATATGGGTGGCACACCTTCTAATTCTTTAAGATGAGAGGGAACCATCCATTTGAAGTTGGGTTTTGCTGCTGCCTGACAGAATACAAAAATAACCAAACGTGTCTTATTAAATTAGATGGTCTATTAAATTTTCTTTATTTTATGAGGAAACACTTGTTTGGGTTTCAAACTTGTTTATTTTATTTATTTTAATTAGTTTAGGCTAGTTTTAACATGGGTTGATTATTATTTAAATTGGGTTTATATGTGACCCATTAGGAAAACTAAGGTTTTTGGCTTGGGGTATAAATATTCTTGAGAATAATTTTCAGATTAGTTTTTGGCTAATAATATTATGATTTTGCCGACTTTTGGTTGTCAATCTTGGTTCTTGATTGAACTTTAAACTCTATAAAGAATTGATCAATCTTTGTTGTGAATTTATATTCCTTTTGCTCGTCTCCAGGTGTAGGCGTTGTGGTTGAGTTGGTATATAGTCTTGTAGCCTTGGAGCATGTCTTTCATTGTGATAAGTTCATCTTATTTTTAGCAAACTTGGATTAGATAGATCTTGGGTTCGTGAATTCCATTTAATTTTGCTAGGATTTGCATCACTGTCACCTTTATAAAATATTTAGCAATTTAACGTTGTTTATCTGAAATATCTTATGCTCATTTTGTGTAACTAAAACAAGGAAAAATACAAGCGTTACTATTAAATTTCATCTGTTATTGTTGGTCTTTTGAACAATTTTTGTTTTATTGTTTAAAGGTTTCTACTTCATGTATTTTATTTTTTCAACTAAAATAAGAAAAATGACAGGTTATGAGGTTCTTTATCACTCTTATAAATTATTTAGCAATCTAACATTGTTTATCTGAAATATATTATGCTCATTTTATGTAAATAAAACAAGGAAAAATACAAGTGTTATTGTCAAATTTCATTTATTACTCTATGTCTTTTGAATTGATATTGTTTTATTGTTTAAGAGTTTCTACTTAATGTATTTCATGTTTTTCACGTAAAGCAAGGAAAATGGCAGGTTATAGGGTTTCCTGTCACCCTTATAAAATATTTAGCAATGTAGCATTATTTATTTAAAATATATTATGCTCATTTTGTGTAACTAAAACAAGGAAAAATACAAGTGTTCTTGTCAAATTTCATTCATTATGGTCGGTCCTTTGATTTGTTTCTGTTTTATTGTTTAAAGGTTTCAACTTCATGTATTTCATTCTTTTCAACTAAAACAATGAAAATGCTAGGTTATTGGGATTCCCTATCACCCTTATAAAATATTTAGCAATCTAGGATTGTTTATCTCAAAATATCTTATAATCATTTTGTGTAACTAAAACAAGATAAAATACAAGTATTACTGTCAAATCTAGCATTGTTTAAAGGTTTCTACTTCATGTCATTGAGTGATAGGAGCTGTTTAACTTACGATGAAATTAATAAGACTAATTTGACGGTCGCTTACTTAATAACAGGACTGAAAGTCTTAGAGTAATCAATGTTTTCTTGCAGAGTAAAACCTTTAGTAACTAATCTTACCTTATATTGCTCAATGTTGCCATTCACATAGCGTTTTATCCTATACACCCACCAACTGCCAATAACATTCATTAAAGGATGTAAAGAATCCAAGGACCAGGTGTCGTTAGAGTGTAAGACTTGAATTTCATCTCGCATAGCACCATGCCAAGCCTCATACATGTCAGCATTAGAGAATGCAATGGGTTCATAGTTAGGGGAAGACATTACTTGACATATAGGAGCAGCAGAGGTGGCTTCAGACACTATTAGAAGGGCGATCTTTGGCTATGAAACTCCAGAAATTTATAATTTAAATATTTAAATATACGGATGACTCGGTGGTAACTTTGTGAAACCCCAACAAAAGACTTCACCGTGACGAATTGAATAGCGATAAATAAAATAAAAATGGTGGTAAATTGTAAAGCCCCGATCAAATTTTATAATGTTAATAAAATTATTGAAAATTTAGAACCAGAAATGAGATGGGTTAGTTAAAATAAAATAAAATAAAATGAAATAGTATTGAATTATTAGAAAAGAAATTTTAGAGAGAGATTTTTCGCATGGTATTTTAAAAGCGGATTGAGAAAAGGCATTTGGTTGAACAAAAAAGATACCCAAACTTGATATAAGGGTGTTGTAGTAAATATGGATAGATTTGCTATATAAATAGCAAAATTATGATGAAAATACCTAGGACGGTCGAATGAAAGGAAGAAAGAGAGAGAGAGAGAGAGAGAGAGAGAGAGAGAGAGTACCTTGAGAGTAGAATCACAAACGGCCATATCTATGTATTTCACCGTTGAATTGAGTTAGGGTTTCAATATATTATGCTCCTCACCACCCTCTAACATCGAACTGTTGGGATTTGAAGGCTCTAGTTTAGTGAGAGATATAACCCTCGCAACATTTCAAGGAAAACTTGTCTACGGGTCAGTCATGATCGCTGGCGGTTTCCTTCTTCATCCACCGTTAGATCCTACTCAATTTTGGATATTTGATCATATTGATGAGCTCTACATTCTACACAGTGGAGATCGGGATTAGAAAATCCTACGAGAAGTTATTCATTGGTAAACAGTATATTGTCAATTTTCAATTCTGTTTTGTTTTGTTTCGATCTATGAAGATCTATCCCTTAACATACTCTTATTTGTTGGTATATGTCTCATGATATAATGATGGTTAACTTTATCGTTTGGATTGTATTAGTTCTAATTGAGTTAGGAGAAACTTTAACCTTACTGAAACGTATGTTTAAATTGGGTTAGCAAGAATGAAATGAAAATATGGTGATGAATTCATGTGAATGATATTGCAATAGTATGAGAACACACATTCTGATAAAATTATAAAAGGATACTGATTGTATCTCTTGATTCTCAAATAGAAAAGATGTCTAAAGCAGGGTTGTTAGTAGTTGAAGAGACTCAGTCAGTTGGGGAAACAGGTAGGTGCATCGCACCTTGTCTTTTTAATTTTTGTAAACTTATTGATAAATTTCAAAATTTATTGTTTTATTGTTTTGATAAATATTAGAAAGAATATGAGTACCTTGTGTACATTGATGTGTATCAACTAATTATGATATAATTGGAATGGATACAAGTACCTTACGTACAATGATATGTATCAAACTTGTGATGATATTATTGGAATGAATAAGAGGTACACCAATATAGATCAATTAATTAGGATAATGTTTGAATGAACATGTGTATCTTGGGTACAATGATATGGATCAAGTTAGTTAGGTTAATATTTGAACGAATATGAGTACCTTGTGTGCATTGTTATGTATCAAATTAATTATGTTATTTTAGAATAGGTACGATTAACTTGCATACATTGATAGGTATCGAATTAGCCATGATAACTTTGAAATAGACATGATTATCTTACATACCTCGATATGGATTGGTTATACACAATGACTCAAATATTAGAGTAGAAATGATAGATAACTAGTCAATATAGTGTCAGTTGCTAAGAATACATTACGATGATACTTAGCACCATGATGAGGTTGGCTAACGGCATAAATTGATACTTGGCATTGTGATGAGGGTGGCTAACAACATAAATTGTTACTTGGCATTGTGATGAGGATGTCCAAGGTTATGTGAATGATGCTTAGTGACCGTAGTATCGGTAATTAAGGTTGTGTATGAATGATACCTAGCAACCGTGGTTACAATGTATATGATGTTAATAAGAAAAATGAAAAGGGATTGGTATGAATGGAAGGTTGAGAAGACATTGATTAGCTATCCAGATTTGAATAGCTAATGGTATCGTTTGGGTTCCATTGGTGCCAACATTTCTTAAATTGATTAGTCGATCCCGAGTAATTAAGTGACTAATGATGTTTGTAAAATTTTCTAACATTGGCATAGTTTCTCTTGGTTAAATGAAAAAGATAAGTTGATCAACTATTCTGGATTAAGAGTAATTAATGATATCAACAACCATTTCTGGTGTGATTAGCTACTCTAGGTAAGGAAGCTAATGATGTCAATGGTTCTTGACATTGACAACTTTGATGGTAAACCAAATATGAATAAGAATTAATTAATTATTTCGATGTAAGAATGGTTAATGATATCAATCGGTTCTATTGATATCGGCACTTGAATGAAATTGATTTGTCTAACCCGATATTGGAAGACTAATAATACTAATGAGATTCATTAGTATCGGCAATTACCTTCTGAAAAATAAGAAAGAAAGTATTGATTAGTTATCTCGAAGGAATGAGATAAACTAATAATACCAAGAGAGGAAAATATTGGTATCAAGTGAGAATTGATTCATAAGTAGATGGTATTTGAAACCATTGAGTTGTGATGAGATTTTCAAGATGAAATTATTCTCAACAAATAAAATAGAATATTATATGGATATTGGTAATAGATTGAAAATGTATGTAATAAAAGAGGTCTATGCCTAATTTTATATATCAAAAGAAATTCAATGAAAATTATTATCTATCATTATTTGTTACTACCGTTTTATATTTTATATGGCCATGTTAATTTCTATATTTCTAATCCATCAAGGTCACATTAGAAGTAAACTTAGTTTAGTTAGTTTTTGCTTTCAACCATGTAATTATTTTTAAATTAAGAAACTTATCTCCTAAAACTTGAAATGTAATATTAACATGTAAATTTGGATATATGACTTTAATCTAATGCTTGTAATTCTATGTACCTCTTTAGCCATGCATGTTTATAGTTGAAATCAAATCCTTCACTTGAATTACATTATATGATGTTATTATGTAAGATATAGTTTATATAATGATATTATAACAATTGAATTATGCATTGTTTATTTTGTGAATTTAAATTGTATAATGTTATTGAATAAAACGTGTTATGTTGATAATTATGAGTTGGGTTAAGATCCAAGATGATTGGATCGAGTTGTGAAATAAAATTGAAAATGTAATATAATTTTGTCGATAACTTGAGACCTAGTATAGAAAAAATTATGCTGAAATTTTGGTAGAAATTTCAGTGGAACTTATATAAAAAAAAATTACTGAAAATTTCCAATATATCACAAAAAATACGATGTAGAAAATCAGGGTTGTTACATTATTGCAGGTGTAGGTCTACTTCACTCCTCGTGTCTTCATGAATTATTCGTGTCTGAAAGAATAATAATTTATGTTAGCTTGCGTAATACTTTGTTAATTTTGTCTTTTCATATAATTTAATAACTTACCCAAATCATGTTGTCATGTATGATTACTTTTCTTGGAGCTGATACCCCTTTTCTTTCTTTATCTTCTAACAAGAAATAACAAAATATATCGATGACCTGCACAGATGTACGTAAATTATCCATGAATATTCCATTTAAGTAACAAATAGGTTTTAAGTAGTGATACACTATTTGCGATGGATTTTTCATTTAAGACGTCGAAAAGGTCTTCCAATGATAAGAATTTCTTCTACATTTCTTCTCTCATCCATAAACAATTGTTGTAACGCAACATTTTTAATGAGACAATAAGATAGTTCAAAATTAAGAGAGTACTTGTTCAAAAGTCAGATATTATAAACAGTAACAATTCAAAACTAAGACTGTAATAGTTCAAAAGTTAGATTTTATTGGCAGTAACAGTTCAAAATTAAGACATTAACAGTCAGATATTATAGACAGTAACAGATAAAAATTAAAAGAGTATAGGTTCAAAATTAAGATAATAACATTTTAAAAGTCAGACATTATTGATAGTAACAATTCAGATTTTGCTACCATGTTTTGTACTTGTCCTGTTGAATTTTGCTAATTAAATTCAATGCATTTTTCTTCAACAGTTTCACTAGTTAAAGATCATTATTCAGTTATGGTAGCTTAGATTTTATGACGTTTTCATCCTTTTTAGCTTCTCTTTTTTCTTTCCTTCCTTTTCATTTCTCTAACAAGATTTACCATTGATCTAGTTTTAGGAACTTCTAGGGAAAACTCTTTTTCAGCTTGCTTTTCTTTTTTTGCCATTTCAAAAGTTATTTTTGTTACCTGGCCTTCGAAGTCCTTCCTCTTTGCTTTTATTTGAGCATTCTCCTTGATGCATTTATGATTCTCCTATATTCTCTTCATAGCTTTTCAATTTCTGTATTTTGGAAATCCTTTTTTCTTTTCAAGTCTCTTGACCTCTTATTCGGCCCTTTTGAGCTTTTTCTTTTCAAATATCTTGACCTTTTCTTCAGTCTTTTTGAGTTGATCTTTTAATTTCTGATTTTCACATTTCAACTCATTCTTCTTGTATAATGCTTTTATGATTTTCATATATTCTCATCGTAGCTTTTTAATTTTTGCATTTTGGAAATCCTTTTTCTTTTCAAATATCTTGACCTTTTCTTCCGTCTTTTTGAGTTGATCTTTTAATTTCTGATTTTCACATTTCAACTCTCTTATCTCTTTTTTCTTCTTATCCTCATGTTCAGTAGAAAAAAAGCTTGCGCCCCATTTCTTCTTCCAACAGCTCCACAACTTTTTGAACACCCAACAACAAAACTTTTTCTTCCATGGGCTCTAAGTATATAACTGAAAACTGCATGAATGTGTAGACTGTAACATAATTAATGATACAGTAACATATGAAATTGAAAAGGTAACTGATCAGGTTGAGATTGTAATGCATGAGGTTGAGGTATTAATATATTAATACAGATTGACATTTACAATCAGACAATAAAAGTTCAAAACTCTGAAATTCTTGCTTACACTTGTGTTTATGAATGATTTTTTCCTTAATTCTACTTTCAAATGCAGTAAATTTCATTTTGCACACCTTGATATTCTTCCTCTAAGTAGCAACTGTGAAGTCCTCTGACAGAGAGACAGGGGGAATCTCATTTTCTTTAAAGTTTCAGAAGCTAATGTGGACTGAAGCTAATGTGGACTGAAGTCCTCTGACACAGAGACCGGGTGCCTCTCATTTTCTTTAAGTTTCAGAAGCTAATGTGGACTATAGTCCTCTGACACAGGGACGGGGTGTTTCAGAAGCTAATGTGAACTAAAGTCCTCTGACACAGGGACGGGGTGCCTCTCATTTTCTTTAAGTTTCAGAAGCTAATGTGTGTGGACTGAAGGTTCAAAAACCTCAATAAAAATATGATTAATTTATTTTGTATTTTTATATTGTTTAATATATTAATATTAAAATAAATTTTAAAAATAAAAAAATATATATTATTTTAACATATTGATAAATAAAAAATAATTTAAAAAATAATATTAATCAGTGCACTCAACTTTCTATTAAAACTTAGTTGGAATAAATCTATTAAAAGCTCATTTTATATTTAAAAAAAATTAATTTTTTAAATTAATTTTTTATTATTTTTGAATTTTTTTAATATATTGATATCAAAATTAATTTTTTTTAAAAAAATATTTTAATATATTTTTATATAAAGATCACTTTAAAAAATAATTATTACTACAATAACATACCATCTAACTCATACTTATTTTACTAGCTATCAACAATATATAAAACTAAGAATTTAAATGAGTTTGCTAATTTTAAAATGTTTCATTTGAATTCTCAAACTCTTTGTATATTTGTGTTGCAACGAGAGTATGCATAAGTTTTCGGTCCACTGAACCAACAAATGGACAAAATTAAAGGTAAAAAAAATAAAAAAATAAGCATGGCCATTTATAAGGAACAAGAGAATATATTCAAGACAAATATGCACGATATATGTTAAATGATCTAGGCTCATGAAATATCAGCTAGTCAAGACTGGCATGAGCTTATTATGTAAAATATTTTTTATAAAATTTAAGATAGAAAGAATAAAGACAAACAAAGAAAGTTGGGTGGATGTTTCCGAAGAAATCACTAAACAATAAATACTAAAGGAAGTCATGTCACGAACTTATTTGTGTCGATACACTAAACACACTAACATCGGCTACGACTTGCGTGAAATAACAATCCCCTATGTTTGAATTTTTTTAAAAAAAATCTTAATTTTCATATAATTAAAGATAAAAAGAATAAAAATAAAAATGAACATTTTCAAAGAACTCAGGGAACATATTCTAGAACAATTCACACAACATCTGCTAGATGATCTAGGCTCGTGAAACGCCCACATGAGCTCATTGTGTGAAATAATTTTTCTAACTTTAAGGATACAAAATAATAAAAAGTAACAAAAAAAAGTAGGGTGTATATTTCCAAAGAAATCACTAAACAATCAACACTAAAGGAGGTCATATCATAAGCTCATTGTGTTGATGCACAAAACACACTGGCATCGCTATGACTTGCATGTAATAGCAATCCCCCTGTGTTCAATTTTTTTTAATTAAATCCTAATTTTCATATAATTGAAGATAAAAGGAATAAAAATTAGAGTGGACATTTCCAAGGAACTCAGGGAACAAATTCAAGACTAGTGCGCATGACATCCGCAGGAAGATCCACGCTCATGAAACGCCCACATGAGCTTATTGTGTGAAATAATTTTTCTAACTTTGAGGGTAGAAAAGAATTAAAAGTAACAAAGAAAGTAAGGTGTATGTTTTCAAAAAAATCACTAAACAATCAACACTAAAAGAGGTCATGTCCTGAACTTATTGTGTAGATGCACAAAACACAATAGCACTTGTTATGACTTGCATGTAATAGCAATCCCCTTGTGTTCATTTTTTTTTATTAAATCCTAATTTTCATATAATTGAAGATAAAAGGAATAAAAATTAGAGTAGACATTTCCAAGGAACTCAGGGAACATATTCAAGACCAATGTGCACGACATCCACTGGAAGATCTAGGCTCATGAAATGCCCACGAGTTGGACCTGACATGAGCTCATTGTGTAGAATAATTTTTGTACAATTTAGGATAGAAAATTATAAAAACTAACACAAAAAGTAGGGTGGACATTTCCAAAGAAATCACTAAACAATCAATATTAAATGAGATCATGTCATGAACCCATTGTGTAGAAGCAATAAACACATTAACATCAACTACAACTTGCATGAAATAGCAATCCCCCTATGTTCAATTTTTTTTAAAATCCTAATTGTCATATAATTAAAGATAAAATGAATAAAAATAAGAGTGGACATTTCCAAGGAATTGAGGGAACATATTCAATATCATTGCGCACGACATCTACCAGATGATCCAGGCTCATGAAAGGCCCTCATGAGCTCATTTTATAAAATAATTTTTCTAATATTAAGGATAGAAAAGAATAAAAACTAACAAAGAAAGTAGGGTGTATGTTTCTAAAAAATCACAAAACAATAAAACACCAAAGGAGACTTTATTATGAACTAATTATGTACATGCACTAAACACACTAACATCAACTACGACTTGCATGTAATAGAAATCCTCTTATTTTCAAGTTTTTTTATTAAATCCTAATTTTCATATAATTGTAGATAAAAAGAATAAAAATAAAAGTGGACATTTTGAAGGAACTCGAGGAACATATTCAAGACTAACACGCATGACATCCAGCGGATAATCTAGGCTCATGAAACGGCCGTATGAGCTTATTGTGTAAAATAAATTTTCTAACATTGAGGATAGAAAAGAATTAGAAGTAACAAAGAAAGTAGGTTGTACATTTCCAAAGAAATCACTAAATAATCAACACTAAATGAGGCACTGCCATGAACTCATTGTATAAAAGAACTAAACACACTAACTTCGGCTATGACATACATGTAATAACAATCCCTTTGTGTTTGAATTTTTTTTATTATACTAATTTTCATATAATTGAAGATAAAAAGAATAAAAATAAGGGTGGACATCTTCAAGGAACTCAAAGAACATATTCAGGACCAATGCGCATAACTTCTGCCGGATGATCTAGGCTCATGAAATGCCCCACATGAGCTCATTGTGTGAAATAATTTTTCTAACATTGAGAATAGAAAAGAATAAAAACTAACAGAGAAAGTAAGATGTATGTTTCCAAAGAAATCACTGAACAATAAACACTAAAGAATGCTAAGCCAAGAATTCATTGTATAGATGCACTAAACACAATAACAACGGCTACAACTTGCATGTAATAACAATCCTCTTTTGTTCATTTTTTTTTAATTAAATCCTAATTTTCATATAATTGAATTTAACAAGAATAAAAATAAGTGGGACATTTTCAAGGAACTCAAGGGACATATTCAAGACTAGTGTGCACGACTTCCGCCGGATGATCCAGGCTCATGAAACGCCCATATGAGCTCATTATGTGAAATAATTTTTCTAACATTAAGGATAGAAAAGAATAAAAACTAACAGGGAAAGTAGGGTGTACGTTTTCAAAGAAATCACTAAACAATAAACACTAAAGGAGGCCCTGCCATGAACTTATGGTGTAGATGCACTAAACACACTAACATCAGCTATACTTGCATGTATTAGCAATCCCCCTATGTTCGATTTTTTTATTAAATCCTAATTTTCATATAATTAAAGGTAAAAAGAAAAAAATAAGCATGGACATTTCCAAGAAACTCAGGGAACATATTCAAGACCAATACACACGATATAAACTAGATGATCCAAGCTCATGAAACACCTGCTGGTCAGGATTGACATGAGCTCATTGTGTAAAATATTTGTTGTAAAATTTAAGATTGAAAAAATAAAGACTGATAGATAAAGTAGTATGAACATTTCCAAAAAAATCACTAAACAATAAAGGAGGCCCTGCCATGAATTCATTGTGTAATCTCACTAAACACATTAAAGTCAGGTTCAACATAAGTGTAACTAGTTTCCAAATAAATTAGTAAATAATAAATACTAAAGTAGGCTTTTCCATGAACTCATTATGGAGACGCACTAAACACACTAACATCGGCTACGACTTGCATGTAATAGCAATCTCCTTGTGTTCCAATTTTTTATTTATTAAATCATAATTTCATATAATTGAAGATAAAAAGAATAAAAATAAACGTGGACATCTCCTAGGAACTAAGGGAACATATTCGAGACCAATACGCATGACATCAATCGGATGATCCAGACTTATGAAATGCCCAAAGGTCGAGACTGACATAAGCTCATTGTGTAAAATAATTTTTGTAAAATTTAGGATAGAAAAGAATAAAAACTAACAGAGAAAGTAGGGTAGACATTTTAAAAGAAATCACTAAGTAATAAACATTAAAGGAGGCTCTGTCATGAACTGATTGTGCAGATACATTAAACCTATTAACATCGACTATGACTTACGTGCAATAACAATCCTCCTATGTTTTAATTTTTTTCATTAAATCCGAATTTTCATATAATTGAAGATAAAAAGAATTAAAATAAGTATGAACATTTCTAAGGAACTCACGGAACATATTCAAAACCACTGCACACAACTTCCATCGGATGATCCAGACTCATGAAACGCCGACAAGAGCTCATTGTATGAAATAAAAATTCTAGCATTGAGGATAGAAAAGAATAAAAAGTAACACAGAAAGTATGGTGTATGTTTTCAAAGAAATCACTAAACAATAAACATTAAATGAGACCTTGCCATGAACTCATTATAAAAATGCACTAAACACACTAACATCGAATCTCACTTGCATGTAATTGCAATCCCTTTGTGTTTAATTTTTTATTAAATCCTAATTTTCATAAAATTGAAGATAAAAAAATAAAAATAAGCGTGAACATTTCCAAGAAACCTAGGGAATATATTCAAGAATTGTTCGCACGACATTCGCCAGATGATCTAGGCTCATGAAAAGCCCGCATGAGCTCATTATGTAAAATAATTTTTCTAACATTAAGGATAGAAAAGAATAAAACTAACATAGAAAGTAGGGTGTACTTTTCCAAAGAAATCACTAAAAAAAACACTAAAGTAGGCTCTTCCATGAACTCATTATGTAGATGCATTACACAAACTGACATTGGCTACGACTTTCGTGTAATTGCAATCCCCTTGTGTTTGTTTTTTTATTAAATTCAAATTTTCATATAATTGAACGTAAAAAAAGTTAAAAATAAGCATGAACATTTCTAAGAAACACAGGGAACATATTCAATACCAGCGCACACAACTTCTGCCAGATGATCCAGGCTCATGAATCACCCGTATGAGCTCATTGTGTAAAATAATTTTTCTAACATTGAGGATAGAAATAAATAAAAACTAATAATAGTGTATCAGAGAAAAGAATAAAAGTAACAGAGAAAGTAGGGTGGACGTTTTAAAAGAAATCACTAAACAAGAAACACTAAAGTAGGCTTTGCAATGAACTCATTGTGTAGATGTACTAAACACATTAACATCGACTACGACTTGCGTGTAATAGCAATCCCCTTTGTTCCTTTTTTTTATTAAATCCTAATTTTTATATAATTGAAGAGAAGAATAATAAAAATAAGCGTGAACATTTCTAAGAAACTCAGGGAACATATTCAAGACCAGTGTACACGACATCCGTCTTTTGAACTATTACTGATTTTTTGTTTAAGGGTTTCTATTTTATGTATTTGTTTTTTCTCAACTAAAACATGGAAAATGGTATTTTATGCTCATTTTATGTAGTTCATTTAGTTTTTTTTATTCTCTTATTATTCTGTATGATTCAGAAAATATATGTAAAGTGAATAGTGAGGGATGAGAAAATATAAAAAATACAACATGTTAATTCAAAATTCCTAGAAAATTCACAGAAATTCATATTATAAAATTTATTTGTTAAAATATTTAAGGATGGATGCTTGCCCATAATTTGGTGGGCCTTTTTATTGTGCACTTGGAGGTGAAGTAGGTAGTGCGAGAGGGGGGGAAATAACATATATGTCAAGATCCGCCATGTTCATCGGGACCTCTTTTGGAATGATGAAATCAGTGCACTTAATAAAAACAAATTCATTAATTAATAGAAGCAAAATTACAGTAACATAAACAACATACCAGTAGAAGAAAAACAACAGCAACTTACTCTTGTTCTGAGAATGTTTACAATGAGATGCTCCTAGGACATCTCTCAAGTAGGATTGTCACATGTCCTCTTATCAAGCATTTTTCATTGCTTATTTCAAGCTCTGCATTGTAAAAACAAATCATACGTTTTCTTTTAGTAAAAACGGTAGACAAACTAGAAGAAGCTTCTTCCATTTGAAAATAATATAATCTGAATTCAAATGAATTGAAATTACAAAAGACACCACTTTGTCGCGCCTTAACTTGGATTCAGATAAAGACAAAATAAAAG
>Ga0325414_1001227_pt1 | contig 24265 bp, 10 predicted proteins | sample PopdelMetagenome_8_FD_206183 | JGI IMG/M metagenome (GOLD analysis project Ga0325414, IMG submission 206183) | Populus deltoides microbial communities from Bellville, Georgia, United States - Leaf-PdKOR-R3 | ecosystem: Host-associated > Plants > Phyllosphere > Phylloplane/Leaf | place: USA... | reverse complement strand
TTTTTTTACAGTGATTATATTGTTCTGAAATTATTAGTCAATATTCATTATAATCACATAATTAAAATTATATTTAGAATTTTATTCCATTAAATACCATTCAATTTAGCATTTATTTTCATATAAGATTATAACACCTTTTTTAAATAATATTAGCAATCATTGTATTTATTATTATATATGAACCTACTACGGAGGTATTTTTAGTATAAGAATACTCAATGAAAATAAAGTTTATAAGTTATTATAATTTTATTATAAAGTTTTTAAATTGTTTTCTCAGATCAGCCATTTTTTATTATATTGCATACAAAATGGCTAGACATGATTTTCAATGTGTTTTGTAAATTAAAATTTATTTTTTATATCATGCTAAGTTTTTATATAAAAAACAATGCTTATGATAAAAAAAAAAACTATTTTTGTTAAAAAAAACATATATTTTTCATTTTATTTTTATTAAATACACACATCAATTTTCTAATTTACAATTAATTTTTTATGATTAAAGAAAAACAGGTTAATAATGCATGTTCATTCTTTGTTGTTTTAAAAATTAATCATATTCATAGCATAACACCGGTGAGTTAACTACTATAATCTATAAGTATAATAAGGTTGGGGTGATTCTATTTCTATAATAAGCACGGGACCAATGAAATTGAGACAAAAGAGCTGTGGCAGCCATATAATTAATAGTTTGTATATAGGAATTTTGCGAGGATTGACCTTGATTTATTAGGATTTTGGATTTATGATTTTTTAGTAGATTTTTACGAGGTTTATTTTTTAAAAAGGTGTTACTAGAGTTGTATTATTTTTCTATAATTTTTTTTATAATTTTCTTAATTTGATTATTAATTTTTTTTCATGCTCCATTAAGCTCTTTTATGGCTAGATTAATAACCAATTTAGGTTAATTTACTAAGAAAGTGGAGGATTGAAAATTACAGGGTCAAAGTAAAAAGAAAAGTAGAGAAAAAAGGTGGTGGTTTTCAAAATTTGGGCAAAAAGTTTACTTTCACCCACCAACTTTTTAAATGATAACATTTCTGTTCCTTAATATTTTTAAAATTTAAATTTGATATAAAAATTTATTTTTTTATTTTCCGGTCTCTAGTTTGATAAAGAAAAGAGAAAGTCATCGAATTCTGGCAGTAGATAAAGAAAGTGTCGATTGACAACAAGTGACCATTTTCATCTTGGTCATTGATTTCAGATTTGTGCAACTGAACCCTTAATTGATTATCAAACTTTTATTTTTTTAAAATTTGACCCATGATATGGTCAATTTCATCCCCTGAAGTCTTGCATCTCTTATGATTTGGTTATTGACTTGAATTTCTTTAATCAAACCCCTAAATAGCTATCAAACTTTAATTTTTTCATAATTAAGCTTATGATTTGATCAATTACACTTTTCATATTCAATTTCAATTCCCAAACTTCAATTTCTTCTAATTAACACCTAAATTGACTCTAAAAAAATAATATTCCTTATAATTAAGTCTTCAGTAAAATTAATTAAACTTTTCAAATCCTCATTGAGTCCTTACCAAAGTTGTCAATTCTGTTTTCTCGGTTTGCCTCGGTTTTTTCCAGTTCGACTCGGTTTTTTTTGTTTTTTTTGTTTGGGTTCGGTTTGGTTTTAGGCTTATAAAACCGAACCGGTCGGTTTTTTAAAATTTTAATCGGTTTAATTGGTTTTTTTTTAGGGTTTGGTTTTTTCGGTTATTTTTTTCTAGTTTTTCCGGTTTAATCGATTTTTCAGTTGTTTTACTCACCTTTATTTTTGGCTTTGCCTTAGCTGTCCTCAATGAAATCATTCGCTTTTTTTCTTTTATTTTTCGGTTTTTTTCTTCATTTTCACTTTTTTTATATTTTTTCATGTTGTCCATGAGAAAAATATAAAACAAAGGTGAAAATGTGTGTCATCGCATTTATCCAATTTATCTACTATCATCTTTACTTTAAGGTTTGATTTTGTTTTTATTTTTTATTATGTTTTAAGACTTAATAATTAAAATAAAAATTTTGTGAAGAATTTTAATTATTTTATTTTTAGATTTATTGTCTAAATATGGTTACCAAGCATCCATATATTTAAAGAGTTTTAGTTATTTTATAAAATTTTATTATATTTTTTTAAATTTATTTAAAGTGATATGTAAGCTTGTTTCAATTTTTATAAAAAAAAAAGTTTTATGAATTTTTAACTGGCTAAAAGATTTAATTATATCTTGGTCGGAAACCCTTCACAATTTTAGTTTAATGAAATGATCAAACATGTCCGAGTTCGAATTTTTCTTTTAGCTCAGCTAGAAAGTTTCACGTGGTTCAGATTTTAAACTGCAGGCTTGATGTTGTGCGCACCGAAAAGCAACCATGGACCAATTGTTTTGAAAAAGAGGCCCGAGCTCATCTGTCCAGTTGCACCATTGGGCCTGTTTTCTGGCCCATCTCTCAAAAGCAAGACTGTCCCTGTCTCACGCAACGCAGCGTATACGCCCCTTCAAGATTCATACAGGGTAAGAAATGAAAAGGAAAAAATTTCAACGGCCAAGATATTCACGGACTTCTATCACCTTGATCACACCGTCCATAACGAAACTTTAGCAAGTCAAAACAAAACCCAGCAGTCAAAGATAACGGCACTCGACTATTCACTGGAGTAAAAAACACTAGCCTCGTTCTGTGGTGCACATCTTCCGTTTCTCCGTAAGCCGCCACGTTGGCACACACCGTCCCTTTCCTCCTATCTACCCGTCCGTACATAAACGCTACCGTGTGGAACCGATCCTTAGAGAAGAGCCACGTCACCAATGAATCCCCCACATGATATGCGCGTTTACGGAATTAACCTTAGAGATCCACGGACTTTGTGGTGGAGATTTGGAGATTGAACGAGGAGGGCAAAAATGGGGGGAAAGTGCAGGGGTGTGATTTAGACTAATCAGCCACTAAATAATTGCCACATGGCATCATCTCTCCCATCTCTCCCTCATAGTTGGGCAGCCAACTTCAATAGCAGCCTCAAATAATAAAAATTAATAAAATAAATAAATCTACAAAATATAGTGGCTGAAATTGTTCCTTGGTATAGTTTCTGGTGTCTTCGGGGTCACCGAGAATTGGCTCTCCCTTCTCACTGCCGCTTCCCCTCCTCATCAGTTCTCTCAGGACATAGTTCTTGCCTTTTCAATTGTTTTTCTAATTTCCGATCCACCATTGCCGGGAACAGTGAGTTTTCATGTGAGTTTCCGGTGAGTTCGTGCGTGCATGGTCGCTAACTCTATCCGTACTTGTACAGCTTTCCTTCACCATGATTTTCTCGCAAGGTACTTTCTCTCATTTCTAGGTATTGTTTCTTTTCATTTCCCTTTGGTTGCCGAGAAAATTGAACCCTTTTTTTCCTCAGAATTCAATCAGTTGATTTGCCTCATTAAATCAGTGAAAATATTCGAGATTTGTTTAAATTTTTCTCTGCAACAATTATATTTTACTGTGAGAAATTAGTGGCAGCTGTTGTTAATCACTGATTCGGATTTCACTGTTTTTCTTTCTCTGTTTGTTTTTTGTAGGAATTGGAGTCTATGTGTTCGTTTTGGTGAGGATTCTGAATAAAGGAATTTACTTTTAAGTTGTAACGGAGAAGCGTCTCTCTGTTCTGGTGGATTCTTTTATGTTCTTGAATGATTTATTATACATGTACTCTAAGTCTCTACCTCTATACTGGAAGTGGTATTTCATAGTTTATCTATACGTACGTATACGTATAATTATAGCTGTTGTAATACGTACATACATACGGATTACAGAGAGACGAATCTCAATCGATTGTTGGTATCTTGTTTGGGTGTTTGCAGTTGCAGCGGATTTTCTGATTCTGTGGAATTCAAACAAGACGACGGCTTTATTGGTAGTATTGAGTGGTGCAAGAAATGAAGGGAGGCTTCTGTTCTATCCGTTGCTCGTTAGCGAGGATTTGAAGCAGCGTTAGCTGCTTAAGGTCCGGTAATGGATACATACTCCGCAGGAGAAGACTTGGTTATTAAGGTAAAAAATAGATAAACAAGTTAGTATCAGGTAACTTTTATTGTTATATTTATTGATCTTTAAATTATTTCTTTCAAATTGAAGTAGTATTAGTTTTGAATGTTTATATTTAATCTAATCTGAATTATTAAGTTGTGTTAATTATAGACGAGGAAACCATATACAATTACCAAGCAACGAGAAAGATGGACAGAGGAGGAGCATAACAGGTTCCTAGAGGCCTTGAAGCTCTATGGACGAGCTTGGCAGCGAATCGAAGGTCTAATTTTCATATATTCTTCAGTTTTATTTTTTAAAGTTAATATTGATGTGGGCTGATTTATTGTAAATTTGTGAAGTGTTTTCAAAATAAAGTGGGTGGATACGAAATTATGAATATTCCTTATAGGACTGCATGAAAAACTGTTCTTTTGTATTTTACTCTTAATTGGAGATCGGACTCTTCTCTCTTTGTGTTTTCATCTTGGTGTTATGCAGAACATATTGGTACAAAGACTGCCGTGCAAATCAGAAGTCATGCACAGAAGTTCTTTTCGAAGGTCTGTATCTATTTGCCTGCCCCTATATCAACTGTATATTTTTCTGCTTCTATATTTCTTGATTCGGTGCATCATTGTTGATTCTTCAGTTGTGTGCCATTTAAATTATATGCCTCAAGATTATTTTGTCATCATATATGTAATTTGAATTTCTGTTCACTCTTTTAGAAGCAAACTGTTTCTGGTGTTTGGAACCAACTAGAGTGTATATGTTGTTCTTACACATGCTTGTTGCACAATACCCACACAACTTATCAAAGTTTTTGAGAGATTGACAGTGGTGGACTATTTGCTGGGACTTTTAACTTATAATTGACAAGATCCATGCATAAGAGTTGAGTATATTTAACTTGACTTTTTGAGGAAGAACAGAGATGGATGTTGATGTTTGTTTGCCTGCCCACCACCCCCCCCCCCCCCCATCATGAAGAACATCCTCCCATAAAATATTTAGTCTCTAAAGATGCTTGGTTTTTAAGTAGTCAGGGAAAGTTAGAGAAAAGAATAGGGTGTTTGAAACACTTTTTTTTATGCTCAAATAGTACTAGTTCTTACACATTGTGTTTAGACTCATGTAGAAGGAAAATAGCCACATTAGGATTTTAAGCAGCGTACACCTCCAGTCAATATCTTTGATTAAATATTTAATTAGCGAGGTAACTATAAGGGAAAATTTGCATTTTGTATAATTTGTGCCCTTTTAGTCTCTGTAGCCATGTGGGTGGCACCTTTGGCTGTTACAATTTGCAAACTTCGTATTGATCCCTTTTAGTCTCTTTAGGTATGCATGGAGACTTTAGGCTCATGCCAGCCAGCATTTTCTACTTTGGACAAATTCAGAACTATCTAGAAATTGAACTATTGATCATCTAAGGTTTTAAATGAGCATGGAGTTATTTAACAAATATGCTTCTAATAATTCTTGAGGGTTTGGAAGTTTCATTTTGGTTGTTTACTAGACCTGGACTGGAGTATCTGAAATTTCTGACAAAGTATTTTGATGACCTTCCACTTTTGAATGTCATCAAGATCACCATATGTGCTTGTCAATATATCTACTTCGATTTGTTCATATATCATCAGGTGGAAGTTCATTGTAATCCATGATGCTGTTGATATCTTTGTGCTGTGACATATGGAGGTGCAGATGACTTTGTTGTCTTTTCTTACCATTTTTTAATAGTAATCTGTGTAGTTCATGCTGTTATGAAGATTATATCTGGACAAAGTGTTGTGCCATCCCAAGCCACAAAACCTTCAATCAACATCAACTGGTTTATAGACTTCCATCTTATAGAAAGGCACTAACTTCTAAGAAAGGATCCTACTGGAGTTTAGAAGGGTCTAGCATACTTTCATATGGTCATACTGTTTCTACTCAATTATGTAGAAATCAGTAACTTCGAATTTATAATGAACGATATATAGGAGATTGGTGATCTTTTTGGCAGTGGCACCTGGGAAATCTGGATCTGTGATTTGTGACTTGTGACAATAGTGAACTTGCTAAGCAATTTTGTTAACATTCACCCATGAAATTATGTGGCCTACTGGCCTCGTCCAGTCACTTAAGTAGGTCTTGGCTGTTTTTTGTTGCTTAATTGTGGATTTTGACATTAGGACCCAGGTTGGGTATATTTAGGAAAGTTTGTTTAAGGGGCACGCTTTCTCTACTAACCAACAGACTTGTGCTGTCTCAGTTGGAGGGTAACCCCATTTTTTGTTTAAAAGAAAATGTTTCTTCTAGTTATTCGTCGAAGAGCAGAGTACCAGAACAATGTCAATGAGGACTAGGAAATATTTGTTATCAGCATAAAGCTGTATTCCAAAAGTAAATTGAAAGACAAAATGGCTTTGATTTTTTTTAAAAAGAGTTAAAGAACAACTTCCAACATTTTAACCAATTTTATTAGAGCTTCAAATGAAGTTACAATGTGGACAGAGATGGCTATCCCAAGCTAGCGAAGTTTGAAGATATACAATCTCCTTATCATTGGTTGAATTAGTTGTACGATTTCTATTTCTGCGCTTGCGATCCTTAGTCCTCTATAATTGCAAGAACCCTTGATATTACTTGTGCTAGGCAGGGTATGTATGTTCCAATTTGCAGTCCCTGACTTGGTCAGTCCATTTCGGATGTTTTTTTAACCATGTTACTTTGTTATAAAAGCAACAAGATATGATTCACTCAACTAGTGTCTTAGAAGGGAAAATTCAGTGTATTACCATTCTTTCAACATTTATGCAAAAAGTTGCTGCTTTTAAATGTCAAAACTGCAACCGGCGTGAGCCTTTTACCATTCCACCAAGAAATAGCCCCTAATTTTATTTGTATTGTATGATATTCTGGTTAATAAAGTATACCCTTTTCCACACTTAACATATGATTCTTTACTGTTAGATTTCCTTCAATTTTTTTAGGCCAGAGATGGAGATGGGCTATTTTTGTGAAGGTTTCATAAAATGCTAATGGGACTATTTGATCTCTTTATCCATTTTAAGTATCAGACGTAAAATCTATGTGTTGCATGATAATAACCATTGGGAAAATCTCCCATTTTGCCCTGTGTTTGTGTTGATTTGGAAAACAAGCCTTTGTAAAGAATTATCATCAAAATCACCCTGTATTCATCATATCTCATGAATTCAACCTGATTGGTCTGAATTGTAAACAACGAGGTCTCTCCCTCTAGGGTACAGTTTGTTTACAATTTAATCCAATTGGGTTGAATTGATGAAATTTGGCAAATATAGGTAAATTTGATGATGTTTTTCTTTCAGGGGCTTGTTTGCCAAAGTGACACAAACACAAGGACTGAAATGGGGAGGGGGTTTCCAATATCATTGAATACTAACTGAAAAACAATGAAATGGCGAACTATATTGATTGGACTTTCTGTTTGGATCATAAATAATAGTTCCCTTCTTCAATTTACCCTGATTTGTTGCTTATCTTTGATATAAATTAGAAAACCTTGAATGGAGTTTGATGATACGAAGGCTTATGTGCAAGCGTTTGTGTATGTTAATGTAAGAGCCAATTAACATATGAAGATTTTCGTCTTACAAAAAAAAAAATGAAATTCTTATTAGTTAAATTTGGAGTCACTGAACCTTTATATAAGATGTTGAAAACAAGCTCAAAACAAGCTGCCGAGCATAATGCCAACATCCATTAGTATTGAAATGTGAGAAATAGTTCAGCTCTTTCCATCTGGATTGAGTTTCTATTACCTGGGGTATGGTCAATAGACTACCAAAGAATGGCATAGCTGTTACCATTTAATGTCCTGCCTAATCAATTAATATTCTGAATATTTTCAGTGAAAATTACACCAAAATGTGCCCATGAGAAATCCCATGGTCTGTTTCTATCTGTCTCAACTTGATCTCCATATGTATTTTGCTGTTATGATAATAAGGGGGGGCTGGTTTGGCCAAGGAGTCAAGATGACTGCTTGGCCAAACCAGTCCCCCTTTTTTTTTGTTGTATGAACAGTAGCAAGTACAGGAACAGTACTGAGTGAGTGTATGCGCAGTTGTACTCTTTATAGATGATAGGTAAACTAATTTAGAGCATATTCAACTGACAAGGAGGGACAGTAGCGAACTAAACTACTGTATTTTATGATTTGAAAGAGTGCCACATGATTGAGGATGGATAGTTTTGCGAGGAATTGCAAGTTTAGGAGTTCAAGGAGTTAAGAGGGGAGATTATATTTTTAATAAATGAAAGGAACGAGTATCGAAAAGAAATCCCTCCCATTTTCCAATGCTTATTTCAATGAAACTTATAAATGGTACGAGTAAACATCTAATTCGGAGGAGGTGGGGGGTCACATGAGCAAACACATCTGCATGAGAATGCAAAATGAGCAAGTGTAGGAGGATGCTATCTGAATAGCATATTTTCTTTTCTTTTCGAGCATGGGTGTGCATTTTTTGTAAGATCTCATGGAAACTCTTGAACATCAGGTGTTTTAGTGCTCTGCATATTGAGGCAGTTTATCCATCAGGATTATTCCTCTTCTTTTGTATGTGCGCCAATTAGTATAGCAGGCCTAGGTTATTTTTGGGTCGTTAACATGGAGATTTAGACCTAGGAACGACACTGAATGATGTTTAGGGGCATGGAGATGACATCTCATAAAATTCTCATCTCATCCAGCAACATTTTAGGCGATGGGTTGTGGGATAAAGTGGCACAATTGGATTACTGAGGTAGCAAAAACTTTCTGCTGAAATTTAATGCATCTTATCTGACTTATTTTGGCAATATATAACTGCCTTTTTTACCATGTTTTGATACTGAAAGGTCTTAGATATGTTACTATTTGGTTTGAATCCTATTCTTTCTCAACCAAAATAACATGCTTTTTCTGAGTTCATAGAATAAAGTTGCATGCCATATATGAGAATATTTAGAAATACTCTTGTCTGATAAAAGAATATTTCCCTGCCGAGGTCTTACCTTCGATTGTGGACTATTGCCATGTTGTGGAGCAGATTTTTTTCTTGTAATTTATTCTCCGTTGAGGTGTTAACAAATATCTCACTTGCAGTTGGAGAAGGAGGCTGTTGCTAAAGGTGTTCCGATAGGACAAGCACTTGAAATAGACATTCCACCTCCACGTCCCAAAAGGAAACCAAGCAATCCTTATCCTCGAAAGACAGGTGTGGGTCCTCCCGCATCACAGGCAGGAGCAAAGGATGGAAAGCTTTTAACTTCAACTTCTTCTCCACATTGTAGGAAAGTTTTAGATTTGGAGAAAGAACCACGTCCTGAGGTGAACTATCATTTTCTTTTTCCCTCCTCGTTCACTCAGTTGTTCCTTCCCCTTCATTACGATTTTTTTTTATTGTACATTCTACAGAAACCTAATGGAGATGAGAGGCCAGCCAATGCTAAGGAAAATCAGGATGGCAATTGCTCAGAAGTATTTACCCTTCTCCAAGAAGCTCATTGTTCCTCTGTAGCTTCAGTCAACAAAAATTGTGTACCAGCACTAGAGGTTCTCAAAAAGACTAGCTCTTTCAGGGAGTTTGTACCTTCACCGAAGAAGGGAAATCATGATGCATGCAATGAATCCTTTATCACTGTCGAGCATGAAGCAAATCAAAAGTTGGACAGCTCTGATGCCAATCAGACAGTTTTGGATAATGCCACTGTTAAAGCTTCAAAATCAAACAATTCTTGCTCTTTGCATGAGATATTGTTTCAGCAAAAGAAATCAGATGATTTTATTGGATCATTGCCAACAGATGAGATGCAAGCCATGCAGAACTATCCACGGCATGTCCCTGTACAGGTTCTAGATGGGAGCCTGGGAACATGTATGGAAACTCCCTCGGATTTGTCATTTCAGGATTCCATGTTTCATCCAGTAGGAGATATTCCAGCGTGTCCTATTTTATACTCACATCCTGCTGGATCCACTACCACTGATCATCCAACTAATTTGCCAAGATCCTCTATGCATCAATCATTTCCATTTTTTCCTCCTCCATTTACCCCAACTCATCATAATCAAGATGACTACAGATCATTTCTCCACATATCCTCCACATTTTCGAGTCCCGTTGTATCTACTCTGCTACAAAACCCTGCAGCCCATGCTGCAGCAAGCTTTGCAGCTACCTTTTGGCCATATGGAAATGTGGAGAGTTCCGCAGATTCTCCAGCATGTGTCCAAGAAGGTTTCCAATCGGGGCAAATAAACTCTGCTCCCAGTATGGCAGCTATTGCTGCTGCTACAGTGGCAGCAGCAACTGCATGGTGGGCAGCACATGGACTACTTCCCATATGTGCTCCTCTTCACACTGCCTTTGCCTGCCCTCCTGCTTCTGCAGCTGCAATTCAGTCTGCGGATACTGATCAAGTTCCTCCAGCCAAGCCAGAAAGGAAGGAAACAACTCCTGATAATCCTCCTTTGCAAGGTCAAATACAGGACCTGGAGCACTCTGAAGCTGTGCAAGCTCAAAACTCTGCATCAAAACCACCAACGTTGTCATCATCGGATTCTGAAGAGAGTGGAGGCACAAAGCTAAACACTGGACCACAAGTTACTGATCACGAGTTAAATTCAAAAGCTCCTGAGGTCCAGGATTCAGGCAAAACAAAGAGCAGAAAACAGGTTGACCGTTCTTCATGTGGTTCAAATACACCATCTAGCAGTGAAATTGAGACAGATGCATTAGAGAAGACTGAGAAAGGCAAGGAAGAGCCAAAAGAAGCTGATGCAAATCATCCAGCCTCTGAGTCGAACTGTCGCCGCAGCAGAAGTAGCAGCAGCATGAGTGATTCGTGGAAAGAGGTCTCCGAAGAGGTGGCTAGATAAATATACTTCTCTGTTGATAATTATTTAATGGCATTCCTATAACCCAGAAGAGTAGAGATTATGATTGTATTTTGCATTTATCTCCACTCTACTCATGTTTTACTACTTTATCAGGGGCGGCTGGCATTTCAAGCACTATTCACTAGAGAGATATTGCCCCAGAGCTTCTCACCTCCACATGATCTGAAGAGTAAGATGCACCAGAAGGAAGATACTAAAGAAAAGAAAAATCCAGATGAGAAAGATGGAGATGCGTCACTGTTAGATCTCAACAGCAAAACATGGGGTTACAGCTCTGGCTATCAAGAAGGGGAGAAAAATGCTGTAGTGCCTAGATGTGTAAACGATAGGGAGGAAGGGCTGCTGACTATTGGACTTGGACATGGAAATCTGAAGGGTCATCTAACGGGATTTAAACCTTACAAAAGGTGTTCACTGGAGGCCAAAGAAAGCAGGATGGGAACCACTGGTGGCCAGTGCGAGGAGAAAGGCCCCAAGAGGTTACGTTTGGAAAGGGAAGATTCAGTTTGATACTTGATATCACATGCTTAAACAAGGGAAAACCTTTGTTTTTGCATGTAATTTCTAATTTTCTCCCTTGTCTACCATTCCGTTCATGTTTAAATTAGAGTAACGGCAACCCAGGAGACTTTTCGTGTAAGTGTGTGTGCTTATATATCAGACATTGGCTTATTTACTTTCTTGAACCCATGACTGCAGTTAAGTATCCATCAAAAGACCTAGATAAGAACTTAAGAAGCATTAAGTATTGAATTGGCCATGCTTGGCCTTTTTCCCCCGAAGTTCATTATTCTTTCCTAACATCTAGGTTTTACTGTTCTCTTTCTTACTAATCACATTGTGGCTGTGACCAGAAAGTATCTCCTTGTTGGTCAATTGCCCGTTGCCACTGATGTGTGAAAGGGAATTGAACTTGCGTTGAGATATCTTCTGATACAAGGTTTTATTGTTATTATTTTTTTCACGAAGCTGGATTATGTCTCGAAGAGGATGGATACAGAATGACATTTTAGTGTTTCTTTTAAGCAATTTTCTGAGGCTCGTGCCTTTTTTCTCAACAGTCCATACCAAAGATTCTCACATAGGAAGAAGGTTTGACAAGCTTTCCACATAGGGAAGTGGGTATGTGCGCAGAGTTATACGAGACTTTGCATCTAACAAGACAATGATGGCTGGTCATACAAAAGAATAACATATAGAGTGGGTTCAGAATTTTGCCTACATAAACTAGCGTGCTCTATTTTTCATCCTTGTTTTTACAAGTAGGAATCTTACTATTCATCTGATCATATTTGATTTTGGATACAACTGATTTGAGGTAACAATGAGAATTTCCGTGCAATCATCAACTTAGAACTTATGCTAAGAAAGCTCTCATATTTACAATTCTTTCCAGACATAATAAGCAGTCTTATGTACACAGATCCATTAATGAATAAGCAGTCTTATTTACACATTCCTCAAACATTGATCATCCTTCTTCCAGTATGACGGGTCTGCTGTATGTTATTCCGTACATCATATATGCATCGAAGGGCTTCCTTGGTCATGTCAGCATATTACTGTGCATCCATTTCAAGAAACATGCAGACTTAAAATTGCACGCCATATCTGACCTTAATTTTCAGGTTATGTGTTGGTAATCTGCAGCGTAAGAGGGTTTCTAAATATAGCTGTACGACAGTTGTCTTCTACTTGGTAGGAGAATCAGGGGATTGTTCAGGAATAGGCTGCAACATTGAGAAGTGAGATCTATGAGACTGCAAGTTGAGAATGTAGCTTTGGATTCGATTCCTACAAGCAGAAGTTAATGAAAATGGAGGTTTCAGTGGGAGAGATGTTGCTTCTTCTGCTATAAAATGAAGCAGAAGCATTGCTTTGGAATATGAGACATCAGCACCACCCTTGTTCTCCATATATTCATCTACCTGAAACGATTACAAGAACTGCCCGGCATTAATGTATTTGTATAAGGAACAGGACAATTGATGCTTACAGCAAAGATGTTGGTCACTTACAGCACCACTTCTCCCAACAGCGAGTGCTTCTTGGAATATCAGTTCCATGGCATCAGGCATCTCAGCAGCAGCTGCAACATATTTGACAGATGAGGATATTGCAAAAGCAGTAACACAGTAAAAAAAAAGAAGGCAAGCATTTACAGCACATTGATACAAAGCCATACCATCCATGTATCGGAGATTATGCGATAACTTCTCTGTACGATCAAACGCGAGAATGAAACTTTTTTCTGCCCACTTGTAGGCAGAAGAAGGCTCGATAAAATCCATTTTACCACTTGCAGGCGGGATCAAATCTATGCCTCCATGAACAAATGTAGATTCATTGGCTGAACTGCTTTCAGGTAATTCGCTCCCTTCATTAGAGGCTACCCAGTGGTTGCAAATTTCAAGAACTTTCTTCCATATAGCCAAAACAACAAGCTCAACTGAAAATGATTCCAGAAACATTCCTGAATCATACTGCAAGCAATAGCAATTACAACTTTACATCAGAAACAGAAACAGAAAGGAAACATTTCTACACGAAATCAAAAGTGAAAGATCAGTTTAAAAGCAACTGGGCATGTGCAAATATGTTTAGCAGTACTATATATATGTGCCCTTTCTACTCTTCAGATACCTAGTTATAGCACATGAAATTTTTTGACACTGCATATAATATTATCCTATAGCTCAAGAATTCAAAATTAATATTAAAAATGGTTCTCGTAAGACATAAGACGAAGGTTGGTGATACTGTGAGTAAGTTTCCACTGGACAAGTTGCTCATGAAGAAACCTAAAAGAAAAAAGAACCTCTGTTCTTATACTTTGCAGTGGTACCATATGCCCCAATGGGCATCTGGATTTATCACCCATCTTGTCTTAGAAAGCAAAAGGGCACTGCTAAACAGAGAATAACATGACTAATGAGTGATGATTCCGAATTATAACTTTGTATTACATGTCCTGTGCAAAATCGATGGATTAATCAACAAAAGTGAGACAAGAGCTCAGCATAACATACTGAAGAACTCACCTTTTCTTGGGCTAGTTCTACAATTGCCTGTGCATACTGATTTAGGAAGTGAAGCTTAATTGAGGGATGCGGTATGGGTAGTCCTTGCACTTCCCTTAATATATTGGGCACACATGATGCAGTTAATGGCTCTGATCCATGGACCTGAGGATCGTTTGCACTACTAACAGAACTACCAGTAAACGCCTCTGTTTGTATAGCAACAACCATTTCCTGGTTATTTTTCTGTGGTAGCTGTACAGAAGATTTGCTGGTGGAGCTATCTTGCAGAGATGTTTCAAGGTAATAAGAGAAATTTTCCATTGAAGAAAAATGACGATTAACAATAACATAATCCTTCTCTAGGGACTCCATTAAATCAGCAACTGAATAGAAAAGAGGAAATCAGTACTTGCCCAAAAAGGAAAAACCACAAGCTGAATTGTAACATATAAGAAAGCAAACGGAATAGAATAGAATAAAAGCAGACCTCGAAGCTGATCCAATGAAGATTGGCTGCCATAAGCAGATCTCCCCATCCTATCATGCACAATACTTGGCACAATCCCATGAACACTGTCATTTCTGGACGTACTGTCATGAACCTTTGCCAGCATTGTTATGTTGTCATGCTCAGATGTGCTAGTTAATATTGCATTTCTATTAGCTGAGTGCAAGCATTGCCCCATTTGAGACCTTGTATTAGAAGCAGACGCATCAAACTGCTCAACTACTGATTTCATTTGTGGAAGTAGAGGAGATTTAGCATCCAGCAATAGCCTACAGAATTTTGTGGTGGTAAATATATGTAAGTAGCTTTGATATGCCTAACTGCTAGCACGTCAAAGCAGAAAGTCTCAACAGACATGAAATGTACCAATAAGAAAGCATAAAAAAAAAATGAAGGTCCGGACTTCAGAACATTACCTTGGCTCCTCAAAGAACTTGTGATTGAAGAACTCCTTGAATGTTAATCGCTCAACTGCAAATAAAAGTCAGAACATCTACATGAAAATTTCATTGGTTACAGCACCAAGTGACTCCGTAATGACCCTTGTACTTTCTAGCTTGGCTTATATACTTCGGAGGTGTTTGGAACAATGGTAGAGGTTGTTTTTCAAAGTGTTTTTCGGTTAGAAATGCATCAAAATAATTTTTTTTTCATTTTTTAAAATTTATTGATGGCATCAGCACATCAAAACGATCCAAAATCACAAAAAAAAAAAATTGAAGCAAAAAAATATATATATGCAAAACTCCGGTTGAAACGTGGGGCGAACACCCCCTTCCACTAGTAGTCCACCCCACCCACATGCAAAGACATACCAAGCATGTGCACATATACAAGAACAAAAATTTCACCATAGTAATCAGTACCAGGGTTTCGGCATAAAAGGCTTCTGCAAAGATCCACACAATCTGGATGGAGCTCCTCCAACGCACCTTGTGGAAACCTCAGCTCTGTAGATGTCAAAATATTCTGGAAAAGCTGTTTACAGCAATTAGCAGTGAGAATTAGCCTTGAGCTGCATAATGTATGGCAAATCTTTAGGTTTCTCATATGTTTAGTTTGAGTATAATTCTTTTAAAAACCTGATATTGGCTGTTGCCATCAAATGGAGGCTTCCCAGTTACCAGCTGGAACAAAACTGCCCCAACACTCCATAAGTCAGCCTGCATATATGATAAATTATGTTAAAGAATATACTTCCAAAAAATTAATTTCATTACTGTCAATTTTATGTAAATTCAATGTTACATCACCTTCGCATCATACTTTTTATTCTGAATAATCTCTGGGGCCATGTATAATGGTGAGCCGCATAGTGTATCAGCCAAGTCTGATGATGTCAAAGACCTGGCATATTTTAGAAATTCAGGGAGATAACCGAGTGTTAGAGAGAATCTCATGAGCATTATGAAGCAGCTTAGTATTTTAGGTTTCTGGCATTCAGATCAATAAGAAATATTTGTCAAGTTTAGCAGCTTAACGAAGCTGCTACTTGCTTGTACAATTTTCTCAGTGAACTAGACTTTTCTACATGGTAATTGTTACATAGAGTTAACAAATTTATTTACAAAGCTACTAAAAAATTGTGTTTTCACAGAGGTATAATAACAGAAACCAGCAATGTTACTTCCAATACGACCCCTTAAACCAAGAGCCGATCATAAATCTGATCATTCAATAGTATCTGGTTTTTGCGATGATTTAAGAAGTTTCATATAGAATTGGATCGCATTATTCAAATTATTCAAGAGCATATAAAGGCGAGCCCTTTTTATCAAATTGTCTCTCTGAAAGATAAACATGAAATTGGGATGCCACTTATGAAATATATGGGCCTGGATAAACCGTGATAAACTTTGTAGGCAAGCCAAATAAATGGGAATAGAACATTTTCAAATTGGTGGAGTATGCTAAAAACAACAGACATTTCTATTCTTAGAAAAATCTGAAATGAATATCACTTTCCGGGAGAAAAAAAACATCACTAACATCAAAGCATGCTTACCTTGCAAAGCCAAAATCACCTATCTTCAATTGTGGAGTTAAGTCATTTGATAACAAAAGTAGGTTCTGCAAGTATGACAACTTCCCAGTTCAGAATGCCAGTAGAGTGAGAGAAGTTAAACTAGCGGTTAATAACCAATGAAAGCAAACTAGAACAGAACATAAGAGTACTGTATGAGTAGACAAAAGACAATATGTGCAGATGCAAAGGCCCTGACAAAAAGGATCCAAATGTGATGATATAGCCAGACACAACAACTACAACAATAAGATAATCTCACTAAATGTTGCCAGAATAGAACTTTGAAAATAATCAATGTACCTGTGGTTTTAAGTCTCTATGAATAAGATGTTTTTCTTGAAGCGCTTGCAACCCTGCAGCTGCAAAAAAAACAAAAACAAAAAACAAAAAAGTTTGTTTATTTCCCTCATGAACCGCGGTGAAAGGAAGGGATGGATATAGTACCAACAATCTATTTTGAGAAAAACCTCACGACTTTCCAATTAAGAATATCGATTTATTATAACCTTGCGTTAAATGTCCTCTTTTCCCATTTAATCTGAATTAATCATCCTTAAAACAAATAGCAACGCTTTTTAAATTTAAACAGACACTCAATTGCTCACTATTATATCATCCTTAAAACAAATAGCAACGCTTTTTAAATTTAAACAGACACTCAATTGCTCACTATTATAGTATAACAGTAATTAAACAGACAGCAAAAGAAATATTTGCAGGAACCCAATTGCAGAAACACTAAAAGCATGAAACCCATTATAGTTAAGCACCCAAAACAGCATCTTTCTAAGTTTAACCATTCAAAAACTATCTGCAAAGTTCATATTTCATGAAAATAGAACCACCAATATATCTATAAAAGGAAGATTAATAATTGATTGTGTGGAATACCCAATTGCCTCATAAAGTGCCTTGCTACAGCCTCAGTTACTTTCCCATGGCGTTGAATATACCCAGCAAGATCACCTCCATCACAGTATTCCAATACAAGAAATATCCTATCTTCAGTCTAAACAATATCATTATAGAAAAATCAAATTACAGCAAGACCATATTAAAAAATAACAACACAAGGGGAAGGAGAGTAGAGTTCACCTCAAAGGACTCAAAAAGGCGGATAATGTTGGGGTGATTTATAGTACTAAGAATAGAAATTTCTTTGAGCAAATTATCACTAACTTTTGGACTAAGTAATTTTTTGTCAATTTCTTTAACCGCAACTTCTAAACACGAAGACCGGTGTTTAGCCCTCCGAACAACAGCAAAAGATCCCCGCCCGATTATCGGGCCAAGAATATAATCACCAATCAAACGGGTCTGGTTAAGATCCATCGAAGGAAGAAAAAAGAAGGAAAACTAAAAAGACTGGGTCTCGGTCTAGGTCTAGATGGGTTGATATTGGTATGATTAAAGAGTGACAAGAAAATATTGATCATGCAGTTGCTTTTGCAGCTGTTGTCGTAGAGTCATGTTGTTGGTCTTTTACGTGTTTGGCTAAATAGTCCCTGATAGATAAAAAGATGGACAGAATATACCGGGGGCACACAGTTATTTTTATTTAAAAATATATTAAAATAATATATTTTTTAATTTTTTTATATTAACACATTAAAATAATTTAAAAATAAAAAAAAATTCAATTTTTCTTAAGGAATTAACTTTTTTAAAAAAATCATGATTAAATCACAAAAACAAATACAAACTTATATTTCAGAAGCTTCACAACTTATATATTTATTTTTTCAAGGGTTTGCATAGTTATTTTTTTCAACTTTTTTGCACCTTTTTGGTTTTAATCTTGGTTTTTGGTTGTATTTGTTTGCTCTATATATTATTATTCTCCTATTTTTTTAGGTTAGTTTTGGTTATGCTTTATAATTTATAGAATCTTACGGTATTTAAAGAATAATTAGTGATATTTTATTAATTAGTTGTTATATTTCTTTTTAAAAAATAAATATAAATAGAAAAAAAAATTATAGGTATAGATATTATCATTACTTTTAGTAGGTCATGAGTTTCATTTTATATCTCTTCTTTAAGTTTGTTTCTTTCTTTATGGTGACTTCAAAGAGTAATTAATAGATAGCTATTAATTACTCTATGAATATATCTCCATGAAAAAATATTATTTTAAAGAGTTAAATTGATAAAATAGTATTTTGAATGATATAAATATGTTTTTTTTATTATTATGTATACTCCAATGAAAAAAAGTCATTTGAAAAGCCAATTGTATTGAAGTGGAAGAAATAAATGTTTTATTTTTTCTTTAATGAGTTTAATATCATTTTTTTTCATATGGCTACATTTAATTGGTTTATATTTTTGTTAGCCTTACTTTGTTGGTTTTAGCTTTTTTTTAAAGATATGTAGAAATAATATTTTTGGAAGAGAAAAGATATTTTGACATTTTGTTTTGCATTCCCTTTAAAGCATGTAAAACAAGCATGGAAAAGTCAAAATAATATTTTTTATTTATTTTTAGCTTTCCATTTAGCACATTCCTTGAGTTGCTCTAAGCACCATAAAATTTCCCAAAGTAATAAGATTACTCTTATATTTACCTGGATTAATTATATTATAGATTAATTTAGCTCATAGTAATTTATTGGCACGCGTTATGCTGCTGGTCAGATTAAAGTTATTTTGAACATGAAAAAAAAAAAGTTCAAGCACAAGAAACTATTTGACATTGTTATTAAACCTGAATTAGCAGTCTACTCTAACTTCTTACTTAACTCGTGTTTAAAATTAACTTGTGTGAAAGTTGTCATGATATGATATCGTCGACTTGGAAAACTCAAAAGAAACCAAGATGATCGGTAATTAAAAAGCGTCATTTAACTTTAAAAAAAATTCAAGATGATGTTTTTTTTTAAATTATGACAATGACATATTGGATTTATCCAAATTTCACGACTAACCCTCCAAACTCATGACCCAGATCATGAACTCCACGGGGTTTAATAAATTATTTTTAAAAAAAACTATTTTTTTTACTTAATTATATGATAGCAAAAACAATAGACACTAGAAAAATTAAACACCAATAAAATACCAGAATATTTGTTTGAGACTATAATAACCTCATTGAAAGCAAAACAAAACAAAAAATGAAGACCAATTTAAAATCAACCAAATACTGAATGATAAAATTAAAAAAATAAAGTAAAAAGAATTCATTCAAAAGAAAGAAATTGGAAGATTGAATTTAAAAGAAAAGAAAAAAAGCCTCGACCCAACGGTTCAACCTTATAACTTCTTGATTTAATTCCTTATCTAGCCTAGGTTTAAAATTAATTCACATGGAAGTCGTCTTGATATGATCCAATTGATTTGATAGGTTAAAAACGCATTGGATGACTGGTAAAAATATTATTTGACTTTAAAAAACTTAAAAATAACATTTTTTTTAATATTGAAAGGGTGACATATAGGATCAACCCGGGCTACGTGGCTTCACCTATCAAACCTACAATCCCAATCACGGACTCCACTTGGTTTCACAAGTTTTTTTTATTTTTTTACTTAATGATATGATAATAAAAATAAACGCTCGTACAATTGAGCATCAACCAAAAGTAACTATGTTTATTTGAGATGATGATACCTACTAAAGAGTAAACAAATACAAATTATGAAGATTAATTCAAAATCAACCAATGTTGAAAGATGAAATTGAAAAGAAAAACAAAAAGAATTCAATTAAAAGAAAATAGAAATTGGAAGATTGAATTAAAAAAAACAGGAAAAAGAGAGCCCAACACAACGGGTCAACCTTAAAACCTCTAAATTCGATTTAATTTCTAGCTTGGGTTTAAGATTAACCTTCATAAAATTTGCCTAGACGTGACCCGATTGGCTTGGCGGGTTTAAAGACAATACGGACAACTAATTAAAAAACATGGTTTGGCTTTATAAAAAATTTCAAGATGACATCTTTTTTTTAATATTGACACTACAACATATTATATCGACCTAAACTTTGCAGCTTAGCCCACTAAAACTCATGATCTAGATAGTAAACTCCACTTAGTTTAAATATTTTTTTAACTACGTTTTACTTAATAATATGATATAAAAAAATAGGCGCTTGTAAAATTAAGCACCAACAAAATATCAAGATGTTTTTTTAGACCTCATAGAAAATATACCAAAACAAATTATAAAGACCAATTCAAAATATGCAAAATGTTATAAGATGAAATTGAAAAGAAAAAAAAAAGGCAGAAAGGATTTAATTGAAAAACAAAAATGGAAGATGGAATTAAAAAAAAAACAGGAAATAAAAAAGAGGCCTAACCCATTAGGTCAACCTTGAAATCTCTTGACTCAACTCCTTATCTATCTTGAGTTTAAAATTAACCCGCATGGAAGTTACCTTTAACGTGACTTAGTTGACTTAGCGGGTTCAAAAACAACACGAAAAACCTGTAACTATTGTTATCATAATGAAATATTAAATCGATCTAGATTTCAAAGTCAAACCCGTGATAGACTCCATCTTTGTTTTTTTTTTTTTAACTATTGTTTACATAATCATATGATAGCAAAAATTAGCGCTTGTAAAATTGAGCACCAACAAAATATCAGGATGTTTGTTTGAAACTATAATACCTTATAAAAACTAAACCAAAACAAATTAGAAAGACCAATTCAAAGTCAATCAAATATTAAAAGATGAAATTTGATAAAAAAAAAAAAGAGTAAAAAAGGATTCAATTGAAAAAAATAAAATTGCAAGATATAATTAAAAAAAATGAGCTCAACCTAGCAAGTTAATCTTGAAACCTCTCAATCAGACTCTTTACTTATCCTAAATTTAAAATTAACTCACATGAGAGTTGTCTTAACGTGCCTCAGTCAACTTGATGAGTTAAAAAATAACATGAAATACCAGTAAAAACCGTGTTTGACTTTAATAAAAAAATTTCAAGATGATATCTTTCCTTTTAATATAGAGATGATGACATATTAGATCTTTTTTATTTATAAATTATCTTGGTAAGAAGAAATAACCTCTAAGATAAAAAAAAAATAAAAACAAGAATACATAAATTAAAAAAAAAATTAAGGTTGAATATTTGCATGATAAGCTCTTAATTTTTTATTTTTAAAAGAAATAGTATTTAATTATCTTTAACAATTCTTTCATGGTTTATCAATATATATATTTTTTAATAACATCATTTTTGTTTTTTAATTAAAAAGTTCATATTTGCTTATATAACATTCTTTACGTAAAAATTGTAAATCCAATAATATGATTCACGACTATTTAGAACTTGAAATGAATTCCAAAATTATACAAGCAAATTTGGTTTCCACTCTCAATTGAAATCTTATTATTTCTCGTGCACATATACACTAGAGTTCTTAAACTATATCATAAATTTTAACCAGGTCATCATTAACCTTATATATATATATATATATATATATATATATATATATATATCAAAATAATATTATTTTTTTATATAAATAAATAAATAGTCAATAAATTGCAATCGGATATTAACTGGATCAACTTGAGTTTTTTACCAGATCACTCAATCTTTTTTTTTTTCATTAAACCTGATGAGGATTGACTCGCCAAGTCAAATTGGGTTTTAAAACTATAATGCTTGGTGTTTTTTTAGCCAAAAAAATAAGGCTGAACTAATTTAGATAATGAATCTAATTATCTTAGTTATTAGTTATTATCTCAAGATAAAATAAATTGAAAAATAAAGAAAGAGAAAAGATAGAACAGAAGATGAAATAAATTGTATTTAATAATCGTGCATAAGATATATATATATATATATATATATATATAGTTTAATTTATAATGAATAAAACAAAATAAAACATAAAAAATCTATTATTTTAATATGTGTTATTGTTAAACTTTAATTTTTGTTTCATTTAGTGATTCATGGGACTTCCTACAAATCCATGCTTTACATCCTGCAATGAAACTAATCCATAACAAAAATGAGTCAAATTGGTAATTGCATAAATCTCCTGAAATAAATATACCCAAATAAATACATAAATCAATGGAACAGAGCATGTTATTTAAATGGTTTTTCCAGATTCTTGGGTCAACTTATATGGAAAAATAATTGCTTATATTATATTATATTAAAGAATGCCTAAAATTGTAACTCATAGATATTGGAGCTTAAAACCCTAAAAATTCATTATTATTATTTTTGTTCAAGCTTCGGTATTCAAAATCCCAAATGGGTTTTGGCCAGTGGAAAAACAATCACTAATGTTTTCTTGAAAACCCTAAAAAAATCCTCAAATGAAAAATTAGCTAATTTTTAAATATTTTCCTAGGACATGTTTTATTTATGTTTTGAAACTTATATTAACTTTTTTTCAACCATGGTTTAACCTAATTAGTAATTTTGTTGGAATTGAATTCAATAACGATGGTTAAATTAATTTTTGAAAATAAATGCGGTGGAGTAGATCTCTTTTACCAGAGAACAAAGAACATCCACAACATGACCCATGTCTGACCTTTGACATGGTTCTCGTACACAGCAGTGACCTGCCAACTTTACAACGGAATTGAAAGCGATGCTGCTGCTGCTGCTGCTGCTGCTGTTGAAAGCGATGTTGATGGTGGTGGTGGAGGCATTGCTGCTGAGTGCTTTTGGTCGATGGATGGAGAAAGGAGGAGGAGAAGGACGACTACGTATGAAAAAAGGGTGAGAATATACGGATGGTATAATTATAATAAGATGAAAAAGGGTCAAAACAATTATTAAGATAAAAAAACTTAGTGAAACGTGTTTTCCAGCCCAGTCAAAAGAATGAGGAAATTTGGAAAACAACTTTTCCATGTTTTCCAACTTAAAGGTTTGTCTTGAAAAAATAGAGAAACTCCTTTTCTTTTTTCTTTAATTTGTAAAAACACAAATTTATTTTTTTCATATTTTCTTTTTCTGTTTTTCCTTTTCTTTTCCTTTTTTTATTTGTAAAAACACATCATTTAAAAACAAATTTCTTTTTTAATATTTCTTTTTCTGTTTTTCTTGATAAAATAAAGTAATGCTTAGTTAATAAACAATAGGGTTCTCAAATTTTCAGGTTAAAGTTCTAAATTGTAGAGAAATTAATAATTAAAAACTCTTATATATTTTAAAAAATCTTTTAATTCAATAATTTGATATAAAAAAATAACACACGAACTGATTATATAAAGATAAAAACCAAGATAACCAAAAGAACTTAAAACAAAATAGAATAGTAAGAATCCAAAATAAACTATGAAAATAATTAAAACATATAAAACAACAATTTCATGGTCTAATTTGAAGGGCTTCTCGATTTTTGATGATTACAACAAGATAATCTATTAAAGAACTAGGCATGTAGAATCTTCTTACTAAATTTGAGCTTAATTTATAAAGTATTTGGAAACGCGGGTCAACCCGTGTTTCTAAAAAAATCAATTTTTTTTTACAAAAAATTTAATTTTTTTTATATGTTTTGGATCGTTTTGATGTACTGATCTCAAAAATAATTTTAAAAAATAAAAAAAATATATTGTTTTGATGCATTTCAACATGAAAAACATTTTGAAAAACAACCGCAACCACATTCTCAAATAGACATTTAATAGTCAAATCTAAAATTAAGGTTGTTTTATTATAATGTATGTTTAATGCGTTTGAGCTTTTTCAAAAAAATTACTTTCTATCATATTATAAATAAATTCTTTCCATATTAAAATGCAACTAAATATCATA